>Ga0187892_10002871_pt1 | contig 32949 bp, 30 predicted proteins | sample MA1701073metaG_FD_139345 | JGI IMG/M metagenome (GOLD analysis project Ga0187892, IMG submission 139345) | Bio-ooze microbial communities from a basaltic lava cave in the Kipuka Kanohina Cave System on the Island of Hawaii, USA - MA170107-3 metaG ... | reverse complement strand
AGGTCGCTGCGGGCGTCGAACTCGTCTATCACCTCGCCGCCAGCATGCGCGGCAACGGCCCGGAGATCATTTACAACACGGCGGTGAGCACCGATTGCCTGCTCACGGCGCTTCGGCGCCAATCAATTCGCCGCTTCGTGCTTGTCAGTTCCTTCTCGGTGTATGGACCCGGCCAAATGCATGGCCGGCAACCGATCACGGAATCCGCGCCCATCGAGCCACACCCCGAACGGCGCGACCCTTATACGTACGCGAAATTGAAGCAAGAGCAGCTCCTGCAAAGCAGCGGCCTGCCATACGTGATCGTGCGACCGGGAATGGTTTACGGAGAGGGCGGGTCGCCCTTGTCCACGCGCGTGGGCTTGCGATTCGGTCCACTCTTCTTGCATCTGGGCGGAAGGGCGTGGCTCCCCATGACCTACGTGGAGAACTGCGCCGAAGCGATCGCGCTGGCCGGTTTGAAGGAATGCAGCGCCGGCGAAATCATCAACGTCGTGGACGACGAGATCATGCGGGCAAACGCCTATCGCAGAAGCTACAGTCGCCGCGTGAAGAAGCTGCGCGTGGTCCCGGTCCCGTACCCGCTCTTGCTTTTGCTCGGCTGGGCAATGGTGAAGTATCATCGCATCTCACGCGGCCAACTGCCCGCTGCCCTCAGCCCGTACAAGGTGCGCGCCTTGTGGAAGCGCTGTCAGTTCGACAACTCCAAGGCCAAAACTCTGCTCGGATGGAGGCCGAAAGTCGGCCTGGAGGAAGCCTTGCAGCGCACCTTCCAATATCATCAACGGTATTCCGCGTAGCCGAGCCGCTCGCCATGAGTCCGAACGACACGTTGCGCGGGCTTTTCATTTGCTCGATCTTCCCCACGCCCGCCCGGCCCAACTATGGTTTGGTGAACGCAATCCAGTTGCGCGCCCTCGCCAAACACATGCAAATGCGCGTGCTTTCGCCCCATCCGTGCTTTCCATTCGTCAACCCGAATCACTTCCCGGCATCGGGAGGCGAACGCGCCTACGACGGGATTCCCGTGAAGGACATGCGCACCTGGTACGTGCCGTTGTCGCGGGGAGCAATCAACGGTTGGCTGTATGGCCGCTGCATCCGTCCGGTGCTTGCGGACGAGTGCGCCTCGTTTTGTCCGGATTTTCTGCTGACGAGTTTCGCGTTTCCCGATGGCGTCGGCGTCTCCGCGGAGTCGAGGCGGCTCAACATCCCGTGGGTTGCGATCTTGCGCGGCACCGACATCCATGGTTATTCGCAAATGCCCGCGCGTTGGCGGTCCATCGTCCACGCGCTGCAACGCGCTTTCGTCATCATTGCGCGGAGTCGTTCGCTCGCCGAAGAAGTGATTCGGGCGGGCATCGCCGAGAAACGGGTCCACGTCATTCACAACGGCGTCGATCACGAGACGTTTGGCGTTCGCGACCGGGATGAGTCGGCGAAACGACTCGGTCTGGCCGCGGAGAGACGCCGGGTCCTTTTCGTGGGCAGCTTGCTCCCGGTCAAGTCCGTGCCCACGCTGGTGGAGGCATGCGCGGAACTCGTGCGCAGGGGCAACAGCGATACGGATTTGGTTCTCATCGGCGAGGGCCCCGAGCGCGACCGCATCGAGCGGCTGATCACAGAGAAACAACTCGGCCAACGGGTTCAGTTGCTCGGGGAGAAACCGCACTCGGAAGTGGCGCTGTGGATGTCGGCCAGCGACCTGATCTGCCTGCCGAGCCGAAATGAAGGCATCCCCAACGTGATCCTGGAAGCGTTTGCCTGTGGCAAGCCGGTGGTTGCTTCGTGCGTCGGCGGCATTCCCGAGGTCCATCCGGGCGGCGAACTTGGCCTGTTGTTCGATGCGGGAAGCGCTCCCATGCTGGCCGACCAGCTCCGGCAAGCATTGCGCAAATCCTGGGACTCGACTGCCATCGCGGAGTACGCCCGGCGTTTTTCCTGGGAGAACAACGCCCGCGCGGTCGTGCGGCTCCTGCAGCCGCTGAAGAACTGAAAGGCGCCAACCGCATCATGTTGTTCGCCCGAGCCATCCGAAAAGCCGGCACCAAGGGGATGAGGCTGCCCGGCCTGTGGCGCGCGCCGGAAGACCGGGCGACCCACATCTTCTTGACGTTCGACGACGGTCCGCATGAGACACACACGCCCCGGGTGCTGGACCTGCTTGCAGCCCATGGGGCGAAGGCCACGTTCTTCGTGGTCGGCTCGCGAGCGGAGCGGGCGCCGGAGTTGTTGAAACGGATCACGAAGGAGGGACATTCACTGGGGAATCACACCCATACGCATCCGACCCTGCCGCAAATCGCGACGGAAAAGGGCATGGAAGACATCGAACGTTGCCAGCGCTTGATCGAGACTTACGACGGCGCTCGTTTGTTCCGGCCGCCGCATGGACTTCTCGGGCTGTCTCTGTATCGCCGGTTGGTCAAGGGTGGTTTTCGTATCGCGCTTTGGTCGCTGGACTCGCACGATTACCGGGACAACGACAGCGCCATGCTCGCCGGTCGTCTGCGGCAGTGCGCCGCGCCGGGATCCGTGATCCTGTTCCACGACGATCGCCCCAATTGCCTCGAGCCGCTCGAACGATTTCTCGAAGACGCCAAGGAACGCCGGTATCGATTCGGCACTCTCGCCTCACCAAGCCACGATGGATCGACCCGCTGACATCATTTGTTTCGCGAAAGACTGGAACGAACCGAAGACCAGCAACCATCACGTGATGGAAGAACTGGCGAAGCGCCACCGGGTGCTTTGGGTCAACTCGATTACCACGCGCGCGCCCAATCTCGCGTCGTCAAACGATCTGCGGAAAATCGCGCGCAAAATCAGAAGCTGGTTTCGCGGGACCAAAGTAATCCACGACAACCTCCGCGTCCTGACCCCGGTAGTCCTTCCTTTTCCCCGCTCGCGGTCGGCACAAGCGATCAACCGTCGGTTGGTGTGCTCGATGGTGCGGGCGGCTGCGCGCCGGTGGAGGTTTTCCAAACCGCAACTCTGGATTTTCCTGCCCAATGCGGCGGATTATGTCGGCCAGTTCGGCGAATCGAAGGTGGTGTACTATTGCGTCGATGAATGGTCGGAATTCTCGCACCTGGACGCCCGTTTCATTCAGCAAAAGGAGGCCGAGTTACTGCAGAAGGCGAACGTCGTATTCGTTGTGTCTCAAAAGTTGCTGGCCACGAAAGGGAAGTTTCACTCGAACATCCATCTCGTCCCCCATGGAGTGGACCATTCGCTGTTTGCAAAGGCCCTCGGAGCTGAGTTCCTCCCGGCGGAAGAACTGCGCATGTTGCCGCGCCCGGTCGTCGGCTTTTACGGCAGTTTGTACGACTGGGTTGATCAGGACCTTCTCTGCGCCATCGCGCGCCTGCGGCCGGCGTGGTCGATTGTGTTGGTCGGCAAGATCATGACGGACATCTCGCCGCTGCGCCAACACCCGAACATCCATGTGCTCGGCCCGCGCCCGCACGGTGAGCTGCCGCGCTACTGCAAAGGGTTTGATGTGGGAATCATCCCGTACCGCATGCAGGACCGGCGCATGCAAAGCGTCAATCCGCTCAAGCTCCGCGAATACCTCGCCGCGGGGTTGCCGGTCGTCTCGGTGGACCTTCCCGAGGCCCGCGGTGTGGCCGAGGACATTCTGATTGCCGACACGCCGGAGGAATTTGTCGCTCGAATCGAGCAAGCTCTGACGCGGAACTCGCCCGCCCGGCAACGCCAGCGAAGCGACCAGATGCAGTCGGAGTCCTGGGCAGCTCGCGTGTCGGTCATCGAGTCCATCCTCGCCGAAGCCGAGCACGCCCCAGCCCTGGCCGGTGGAGTGCGATGAAGGACGTGCGCAAGAAATGACAGCGGGACAAACATTTCGAGTCGGCCTGGCCGGCGCGGGCTACGTGAGCGAGTTCCATGTCCGCGCGCTTTTGCGTTTGCCCAATGTGCGCATCGTCGGCGTCACGGACCTCGACCAGGAGCGCGCACGGGGCGCGGCGGAACGATTCGGAATTGCTGTGTTCCCGTCCCTGAAAGCGATGGCAGCAGACGGCCTCGATGTGGTGCATGTGCTCACACCGCCTTCCAGTCACGCCGCGGTGGCGCTCGAAGCGATGGGACTCGGCTGTCATGTCCTGGTCGAAAAGCCCCTCGCGACGAGTGTGGAAGAGTGCGATCGCCTGGCGGCCGAGGGTCGTGCCCGGGGACTGAAGCTGTGTGTCAATCACTCGCTGCTGCTCGATCCGCTGGTCCTGCGCGCGCTGGCGGGCGTGCGCCGGGGCGACGTGGGCGAAGTGCTGACCGTGGACATTTTCCGCAGTTCGAACTATCCGCCGTATCGTGGCGGTCCGCTGCCACCGCAGTATCGCGAGGGCGGCTACCCGTTCCGCGATCTGGGCGTGCACGCGCTGTACCTGCTGCAACAATTTCTCGGACCGATTCAAAACGTTGGCGCCGAGTTCTGCAACTCGGGCGCGCGCGCCAGCGATCCGAACCTTCACTTTGACGAGTGGCGGGCGATGGTGCGTTGCGAGCGGGGCACTGGTCAGGTCCAACTTTCCTGGAATGTCAAACCGCTGCAGCATGTGCTGGTTGTCCAGGGGACGCGTGGCACACTGCGGGCGGACTTGTTTTCGATGTTCCTCACTCGCCGTCGCCACACCCCGTTGCCGAAAGCCATCGAGCGGGTCGGCAACGCGATGGCGGAATCGTCGAGCGCGGCAATGCAGGTATTCCTTGGCGCCGCCAGGTTCGTCCTCGGGCGCGTCGTGCCGTATCAGGGGTTGCACAATCTGGTTCGGGCTTTTTACGAAGCGTTGGCCAGCAACGAGCCGATGCCGGTGAGTCTGTATGAGGCGCGCGAGGTGGTACGCTGGACCGAACAGGTTGCGCGCGAAGCGGACCGGGCGAAGCAGGAGCACCTCGCCAAATTCAAACCCAGCGGCCGGCCCGCGGTCGTCGTGACGGGGGCAAACGGTCATCTCGGGCGGGCGCTCGTCGGGCGGCTTCTCAAGGAAGGGGAGCGTGTCCGGATGTTTGTGCGCCGCGCGCCATCGATGGAGACTTTCAACCACCCGCAAGCCGAAGCGGTGCTGGGCGACCTCGGCGATCCTGCGGCGGTGGATGCGGCGATCGCCGGAGCAAGGACCGTGTTCCATCTCGGCGCCGCGATGTCGGGCGGCTGGGCCGCGCATGAATGCGGGACGATTGCCGGCACGCGCAACGTCGTGGCCGCGTGCCTCAAACACGGCGTGCCGAAATTCGTCTATGCCAGTTCGTTGTCCGTGCTGAACTGGGCCGGGCATCCGGCGCGCGAAGCCGCCAACGAGACTGCGGCGCTCGAACCGTCGCCCAAGGATCGCGGTTCGTACACGCAAGCGAAACTGGAAGCCGAGCGGATCGTGCAGGCGGCGGTCGCGACGGACAACCTGCCGGCGGTGATCGTGCGGCCCGGCCAGATCTGGAGCGAAACGGCGCCGCTGTTGACCCCGGCGGTCGGCATTCGGATCGGCAAGCAACTGATCATGATCGGGAACGGCTCGTCGCGGTTGCCGCTCGTGCACGTGGACGATGTGGTCGAGGCGCTCCTGCTGGCGGCGCGGAGCAAACACGCGGGCGGGGAAGTGTTCCACGTCGTGGACAGCGACTTGATGAGCCGCGAGGAGTTGGTTTCCCGCTACCGGGAATCGCGCGAGCCGGGATTGCGCGTGCGGCGAATGCCGCTGTGGCTGGCGTGTGCCGGGGCCAAGGTCGTCGAACTGCTGGCCAGGGTCCTTCACCGGCCCGCGCCGCTCTCGCCGTATCGGTTGCGGTCCGCGGTGGCGTCGCTGGAGTTCGATTGCGCCAAGGCTCGGGCGGAATTAGATTGGCAACCGCGCAAGGGCAGCGGTGCTGCGTTGCGCAGTCTGTTAAGTCCGAAATCAGCCTGACGCATGGATTGTACGCCAGCATTGATCGTGTTTGTAGTTTCCGTGGCAGCGATCTTGTACAGCTACGCGCTGTATCCCTTGCTGCTCGTGGTGTTACCGAAACGCCGGCACGAACCGCCTGCCGACCCGGCGAACTGGCCGCCGGTATCCGTGCTCGTCAGCGTCTATAACGAGGAGAAGCACATCGCCGAGAGGATCGAGAACCTGCTGGCGCTCGATTATCCGCGCGACAAATTGCAAATCCTGATCGGCTCGGACGGTTCGACGGACAAGACGAACGAGATCGTGGGAAGCTATTCCGATCCGCGCGTCAAACTGCACACGTTCTCGCCGCGCGAGGGGAAGCCGAGCGTGCTGAACGACTTGATGGCCGAGACCACCGGCGAGTTGTTGGTATTCACGGACGCGAACACGATGTTCGCGCGCGACGCGTTACGCAAGCTGGTGCGGCATTTCAGCAATCCTCGCATCGGCGGCGTGTGTGGCCGGCTCGTGTTGCATGGCGACGACAGCGAAACCAGTGAGGGACCCTACTGGAAGTTGGAGACGTTCTTGAAAGAGCAGGAGAGCGCGATCGACTCCTGCCTCGGCGCGAACGGCGGCATCTACGCCATCCGCAAATCCGCCTGGAGAGGCATCCCCGACAACACCCTCGTGGACGACTTCGTGATCGCCATGCGCGTGCGCGAGATGGGCTTGCGAGTGGTGTACGACACGGAGGCGGTTGCGACGGAGGAAGTCCCCGAATCGGTCGAGCACGAGATGACGCGGCGCATCCGGATCGGCGCGGGGGGGTTTCAGGCGATGCTGTTGTGCTGGCCGTCATTGTTGCCGTGGCGCGGGTTTTATTCGTTCGCGTTTTGGTCGCATAAAGTGTTGCGCTGGCTCGGGCCGTTTTTCATGATCGCCGCGTTGGTGGCAAACGTCGCGCTGTTGCCGCATCCCTTCTTCACCGGATTGCTGGTGTTGCAATTTACGTTCTACGCGCTCGCTACGTTGGGGCACCTGGTTCGGAAAAAGCACTTCCTTCTGCTCAGTGCGCCGCACTATTTTGTGGTGATCAATTTCGCGTTGTTGCTCGGTTTCCTCCGATTCATCACCGGCAGTCAGAGGGCCGCCTGGAAACGGACGGTGCGCTGAGATGTTCAAGAACACGCACCTGTGGTTGCCCGGTTATCTCGCGCGGTCCAGGCAACGCGGATTTACTGGACCCGCGCACGTATTTTTCTGCTTCGTCGATCACTTCGAGCCGCTCTGGCGCGGCGCATCAGTCGAGCAGGGACTCGAACGGGTCCGCGCCTGGCGCGCGAACTATCCGAAAATGGCCGAGCAGTTCCACGACGCCGATGGTCGTTCGCCGCCGCACAGTTTTTTCTATCCGTCGGAGGAATATCGGCCCGAGCTTCTCGACGAACTCGCCAAGCTCTGTCAAGCCGGCTACGGCGAGGTCGAGGTGCATCTGCATCACGACAATGATACCCCGGACAATCTCACGAGGACGATCGAGGAGTTCAAAGTGAAGCTCCGCAATCACGGCCTACTCGCCAACGACGCAAGCGGGAAGGTCCGATACGGATTCATACACGGCAATTGGGCCTTGGACAACTCCCGGCGCGACGGACGCTGGTGCGGTGTGAACAACGAACTACGGGTGCTGCGCGACACCGGTTGCTACGCCGATTTCACCCTGCCGAGCGCGCCCAGCGATACGCAGACGCGCAAGATCAATTCGATCTATTACGCCACAGACGACCCGTTGTGTCCGAAGTCGCACGACACGGGCGAAGACGCCTGCGTCGGCAAGCGGCCAAGTGGAGATCTGTTGATCGTGCAGGGGCCGCTGGCGCTGAATTGGCGCGAGCGCAAATGGGGACTATTACCCCGCATTGAAAACGCCGATGTGGCCGGCTATGCGCCAGCAACGTCGGCCCGCATCGCCAAGTGGGTCGAGCAACGAATCGAAGTGAAGGGAAAGCCGGACTGGATCTTCGTCAAAGTCCACACCCACGGATGTCAGGAGCGGAACTTCGATACCGCCTGGGGCCAGTCCGCTGCGAGAATGCATCAGATGTTACACGTCAACTTTAATCAGGGGCGCCCGTTCGTGCTGCATTACGTGACGGCCCGGGAAGTATGTAACCTGATCCACGCGGCGGAGCAAGAAATAGCCGGAACACCTCAAATATTGCGAGATCATGGGCTTTTCCCGCCTCCGATTCGTTTGGGTGGCCAGCCAAAGGCCAGCCAACAGCAGTCTTGACGAGTGACCGGGTTTAGTGTACCTACGTCCATCCCCTCGCTCAAGGAGCTTGGTATGGTAAGCAATCTGCTTATTTCTCAGGTAATGCGGCGGGTTTACTAGTGCACGAATCCAGACTAAAATAGGCACGGTCTAAATGGACAACAGCCATCAGCCACCTGCGGAAGAGCAGTTGGAATTCCTCGACTATTGGCGTCTGCTGAAGGCGCAGTGGGTAATCGTGGCCAGCGTATTGGTCGCCGGGATTTTGATCGCCGCCTGCCTCACTCGACTTCAGCCTCAGGTGTACGTCGCGACGACGCGAATCAAGGTGGAAGGGGATCGTACCACGACCGCGGTGTTCGACATACCGAAATGGTCGGACGGCAACTTCATGCAGAACCAGACGGAGATCATTCAATCCCAGAAGATCCTTTATCCCGTAATCGAAAAGCTGGGCCTGCGGGAGAAATGGGCGCAACGCAACGCCACTATGACTTTGCAGGGGGCGTTGGTGCAGAAGATTATTCGTCCCGTCCTCTGGAAGTTGCACCTGACAAAGAATGATCCTCGCCAACCCAGGGTTTTGTCGGTCGAAGAAGCGTTTGGGAAACTGAAGATGCAGCTCGACGTGCGTCGGTCCGGCAATTCGAGCCTGTTGGCAATCGTGGTGTCCGATACCGATCCCAAACGGTCCGCGCTGATCGCCAACACCATCGCCTCGGTGTTCGAAGAACAGCGGTTGGAAGGAAGACGACAACAGATGCAGTCCGGCATCGAGAAGCTTCGAGCGGAATTGATGGAGCAACAGAACCGAGTCCGGCTGGCGCAGGAGAAGGTCGAGAAACTGCGCAAAGAACTCAATGTGCCATTGTTCGGCGCCTCCCGATACAGCGATGTGGAGTTGCAGCAGTTGGAGCGCGACCTGGTCCAGGCCCGGTTACAGGCCGTCACCCAGGATGTGCGGCTCAAGGAATTGCAAAAGCTATCCCCGGAGCAACGACGAAGCGCCATTGCAACCCTCATCAATGAGCCCAATCTGCAGAAGCTGTTGCAGGACCTTACCGACGCGGAATTTCGACTGTCCGTTCTCCGACAGGGCTACGGCGTGGAGCATCCTACCGTGCAGGAAACCACCGCCGCGCGCGATAAACTCCAGCAACAACTTGATCAACGCTTGGACGGCGTATTGCAGAGTTTTCAAGTGGACCTGAAAATGGCCCAAACGAAGGCAGCGGAGTTGCAAGTCCAGTACGAGGAGAAAAAGAAGGCCTCCACGGCGATGGAGGATGCGTCGTACCTGCCATTTCGCAACGCGCAGCGGGAGGAAGAATCGGAGCGGTCGCTGTTCGAGGTGATTCGATCCCGCTTGCAACAGGAAGCGTTTGAAGTGGAAGCGTCACGCAGTCCCGTCGAGCTCATTGACCGGGCGACCGTGCCAGACGACCCGATCCGACCGATCGTGATGAAGAACTACGCGTTTGGTTGCGCGGGGGGTCTGGCCTTGGGTGTCATTCTCGTTTTTCTTCTGGAGTTCGCGAGCGCCAAGATCAAGCGGTTGGAAGACGTCGAGAAACATCTGCACCTACCGGTGCTGGCAGTGATCCCCAATCGGGTCGGCAATTTGGCCCGGGGCAACGGGACCATTCAGCACGCGGAAGTGTATCGAATGTTGCGCGCCAATATCGATTTCGCCAAGAAAGACAAATCGGTCAATTCCTTCTGTTTGCTCAGCGCCGGGGCGGGAGAAGGCAAGTCCCTCACCACCGCGAACCTGGCCTGTGTCTGGGCCGGCCAAGGCATGCAGGTGTTGGTGGTGGATTGCGACCTGCATCGTCCGTCGATCCACAACCATCTTCAGGTTCCCAACGAGTCGGGCTTGAGCGATTATCTGACCTCTGCAAAATCGGTGGAACAAGTCATCAAACCCACCGAAGTCCCCAATCTGTCCGTCATTCCCTCGGGCCGTTCCAGCAACCACAACGGGAGCCTGCCGGCGCTGACCTCGGAACGGATGCGGGATTTGATCCAGCAGGTAGGGAAACAATTCGACGTCGTGCTCTATGATACGCCGCCGGTTCTATCCATCAGCGACGCTCTCATCGTGGCTCGCGAGGTGGGTAGTTCGATCCTCGTAGTCCAGCACCGGCGCTACTCTCGGAAAATGGAGCAACGAGCGATCAAACTCATCGGGAGCACCGGCGCTACCTTGCTCGGTGCAGTCATGAACAAGATCGGCAGCAATCACGCCGAGCTCGAATCCTACTACTACTCAGCCTATGAGAAATACCGGGGCGCGGCGGAACATCAGAAAGCAGCGAAATGACAGTTGAGTTCGGTCGAACCATGAACCTTCTTCAAAAGCTTGCGCGAACCATCCGTGCGCTGCCGGCTTGCCTGGCGTATTTGGGGAGCTTGTGCTTCACAGGCTGCGAAAGCAGCGGACCGCCCCGCGATTCGATGGCCAACGCGCCGATCATTGCCGTGAACGCCGCGGAAAGCCGGCTGCGGATTGGCGACCAAGTGAGAGTGAACTTCGACACTGGCGGCGGTCAAGCCACTCCTCCGCAACCCCTCGATACGGCGATTGACGAAAAAGGAGAAATCTCGCTTGCCTTGGCCGGCCGAGTCAAAGCGGAAGGGTTTACCCCCAGCGAATTGGCGCAGCGAATCCACGAGCTTTATGTTCCCAAGTACTACGTGCGCTGCAATGTGACCGTGATGGTTTCGCAGCGCTTCTTCTACATCGGCGGCGAGGTCAACAATCGCGGACGAATCGCGTGGGTCGAGGATATGACTGTGGTCAAAGCCATCCAGATGGCAGGTTCGTTCACCGAATACGCCAACCGCAATAAGGTCGAAGTGACTCGCGGGACCAAGCGGTGGGTCGTGAATGCAGAAGATGCGCGTCGCAATCCTTCGAAGGACTTGTTTCTGCAGCCGGGCGATTCAGTCTGGGTGCCGCGCAGCATCTGGTGACACGGCCCGTCCTGCGGCATCATCGCTCAACGCGATGATCCACCCGGCGACTTGGTTCCGCCAGGTTTCCAGAAGTTCCTCTTCCACCGCTGCGCTCGAACCGTCGAGAAAGCGCGGTATCCTTCCACGCAGCTCATCGAGAAACCGGCCAGCGTCCTGGGCTTTCCTCCCTTCCCCCCGACGGATCAACCGCTCCAGTAAGAACACATAGCGGTAGTCGTCAATCCCTTGGCGCACTTTCTCGTAGGCCGCCGTCGGCAGTGGCCCCGCGGGCGACGGCATGACAGCGCCGGTGCCGGACGACCAGGCATCCTCCTCCGTACGTGCGAACGGATCGTACGCCTGGGTCCACCATTGATAATGCCACTCCCACCGGCCTTTCGCTCCGACCGCCCACGGGTAAAAGCCAAAGGTGAATCGATTCAGCCCCGCGTTGTAAATCCACAATTCCGGCTTGCCCTCGCGAGCGGTATCGAAGAGTCCCCGTGACTTTTCCCACGGGTGTGTCGCCACCACGTCCAGCAGTGTCGCGAGTGGCAAATAGCTTTTCCCTGACTGGTCATCCGCCATCAGCGTGACCACCGTCGGCAATCCGACGCTTCGATAAATCTCCAGGAACCGTTTTGTATCCGCGAAGTTGCGGTTCCAGGGGTTCAGCATCTGCTCGCGCGGCTCATCGACCACATAGGCCAGCACGGGGAAACGGTTCACGCGCACCCACTTCTTCAACTGAAACAGCGCTTCCCGGAAAGGCGGCAAGAACGGCTCGCTGAACTCCGACGCTCCCAGGTCTCGCGCCAGCACACGCGCGATGAAGAGCGTATTCATCATCGCGCGATGCTTCTTGAGCAACCCTGCTTTTTGGGCTGCGCGCAAGGAAGCTTCCGCGGACTGCGTGTTGAGGGTGACACGGCGCGTGCCCGATGAGATCCGCGGGAGAGGTGACCGCAGTTGGACACTGTTGAAACCGTGCTCGACCATATCCTGAAACTCGCGCTCGCGGGTGGCCACAAGTTCACGGGCCCTGTCGGGAAACATCGCGTAGTGGTAATTCCATTCTCCCGGGTCCTCGTAGAACCAGCCATAGGTCATGTCGAGTGCGTCGCTCCCCGGCAATTCGAACGGCCAGACCCGCAACTCGATCGGAAGGCCAGCCACGGTGCCGTGATACATTCCCGGCTTCGCCTCCTTGCTCACGCGGACGGTGAGACAAAATTGCTGCGCGTGTGGCCGATTCGTCACCGGCATCAACACCGTCGGTTCGATCCGATAAATACCGCGGCCGGCTGGGCGTTCCATGAGTCGAACGGCGCGCAACTCTGCTTGGATGGAGCCGGGCTTGTTCTTCCAGGTGACCGCGGGTGGTTGCAAACTGTGCAGGAAGGCAGACACGGTTTGGCCGCGCGCTGCAGCGAGCCGAAACTGCGTCGGTTTCTTCGGCGGTCGATAGGGTTCAAGATAAAACGATCGCTCGTAGAACTCGCGCCGTCGGGCGGCGAGCACCGAGTCCAACCACGCAGTTGCCGCCACGCGCCGTTCGATCGGATAGATCGCCAACCAATAGACCGCCATCGCTTCGAACGTGAGATTCAGTTGGCCGTCCGCGACCCGTACTTCAAAACTGCGCTCGGGGAACTTGGGCAGGATTTCCTCCGACCACACGTCCTTCTCCGGCCACCAGTCGTGATTGATGCCGCGAAACAACAATTCCTCGGAGAAGAAATCGGCGGACGTGATCGAGACACTGCACTTTACTTCGCCTTCTGCCAGCAGTTTGTAGCTGCGACCCGGGATCAGGGCGGATCCACTCAACAAACTGTGGCCGCACACGACCACCATGTAGTGACCGTTGGCCAGATCGACCGCGAATTCGTTCGTGAACACCGCGTTGGGATCGCCGGCGACGAGATCACGACAGAGTGTGTCCGGTAGTTCATTGTCGAATTCCCTGAGCCGGCTGGGGGACGTCCACCCGTAGCCGAGTGATTTCTGGTAGCGATGCGCAGCGGTCACGATGTTGAATCCTTCCGTTACCGGGGCGCTGGCGGGACCGAAATCGAACGCCCGGACCGAGGCGTCGTTCGGTTGAGCGGTCGGCATCGGAGACATTTCCAGGCGGAAGTTATCGAGGAACAAAACCAGTCGTTTGCGTGGTTCCACCGCAAAGATCAACAGAAACTTCAGTTGGGTCAGATCGAGCGCGCGCAATTTGTCGCTCGTCTGCATCTGCCGCAGAGAAAGTGTGATCGTGTTCTGGCCGGGCCGCAGGAGGAATTCTTCATTATATCGGGAGCCGAAGCTCGAGCTCTGCGAATCGTCGGCGCGAATCGCGATCCGGATGGGTCCAGATTGGGGATTGAAGATGTCGATGCAGGCGAAATCGTGTTGGTCCCAGCGCTGGAGCATCGCCGATCCTCGTTCCAAGTGAATGCCGGGATATTCTGCTTGCTGGAGCGTTACCTTCATACAGCGTTGTCCCGTTGTGGAATGCTCGCGGGTGAGTTCGGCTGTCGCATGCTGGAAGTTCCACTCTCGCAGACTTGCCTCGTCCTCAAATCCGCTGAGCAGGTGGGATTTCGCAACTTGTCCCAACACGCAGAGCGGCCACAAAAACAGCGCCAAACCACTCAGAGTTGTCATCTGAAACACAGCGGGCATTTTAGTTGAATTCCCCCTCACTCACATAGTAAAAACTGCATTCCAAGGTGAACAGGCAGACTCATTGCAGTCCAACAACCCGTCTCGATCACATCTTGCGCTCTGCAAGGCCGGTGGCTCTGCAGAAGTTCGCAGCCTCGGTTCTGCTCCTTGCGGCGGCCTGTTATCGGGCGAATGCGGAAGGATCCTGGCTCACCGATCCCGACCGTCCCTGGCACGTCAGCTTGGGAGTGCGTGAGGAGTACAGTGACAACGTCGATACCGAGGACAGTGGTGCGGTGGGAAGCTTCAACACGATCGTTAACCCCACTCTCTCGCTGGATCTGCCACTGGAGAACACCCATTACAGTTTCAGCTACGACTATTTTTTGACGATCTACTCCGATCCACCCGTCACCGGGAATGCTGAAGACGCGCACATCCTTGCCCTCGGAATGTCCCACAATTTCACTCCCCGCTTCGGTTTTGCACTCTCGGACACGCTCGTGCGCGGCATCGACGCTTCTCTGGTCACAGACGACGTCACCGGCACTCGGGTAATCAGTAAACGGCGAGGAGAGTATTGGGACAACACGGCCGCGCTGGACGTCCATTACAATCTAACTGAACTCTGGACCACCGGCGTCGGCGGCTTCTGGAACCTGAAACGGTTCGATGATCCGGTCGTGGTAGTGGACGTACCGGCCAGCGACAACGACAGAGACCGGTACGGCGGGAGCGCGTTCTTGACGTACCAGATCAACTCGCGCACGTCGGCGGGCGTGCAATACGAGTACGCGCGTACAATCTACGACGAGTCGGACCCGCTCAACACAAATGACGTGCCGAAGTTCAGAGACACCCGAAATACGCAGTCGCACGCTCCATCGGTAACGCTCATACGCAAACTGACTCCAAAACTTACCCTGGACGTGGATGGCGGTGTCGAGATTCTGTACTTCGACGACGGCAGCCAGGACATCACTCCGCGGGCCAGAGCCAAACTGATCTATGCGTACCTGCCCGGCGATTCGGTTGCCGCGACTTTTTTCTACGGGTTGACGACCACGGAAGTGGGCGAATTTCGGAGCGCGGAGACCGCCTCCGTGAAGGTCGATGTGCATCATTCCTTCACGCCAAAGCTGCGGGTCAGCGGCGAGGTCACATACACCCACCGCGAGTTCCAGAACCCGGATCCCGCCGTCACGCCAAAACCAACCGAGCAGAGCAACGACGGCGTGATCTTGAGCGTCATCATGTCGTATCGATTTACTCGCTGGCTGTCTGGAGAGGCCGGCTACACGCACGAGGAGACAATCTCAGATTTCGAGGAAGAGGAGTTCGCACGCAACCGAGTTTTCCTCGGCGCGCGCGTGACGTATTAGCCCGTCGCTTAAGAAGCGCTCGTAGGCTGCAAATATTGCGAGACGGTGGACGCCGGTTCGCGGACCGGCGGCGGGACTTCTCCTGGCGCCTTCTGCGGCGATGCCGTGTCGCTCGTTGGGAACGAGAAACAAGCCTGTTGCGGCGCTTGCACTTTCACCGTTGCTGCCAAAGCGGCCCTTTGTTTGGCTCGTTCGCGCCCAAAGAAGACTATCTTCACTGTCTTCGAGAGGATGTACAGATCCATCAGGAACGACAGGTTCTTGATGTAGTACAAGTCGGCCTGCAGCTTGTGCCGCGACTCCTCGATGCTGGCAGCGTACGGCAGATTGACCTGGGCCCACCCCGTGATGCCCGGCTTGACGAGTAATCGCTCGGCGTAGAATGGGACTTGCATCGAGAGTTGGTTTACAAACACAGTGCGTTCCGGCCGCGGTCCCACCACACTCATCTCGCCCCGCAAGACGTTAAAGAGCTGCGGCAACTCGTCGATGCGGAACTTGCGCAGCCACTTGCCCACCGGCGTGATTCGGGGATCGTCTTCAGTCGCCCACACGGGACCCGTCCGGCTCTCCGCGTCCGCGTACATGGTGCGAAACTTGAAGATTGTAAACGGAGTGCAGTCCAAACCGAGGCGCTCCTGACGATACAATACCGTACCAGATGAACTCAATTTGATCAGCACGGCAGCCACCGCCATGAGCGGCGCGCTAACGACGATGCCAAAAAGAGAAATGCCGATGTCCGTGAGCCGCTTCAGGTAACGGATGTGGAATCGGGAATTGTTCATCGCCGCCGTGAACAGCCATTCCTCATCGATGTGCTCGAGCGAGATCTCACCCGTCAATTCCTCGTGCAGCGACACGTAGTCAACGAGCGCCACACCCCGGTAGCGGAACGATCGCAGCCGTCGCTGCAGCAATGGTTCCAGTTCCGCAGGCGCCGCAAGGATCAGCCGTTCGACCTGATGCTTCTTGATTAGTAGATCCAGCGATTCGTCCGTGCCCAGGATGGGATGCCCATGAATCGACTTTCCGACGAGTCCCCAGTCTTTGCCGACATGCACCAGTCCGACAATGTGGATCCCCGAATGGGGATGCTGTTGGACCAAATCGATCACGTTGCGCACCTCTCCATTGGTGCCGACTACAAGTGTCCGTTGCGACATGCACGCAAGGCTGTACACGGCTCGATACACAAACCGTATCGTGATCGTGGTGACTAAAACGAGGACGGCGAACCGCAGGAACACACCGCGACCGATGTGCAAGGAAAGCGTCGCGTAGAACAGCGCGATGACCAGCAGAGTACCGATCGCAACGGAAACGAACGCTGCTGCGAGCGTCCGGCCCAAGCGATGCAGGAGGTCCGATTCATACATCCCGCTGATCCCCAGCATCAGCATGAACACGCCCCACGAAGCCAGCAGGGCCACTCCGTGAGACTGCAAATAACCGGCGCCTTCCTCCCATCCCAGTCGCAAGAACACCGCTGCGAACAAAGCCACCGCAACCCCTACCGCGTCCGCTACGGCAATCGACAATACTCGACCACGAGACACCCCGTCGGTAAACAAGCACTTAGATTTCATGCACTCCCTCCCTGTTCCTGTCCCTCCCTTGAGACAGAAACCGTGAACGCAAACTATACCCAACCATCCATCCAGTCAACCGAAACCCGGGGATTTCCAAAGATTTCAAAGATTTCTATCATCGGGAAAATTTCCAGGATCACCGCCCTTGGTCGGCTGCCAAATCAAGTGACGCAGGGTGTACAGACCCGATCAGGCCGAATTGTTGAGGTCTTGTGGCAAAGCATTCCGCCGTCGCTGCTTGCAGAACTCGATCAGGCGTTTGTTCTCTTCCGAAAACGGTTGCAGATCCAGCGCTCGCTCAAGCGCGCCCAACGCGAGGTCGTAGCGGCGAATCGCGAGGTAGCAACGGCCCAAGCCGTTCCATGCCCCGAAGTGGTTCTTGTTCAGTTCGGTTGCTTTGAGACAGTCCTGAATCGAACGTTCGTAATCCTCCATCGTGAAATAAGCGATGGCCCGCTGATTGTGGGCTTCGGCAAACTCAGGGTAGTCGGCGATAATTTTCGAAAAGCGGTCCACTGCCGCCAAGGGATGGCCGGCTGCAAGCAGACCCATCCCAGCCTGCAACCGGCTCTCGGCCTCTGGACCGGCAGCGGATTGCCAGAGTTTCCACAACGCCGAGGTCGCGGCGTCGCGCACCGCTGTATTCGGGCTCTTCAGCGACTCCACGAGCTTGGTTTCATTCTTCGTTTCCGCGAGATGATGGAGATCCGACTCGCGCGGAGGAACCACCATGTGAGACGCGAGCTTGGACACACTCTCGTTCGAAGGCTCCGGCCGCAGTTCGCGCCAGAGGTACACCGCGGCGAGGATCCCCATGACGAGGAACAGGGATTTGCTGAAGGCGTTTAGATCGCGCCAATTCACGACGCCTGGAGTTTCTACGATCCGACTGGGACTGTCAAATGCACCGGAAGTTTCGTCTTGTCGCTTGGCGCTGAATCTGGTTCAGTCGCGCGCGCCAAATACGGAGAACCATACATGTCCACGCTACCACGCTACCCAATCTGCATCCTCGCCACCGCCTGTGTACCTTGGAATGAAGATTTCTCGTTCGCCGAGACGATTTTCCGGCGCCAGGTGCGGCAACTGGTCGGGGGACTGACCAAACACGTGTACATCTTCGGCACCGCCGGCGAAGGGTACGCCGTCAACGAACGGCAGTTCGACGAGATCTGCCGGGTGTTCCGCGAGGAGACCGACCAGCCCGGCGTGAACGCGATGGTCGGCGTGATCAATCTCTCGCTCCCCACGATGATCGACCGCATCGGCCGGGCCCGGGACATGGGCTTCCGCTACTTCCAGATCTCGTTGCCGAGTTGGGGCGCGCTGACGGATGTCGAAATGTATCGCTTCTTTCGGGAGGTGTGCGGACGCTTCCGTGATTGCGGGTTCCTCCATTACAACCTGATGCGGACAAAACGGCTTGTGACGCCCGACGAATATGTCATCCTCGCGAAGGAACATCCGAACCTCGTCGCCACCAAGAACAGCACGGGCGACATGGACCGTCTCCTCGGACTCGTGAAAAAGACGCCGCCGCTTACGCATTTCTTCACAGAGACCGGTTACGCCTACGGTTGCCAACTGGGCGCGTGTGGGCTGCTGATTTCCATGGCGGCCACGAACTTCGCCCAAGGCAGGAAGTACTATGAAGCCGGCCAGAAACGGCAAATCGCGAAGTTGCTCGCGTTGCAGCAGGAACTGACCAGCGTGACGAACGAAATGACGGCGCTCTGTGCAAGCGAGGCCCATATCGACGGCGCCTACGACAAACTTTTCTGCAAGATGCACGACCCCGAGTTTCCCCTGCGGATGCTGCCGCCGTACAATGGCATCCGCGACGCGACGTTTCGGAAACTCGTGGCCGTGATGCGCCGAAAATACCCGAAGTGGATTTGACGGGCCATGGCCGGCTGCTCCGAAGATTGCAGCAATCCGACTGGCTGGAAAGTGGCGCGCCACGTGGAAGGATGGAAGGAACTATGGTTGCATCTCTCACGACGTCGTTGGACGCGATTGACATCGATTCCAACCGCAAACTCCTGAACCGTTACCGGTTCGTCGAACACGAAGGCCTTCGCATTCTCGCCGGCTGGTTGCCGAAGACGGCCTGGTTCGAGCTGAAGTGCGAAATGGGCCGCGCGATTTGGGAGGACGCCCAGCACGTCAATGCATTCTATCTGCGCTTGCGCGAAATCCAGTCGCCTGCGTTCCAGAAACCCGCGGACGATGCTTTGGTGCGCCTCATGGGGGAGATGTTGCACGCCCCGGACGAGTACGGCCTGGCACTTGCCTTCTGGCGGGTCGTCATGCCGAGCCTCGTGCGCGCGCTCGAAAACCATGAGACCGCCACGTTCCCGAACAGCGACCTTCCCAGCGTCCATGCTATCAAACACATCCTTCTGGACCAGCGGGCGCAAATGCAACGAGTCGAGAAGGTCCTCGTCGAACTGGAGGGCAAGGGCAAGATCACTGCCGCCTCGCGCGAATGGGAACAACACATCCGGGCATTGCTTGGGGCTGCCGGCGGGGTCAGCGGGCTGGAAACCCGCACGCTCGCACCGGCAACCGTTCCGGCCTGCCGCAAAGAGTTCCAAGCACCGCGCGAGGCCGAACGCGACGAACGCTTTACCGTTCGCGGCGCGGATTTCGGCTACTACCCGCCCGAGGACGATTACGCGAAACATACGGTGGAAGAATTCGAGCGATACTCGACCGAGATGCTCGCCGCCGAGACGGTCGCGCTCGTCCTGTATTCACTGCCGAACATGCCGTGGGAATTTCAGCACGACAGCACGCGCCATTTGTACGATGAGGTACGCCACTGCCTGATGGGCTATGAATGGATGCGCCGCCACGGCATGGACCCATTCCAGTCGCCGCAATATCTTCACGTGTTCAAGTGGCGCAGCCAGTTCCCGCCGGTCACGCAGTACTGCATGCTCACGATGGGCAACGAGGTCAACGCCTTCCCGTACCGGCACCGCCGGGTCGAGGCGCACCACAAGTCGGGCGATCAATTGAGCGAGCAGTTTGTCCGCTACGACATTGCCGATGAAACCCAGCATGTTCGTTTCGGCAAACGCTGGCTCCCTGAGTTGCTCAAGCACGTCGGCGAGAAGCGCACGCTCGAACAGTTCACCGAGGACGCGCTAAAGGTGTGGGAAAGCGAATACAAGACCGGCAAGCTGACAATCAACGTGGAATAGTCCTGCCCATGACGAATGCACGCCGGCTTGGAAGTGGCGAGAAGCTCAGCCCTTTTCCGCAAACCGATAGCCCACGCCACGCACGGTCTCCACGAAATCGGCCGCCTTGCCGAGCTTTTCCCGAAGGCGGCGCACGTGGGTGTCCACCGTGCGCGTGTCGGTGTCGGGCGAGTAGTCCCAGACATCGGCCAGCAGCCGCTCCCGAGGCTGCACCCGGCCGCGGCGCTCCATCAACGTCACCAGCAGCCGGAACTCCGTCGCGGTCAGGTCCAGCCGCTTCCCCTTGACGCTCGCCTCGTGCTTCGCGATGTCCACGGTCAACTCGCCGTGTTTGAGCACTTCGCTCGGCTTGGACTCGCCTTTGGAACGTCGTAGAATCGACTTGACCCGCAGCCCGAGTTCGCGAGGGCTGAACGGCTTGGTCACGTAATCGTCCGCGCCCAGTTCAAGTCCCACGACGCGGTCCACTTCCTCGGCTTTGGCCGTGAGCATGATGATCGGAATGGACGCGGTCTTGGGCTCCGCTTTCAGCCGCTTGCAAACTTCCGTCCCATCCATCCCGGGCAACATCAGGTCGAGCACGATCAAGTCGGGTTGATTCTCCCGGGCGCGCTGGAGCGCCGTGTTGCCGTCGCGCGCGGAGACGGTCTTGTACCCCGCCCGCTGCAGATTGAACGCGACGAGGTCCACGACGTCCTGTTCGTCGTCGATGATGAGGATCGTTTCGACCATGCCGGCACGTTGTAACAGAATCGTCACGCAAAGGCGACGGTTCTATTACGAATTGGTTACAGCGCTGTTCGGTCAGAACCGGCTCAGGGTGGCCTCAATCCACGGCCAGTGCTCGTGTCCGAACAGGGTGCCGAGGCCGAAACACAGCACCCAGAACAGCCAGTCCAGCCGGCTGAGTCTGTCCGCCCCGGTCGCGCCCGGCTGACGCAGACCGGCCGATGCCCGCGCGGGCAACAATTGCTCCTGCGCGCACGACTCGTCGAAGGCGATTGGTTTCTCCAGTTCTACGCTCATGATGGTCTCCTATGATTGCTGCACGATGATGCGTTATGAATGCTCGCCCGTCATCGTGCCACGAAGATGGCAGAGCGCAAGAAACGGACGGTTACGATCCGGTGAAAGTTCGCGCGCGATTGTCCCGCTCGACGCCCTCCGCCGGCGACAGGACCGGAATCAGGTGGAAACCACCGGCTCGTGTTGATGGCGGATATCGCGGCCTTCGTATAGATAGACGATGTCCTCGGCGATGTTCGTGGCATGGTCGCCGATGCGTTCGAGGTTGTGGGCGACGCTCATGAGGTTCAGCGCCCGGGTGATCGTGTGCGGGTCCTCGATCATGAAGCTGGTCAACTCACGGTGCAATTGCTGGTTGAGCCGGTCCACCTGTTCGTCGCGCTGAATGAGTTGCCGGGCCAACTCCGGCTTGCCATACACGAACGCGTCGAGCGCGTCGCGGATCATGCCCCGGGCGATGTCCGCCATGCGAGGAATGTCGATCAGCGGCTTGAGAAGCGGCTCCTTGTTCAATTCCTCCGTGCGATGGGCGATGTTGACGGACTGATCGCCGATGCGTTCGAGGTCGGTGCAGATTTTCATGGCCATGGCGATGAAACGCAGGTCTTTGGCCATCGGCTGGCGCATGGCCAGGAGCTTGATGCAGCGGTCGTCCACCTCGATCTGGAGCTGGTCGAGTTCGTTGTCGTCGGCGTGCACTTTCCGGGCGAGCGCGTCGTCGCGTTGCACGAGGGCCTTGAGCGACTGCGCGACGCTCTGTTCGGCGAGACTGGCCATGCGAAGCAAGGCCTCCTTCAGTTCCGCGAGTTCCTGGTCGAAATGCCGTTCCATGATCAAGACCTCTGGAAGGATGGATGGAGGGAAGAATGGAAGAACGGGGACGATTGAGATTCCACCCACCCAGTCTTCCAGTCTTTCATCTTTCCCGTCTTTCTCATCCAAACCTTCCGGTAATGTAATCTTCCGTCTGTTTGTTGCCCGGGTTGGTGAACATCTTCTCCGTCGCGTCGAACTCGATCAGCTTGCCGAGATAAAAGAACGCCGTGAAATCGCTGCAACGCGTCGCCTGCTGCATGTTGTGGGTCACGATGATGATCGTGTAATACTTCTCCAGGTCCTGAATGAGTTCCTCGATCTTCGCCGTCGCGGTCGGGTCGAGCGCGCTGCACGGTTCGTCCATCAACACCACCTCGGGCTCGACGGCGATGGTGCGGGCGATGCACAGCCGCTGCTGCTGGCCGCCCGAGAGCTGCAGGGCCGACTCGCGCAGCCGGTCTTTCACTTCGTCCCAGAGCGCCGCCTTGCGAAGGCTCTGCTCGACGCGGTCGGCCAACTCGCTGCCGTTCTTCATGCCCTGAATGCGCAGGCCGTAGGCGACGTTGTCGAAGATCGACTTCGGAAAGGGGTTGGACTTCTGGAACACCATGCCGACGCGTTTGCGCAGCGCGATCACGTCCACCTCGGGCGCGAAGAGGTCCTGGCCGTCGAGAATGATCTGGCCGTCCACGCGCGTGTGCTCGATCAGGTCGTTCATGCGGTTGAGGCACCGCAGGAGCGTGCTCTTGCCGCAGCCGCTCGGGCCGATGAACGCCGTGGTGCGATGCGGGGTGATGGCGACGTTGACGTCGAACAGCGCCTGCTTCGGCCCGTACCAGAAGTTCAGGTTCTTTACTTGAATGATCGGCTTGTCCATACCTTTATCCATGTGCAAGTCGAACCTGGGCGCGCATGCGGGCGCGCACAAGAATCGCGGCCAAGTTTAACAGGAACGTCAACACAAGCAACACCAATACTGTGCCGAACAGGATCGGTTTGGTCCGCTCGATATCGGGCGATTGGGTGGACAGCACGAAAATGTGGTACCCCAGTTCCATGAACTGATCGGTCAGCTTCGTCGGGAGGTGGGCCAGATAGTACGCCGCGCCGGTGAACATGATCGGCGCCACTTCGCCGGCGCCGCGGCTCACGGCCAGGATGCCGCCCGTCATCACACCGGGGAGGGCCTGCGGCAGCACCAACCTCCAGATCGTTTCCCATTTGGTTGCGCCGAGCGCCAGGCTGCCTTCGCGCAGACCTTTCGGCACGGCCCTCAACGCCTCCTCGGTCGCCACGATCACAACCGGCAACGTCAGCACGGCCATGGTCGCCGCCGCCCAAACGATCGCGGGTTGGCCGTATCGGAGTTCTCCTCCCGAAAGGAGGTTGTCCAGGCCGCCGCCGACGAACTGGACGAAGAAGCCGAGGCCGAACAGCCCGAACACGATGCTCGGCACACCGGCGAGATTGTTGATCGCGCCGCGGATCACGCGAGTGATGGGCGACGCCTCGCGCGCGTATTCGGTCAAGTAGATGGCCGTAATCACTCCGACGGGGACGACCGCGATGGTCATCAGGAACACCAGAGCCACTGTCCCAAAGATCATGGGGAAAATGCCGGCATGCGCCACGTCGAACATCCCATCTTGGGTACCGCCGAAAATAAAACGGAACGACATCTGCCCGCCCCCGCTCCAGGCGATGTTGCCAAGGATGATAAAGACCATCGCCACGATGATTGCGGTGGCCAGCATGGTCGCCCCCGTGAACAGGAGCGATTGCCAGTCGCGTTTTCCTCGGCGCAGTTCGATCATGGTCTCTAACCTTTCCCCTCCAGGCTCGCCTTGAGCCGATGCACCACCACGTCGCCGACCATGTTGGCGACAAAGGTCACCGCGAACAGCAGCGCGCCGAGCAGAAACAAGATCCGGTAATGGTCGCCTCCAAAGACGACCTCGGCCAGTTCGGCGGCGATCGTTGCGGTCATGGTACGGCAGGAATCGAAGATCGACGCCGACATGATCGTGGCGTTGCCGGAGGCCATCAGCACGATCATCGTTTCGCCGATGGCCCGGCCGAACCCGAGCACGCATGCGGCGAACACGCCCGGGATCGCCGCCGGCAACACAATCTGCCACGCCACCTGCCACGGCGACGCGCCGAGCGCCAGCGCGGCTTGCGCGTAAGACTTCGGCACCGCGGTCAATGCATCCTCCGAGATGGTGAAGATGATGGGGACCACCGCCAACCCGAGCGCGATGCCGGCGACAAACGCGTTGAGCCGCGACGGATAGCCGAACACGACGTGCAGCCACGTCGCCAGCACGATCAGGGCGAAAAATCCGAGCACGACCGAGGGGATGCCGGAGAGCAATTCGATCATGGGCTTGATCAGCTCGCGCAAACGCGGGTTGGCGAGCTGGGAAACGTAGATGGCCGCGCCGACGGCGAGCGGGATCGAGAACAGCAGCGCGATGATCGTGGCTTTCAAACTGCCGATGAACAGCGGGACGACGTTGTACTTCGGCACCTCGCTGACGGGCTGCCAGATGTACTCGGGCTTGTCGTAGCCGTGCCAGGGGTACGGCTGGAACATCATGCGCCACGTCGTCGTGTTGAGGGCCGCGTCCGGGTTGGTGCTGTGGGCGAGCTCCTCTCCCTTCAATTCGACGAGCGTCTTGAGCGTCTCCGCGTCGTAGTTTTTCAATTCCGCGACGGTCATTCCGAGGTACGCGGCCAGCGCCTCGGGCTTGGCGTTCGCGATTTGATCGGCGGGGATTTGCTTCTGCGCCCGGGAGTTGTTCGTCTTGCCCAAGATCACCGGCAACGCCTCGCGCGCGACAAAGGCGAAGATCAGGAAGATCATCACGATCGACACCAACGACACGCCGAAAATCCCGCGCTCGATCAACCACTCGGTCCAGCGCGGTCGCCGGCGGGTGATCGCGCGCGGGGGGCGCCCCGGTCGTTGAGACGGGAGAAGCGCTGGGGCGGGTTGAAGGCCCGCCCCTGGGTCCAACGTGGATGGCCCTGGTCCGTCACTCATCGGAGATTCTTCGGAAGCGGGAAGTAACCCACTTCTTTCACGACGGCCTGTCCTTCATCGCTGCGGCACCACTTGATGTATTCCTTGATCGCGCCCTCATCGGCGGCGGGTGCGATGTAATTGAACAGATAACGCGCGATCGGGTACTTGCCCGTCAGGACGTTTTCTTCGGTCGGTTCGATGCCCTCGCCGCCGTCGGCCTTGCTGACCTTGAGATGTTTCACGCCTTCGCCGTATGCAATGCCGCCGTAGCCGATGCCATTCTTGTCCTTGGCGACACCCTGGATGACGGCCGCGGTGCCGGGCATGGTCTTGGTTGCTGCGGCGAAGTCGGCCTTGTTCAACACGTGCTCCTTGAAGAACTCGTACGTGCCGGAGGAATTCTCGCGTCCATACAGGGAGATCGGCGCATCGGGGCCGCCCACGTCCTTCCAGTTGGTGACTTTGCCGGTGAAGATTTTTTCCAACTGCGGGATGCCCAATTGGGAGAGCGGATTGCTGGAATGGACGTACACCGACAGCCCGTCCATACACATGCGGTACTCGTGCGGGCGGGCCTTGAATTTCTTCACGCAATCGGCCACCTCGCTCGGCTTCATCGGGCGCGACGAGTTGCAGATATCGGTCGTGCCGTTGAGCAGCGCCGCGATGCCCGTGCCCGAGCCGCCGCCGGTGACTTGCACGGTCTGGCCGGAGTTTTTCTTCATATAAACCTCGGCCCACTTCTGGCCAAGAATGACCATCGTGTCCGAGCCCTTGACGGTGATGTTGCCTGCCAACGCGGCGCCGGCCAATCCCAGGGTGGTGGCGCCGACAGTGAGTTGCTTGAGCATTGTGGATTTCATAGTGTTCTCTCCTTTGGTTTTCTAGGATTTGATTGTTACGGTTTGGTTACAAACGAGTTCCCATTGCGTGATTCTTTGTCCGCTTCCCGCGACTCGTTCTTTTTGTCTCCCCCGCTTCTACTGCTTCAACAGAGGAAGTCGCCGCGGCGGGCTCGGTCGGAGTAAACCCACCGCGGCGACGTGGAGGAATCGTCAGAACTTGAACACCATGTCCCCCTGGACCCGGATCAAGTGCCGGCCATCGTTGCCCCGGGTGTTTTCCCCCGAGTTCGGACGCGAACTGATTTTCTTTGTCCAGAACCCGGTCAGCCCCACTTGCCACCATTCGCGAATGTTGTAGGCGAATTTGCCGACGTGCCCGTCGCGGTCCGTGCCGCCCAGGCCCCAGTCGGAGTCGGTGACCGCGTCCCACGTGGCGTCCGCCTCCAGATATTTGTATTGGTAGGCGACCTGCCATTCGCCCTTCTTCTTGGCAGAACCGAACCCGACCTGCACCGTCCAGCCTTCGGTCTGGTCTTGATCGACGGTGATGTTCGAGCCGCTCAGGCTGTCGTACTTGTCCGTGAGGTTTGCGATGTACTCGCCACTGACGGTGACCAACGCGGGAGTATGAAGGAACGGCCTGTCGCATACTTTCAGGGCGACCTCCGCCATGCCGTACACCGTCTGGAAGTCATCGAGGTAGAACAAGGTGTTGCCCGGCGCCGCGGGGCCGCCCGGCTGACGGGTGGCGTTGCCGCGGTTCGGGGAAGTGCTCTGCGCCCCGGACGGGGCCGTCGCGCCCCCTGGCTGGCTTCCGGATGCGACGCCCATGTTCTGGAGATTGAAGGTCTGGGAGAACCCACCCACCGCAGTCACCTTGACCTTCGGGTTCTTCGGGTCTTCGCCGAATCGCGCCTCGCCGCCGCCCTGGATTTCGATCATCCACGGGTCGTTCGAGTCGCCGCCGATCTCATCGAGCACGAACTGGCCGAAGTTGGCGAAGAGCCGGTGCTGCTGCTTGTCGCCCAGCTTGAAGGACACTTGTTCGCCCAGACCTTCGGGTGTCACGTCGAAATCGTACTGCATCGGCGAGTTGAACGACGGCTGCCAGACCGGGTTGTTCATCTTGCCGCCCGTCACGCTGATCCAGTCGGCAAACGGCGGAGTCAACGTGACGTAAGCCAAATCGATCCCGATCGTTTTGCGGGTGAACGTATCCTGGAACGATTGGTTCGTGCTGACGGGATCGTCGCCGCCCGAAGCGAGACGCACGCCGAGCTTTGCCCAATCCTGGAACTTCATGTCCAACCCCAGACGCAAGCGCAGCCGGTAGCGCCAGCGGTCGATCTCGTTGCTCTGGTCCTCGTTGTCGAAGTACTCGGCGCGAAGGCGCACATCGCCGTACCACTTCATCTCATCGATCCAGGCCGCCACCTTGGTCTTGTTGTACAGCTCGACCGTCTGCGCGTCTTCTTTGTCCAGTTCCTCGCGGACTTGATTGGCCTCCTCCTGGGTCAGCACGCCCTTCTCGACCAGCTTTTGCAGCAGTGCATCGGACGATGCCTGGGCGCCGGTCGCCCATCCCAAAATGATCGCCAACGCAAGGCCTTGCCGCTTCCTCCACCATCCTCGAATTGTTCGTGTCATCCCTGTTCCTTTCTCTTGGTTCGTTTGTCGGGTCCCGCCCTCGGCGGTCTGACTGCAATGCGTCGTACAGCGATGGCCAGATTTTGCCGGACATGTCACAGGCCAAAGTCGGGAATGTTACGATCCTGTGAACTTCAGGCCGCAGTTGTTCGCACGCGACGGGCCGTCCGCTTTCATTGGGCCTTGCAGGCGAGGCGCAATGTTTGGTTTTCATGCGAGGAGATTTGAGGTATGGTGCAGAGCCAATCGGTCCCGGGATCGGTTCTGCGAAAGGAACAGTCATGACCACGCCAACTCAGGCTAATGCGCCGACGAGTCAAAAGCATCGCGCCAAGGTCCTCGTCGTGGACGACGAAGTCGCGATGCGCGAGTTCGAGAAAACCGTGCTCGAAGAACTGGGGCATGAAGTGATTGAAGCCGCCAATGGAACAGACGCCATGGCCCGTGCCCGTGAACATCGGCCCGACCTCGCGCTGCTCGACATCAAGATGCCGGGCCTGTCCGGCATCGATGTCTGCAAGCAACTGCGCGCCGACCCGAGCACGCGTGACATTCGAGTCATCGTCGTCACGGGCATCGACGCGCGTGCGGCGCTGGAGGAGAGCCTCGTCGCGGGTGCGGATGATTTCTTGCAAAAACCCTTCGACTCGCTCGAGTTGGCCGTGCGCGTCCGTTCGATGCTGCGCGTGCGCAACATCGCGGACGTCCACCAGCGCGTCGAGGCCTACATCAAGAACATGCAGATGCTACGCCAGCCACGGCAGAAACCGTAGCGCACGCCGGGGAGAAACACCTGCGCTGGCAAGAAGTTCGGCTCCTACCAGCAGCGAGACCGAGGGTAACAGCGGTACGCACGATAGTAGCGCGGCGCGCAACGATACGACGGCCCGGAAGAATAATAGACGCGCGGGGCTGAATGGTAGCGGATGCTGTATCCGTGATGGCGACCGTAGTGGCCGTAGCTGAACCCATAGCTGGAATAACCGTGGCAATAGCCGGTGTGGTTGAGGAGAATATCCGCTGCTACCACGCCCGTCAGCACCTTGCCGGCGGTCGCCCACCCGCTTTCCGCGTACGCCGCATTACCGGCGACCAACGCGCCGAACAACACTGCGATGATAACGAACTTTTTCATGCAACCTCCAACGGTATGTTAGTTCATGGCACTTCGAGATCCGGCAACAGGCCGACCTCCGCGGGATTGGACTGGGATCGAGCGGGCGTATTCAAACTGCTTCCGCAAGCCTCGCCGGGCTTGCGAAAATTTCTTCTCGTCGCAAAGGCGCGTTGCTATCCTGGTTTCACTTCGTATCAGCCATGAGGAAGGAAGCGAATATGCCAAGCAAGACGGTGAGACGCGGTAAGTTGCCGAAACGATTCCTGCAATTCCAGAAGGAGCATCCGGCCGTCTATCGCGCCTACAAGCAATTGGGCGAGGCCATCCACGGCGCCGGGCCACTCAATCGGAGGACGCGGGCGTTGATCGGGCTGGCCATCGCCATCGGCGCGCGGCATGAAGGCGCGGTCCACTCGCATGCCCGAAAGGCACTGGAGGCCGGTGTCACACCGGCGGAAGTCCGCCACGCGGTGTTGTTGTCGGTCACGACGCTGGGTTTCCCGAACATGATGGCCGCGCTGAGCTGGGTGGACGACGTGTTGGACCAGTGACGAAAAAACCGCTTGCCAATCCGCCCGGCGCGCATACACTGCGCGCGTGATGTGCAGTGCGCATTGGTGGAAGTGACGGGGCTGCCCGTCCCGAGACGGTTCGGGATGGGACACCGTTGCTTCGCCTTTGCGAAGAGCCGAGGGCAGCCCTGACGAATCAATCGTCAGGGTTTTTTTGTTTGTGGAGATGGAAGAATGGAAAGTTGGAAGATTGGATGATTGAATGAGCGTGGAGTCGCAGTCGGCATCTGGAACTGCCACCGTAGGTAGTGGGGAGTGTTTTCGCGGGCCGGCTTGCCCCCTCCTCACGTCGGGGCTACGACCTAGTCTCTGACGGTGGCGGTGTCGAGATGCGCACGTCGCGGTCTCCAAACTTCCATTCTTCCACCTCAACGGTTTTCTATGCTGGCAAAACGAGTCATACCGTGCCTGGACGTGCATGACGGAAAGGTCACGCGCGGGGTGCAGTTCGGCAAAGCCGAGCGCGGCGAACTGCGCAACGTCGGCGACCCCGTCGAACTGGCCGAGCGTTATAACGAGCAGGGCGCGGACGAGATGGTGTTCTTCGACATCACCGCCAGCGCGCATGGCCGGGCGACGATGATCGACGTGATCGAACGGACAGCAGACCACTGTTTCATGCCGCTGACCGTCGGCGGTGGCATCCGCGCGGTCGAGGACATCCGCGAAATGCTCAAGGCCGGCGCCGACAAGATCAGCGTGAACACTGCCGCGATCGCCACGCCCGATCTGGTGCGGGCGGGAGCGGAACGATTCGGCAGCCAGTGCATCGTGGTCTCGATCGACGCCAAACGCGTCGCGCCGGATCGCTGGGAGGTATTTTCGCACGGCGGCAGAAAAGCGACCGGCATGGAAGCGGTCGCGTGGGCGAAACGGGTCGTCGCGCTCGGCGCCGGCGAGATCGTGTTGAACAGCATCGACGCCGACGGGACGAAGGCCGGGTTCGACCTGGTGATCACGCGCCGAATCAGCGAAAGCGTCGATGTGCCGGTGGTCGCCAGCGGCGGCGCCGGCAACCTCGCGCACATGGCCGAGGTATTGCTCGCAGGAAAAGCCGACGCCGTGTTGGCCGCGAGCATTTTCCACTTCGGCGAATACACGGTGGGCGACGTGAAACGATTTTTGAAGGAGAAAGGGATATGCGTAAGACTGTGAAGAAGTCCGAAAAGCTGGCGCGGGAAATCGAGGCTTGGCAGCGCAAGCTCGCTCCGAAACTGCCGGAGATTGATCCGCACGATCTCCATCTGATCCTGTGGTCGATCTTGCGCCGCAAGTACGCGGGTGAGCCATTGGTTCCGCTGAACGTGCGCCGAGGAGGCCGTCGTGCCCGTAACCACTGAGGATTGCGAACTCTTCGTGCGTGACACGCCGCGCAATCAGCAAAAAATCCACGCTTTTGCAGAGCGATTCGGAGAGCGCGCGTGGCAGCCGCACGAGTTGACCAAAATGTTGCGCATGACCACTGCCAAACTGGTCGTGGATTTCGTTTTCGTGCTTTCGAGCCGAAAAACCTTCGAGTCGGTGCGCTCACGCGCCGCGCGGGTGAAAGTCGGCAATCAGACGATCAAAGTTGCATCTTTGGAAGACATTGTAGCCGCGAAAGAGGCCGCGGGGCGACCGAAAGATCTGGCCGTTCTGCCAATGTTGAGGAACACGTTACGAACCAGGCGAGCCATGGAGAAGGAAAGCACTTGAAATCTCTCGACCAACTCAAATACGACTCGAACGGTCTCATCCCCGCGATCATCCAGGAGCGGTCCACGGGACGCGTGCTGATGATGGCGTGGATGAACAGGGAGTCGTTGCAAAAAACCATCGAGACCGGCAAGACGTGGTTCTGGAGCCGGTCGCGGAAGAAGTTCTGGATGAAAGGCGAGACCAGCGGTCACGTGCAGATCGTGCGGGACATCGCATTCGACTGCGACGCCGACACGGTGCTCATCCAGGTCGAGCAGACCGGCGCGGCCTGTCACGAGGGATACAAGTCCTGTTTCTTCCGCAGCATCGCGGGCGACGACGTAAAGATCACCGAGCCGAGGCTGGTCGAGCCGGAAAAGTGTACGGCACGAAGCGGTAAAGCGAGGCTCGCAGGAGCGTAGATGTACTACCCAACAAGAAAGGAGTTCGTTGCGCTCGCGAAACGCGGGAACCTGATCCCCGTGTATCGCGAGATCCTCGCCGACCAGGAGACGCCCGTGTCCGCGTTCCAGAAGCTCGGCGCAAAGACAAACTGCTTCCTGCTGGAGAGCGTCGAGGGGGGCGAACACATCGGGCGGTATTCGTTCGTCGGGGCGAATCCGCGGAAAGTGATCGTCGAGCGCGCTGCAGGGAACGCCGACCGACGTTCCGATCCGCTGAAGAAGGTCGAGGCTGCGATGGCGAAATTCCGAGCGGTGCCCGTACCCGGTTTGCCGCGATTCTGTGGCGGCGCGGTGGGTTTTCTGGGCTACGAGTACGTGAATCATCTCGAGCCCGTTGCGCGCCCGCTGCGGGACGAATTGGGCACGCCCTTAATGTATTATCTGATCACCGACACCCTGCTGGCTTTCGACCGCATTCGTCAAACGATCACGGTCATCTCGAACGCGTTCATCGAAGGCAAGAATCCCGGGCGCGCGTACCACGAGGCTCGGCGCAAGATCGACGCCGTGATTGCCCGGCTACGCAAACCAAACCGGCTCGATCCGCTCGAATACCCCCGGGAATTGCCGGCGGTCCACTTCCGCTCCAACTTCGCGCGTGGCGACTTCGAAAGGGGCGTCTCCGACGCGAAGACGTACATCCAGTCGGGTGACATCATCCAGGATGTGCTCTCGCAACGGTTCTCCATCAAGACGAAGGCGTCGCCGCTGATGATCTATCGCGCTCTACGCTCGGTAAATCCGTCGCCGTACATGTTCCTGTTTCGAGGCGAAGGGTTCGCGCTGGTCGGATCGTCGCCGGAAGTGCACGTGCGTTGCACCGATGGCACGGTCGAGATTCGACCGATTGCCGGCACGCGTCCCCGTGGCGAGACGGTCGAGCGCGACCTCGCGCTGGAGAAGGAGTTGTTGGCTGACCCGAAGGAACGCGCCGAGCATTTGATGCTCGTGGACCTCGCGCGCAACGATATTGGGCGTGTTTGCGATTTCGGCACCGTGCACGTTCCCGAGTTCATGGTCATCGAGCGGTACTCGCACGTGATGCACATCGTGTCGCACGTGACGGGCAGGCTGCAGAAGGGCCGGTCCCAATTCGATTTGATGCGCGCGACGTTCCCCGCCGGCACGGTCAGCGGCGCGCCGAAGGTGCGTGCCATGCAGATCATCGCTGAGTTGGAGAAAACGCAGCGCGGCCCCTATGCCGGTGCGCTCGGGTATTTCGGGTTTGATGGCAACATGGATTCTTGCATCACCATTCGCACGATCCTGCTGAAAGACGGCACGGCGCACATTCAGGCCGGCGCGGGCATCGTGGCCGACAGCGTGCCGGCGAACGAGCACGTCGAATGCGTGAACAAGGCAAAAGGGATGATGCGGGCGATTGCGTTCGCGGAGAAATGCAAGTGACTGCTCAAGTACGAGTGTCCAATAACCAAGCTGATAACCAATACGTGCGATGCTGCTGGTAATCGACAACTACGATTCGTTCACGTACAACATCGTCCAGTACCTGGGCGAGTTGGGGGCGGACATGCGGGTTTTCCGCAACGACCAGATCACACCCGAGAAGGTGCGCGAACTGAAGCCGGCCAAGATCGTCGTCTCACCCGGCCCGTGCTCGCCCAGAGAGTCAGGCGTCTCGAATGCGATCATCCGGGAATTCGGCCCCCAGCTCCCGCTGCTCGGCGTGTGTCTCGGCCATCAATGCATCGGCCACGTGTTCGGTGGCGAAGTCGTCCGCGCTGACCGCTTGATGCACGGCAAGACCTCGCCCATCCACCACCACAACAAGGAAATT
>Ga0187892_10002869_pt1 | contig 32960 bp, 31 predicted proteins | sample MA1701073metaG_FD_139345 | JGI IMG/M metagenome (GOLD analysis project Ga0187892, IMG submission 139345) | Bio-ooze microbial communities from a basaltic lava cave in the Kipuka Kanohina Cave System on the Island of Hawaii, USA - MA170107-3 metaG ... | reverse complement strand
CGTCAGCAGAGGTTCAGGTGCCAAGCTGATTGATCAGCGACTTGACCATGGTCACCAAATCCTCCGGCACGGTAACATCCGGATGAGATCGGTACAGGGCAACGGCCCGCTGCCCTCCTTCCAACTGGCGAATCTTCGACAGTACCTCCGGAAAGTTTCGGGCCTTCTGAGCGTCGCTGGCAAACAGGAGGTGCTCAGGGTTGATCCTACCTAGTTTGATCGCCTGAGAGACTCGCCGCCGGCATCGACAGGCATTCCGCATATTGACTAACCCACATTTTCGCTGCATGAAGCTGACTACCTCAGCCCGTGCTCTGGAAAGCCGCTTGCGAAAGGCCGCCGGACTGATCCCGATGACTTTGGCAGCTTCTCGACTTTCCAATTCCAGGATCTCACCCAAGATGTAGGCTAAGCGGTGGGGACGGTCCAAGCACAGAAGCATTGCCTGGGTGCAGCCGATCTTGACTTCCTCCAGGAGAAGCGCCTCATCTAGTCCGGGCGACACGGCAACCTGTGCATCGGAAACCCCTTCGTCAAGATCCTGTTCAAAAGCTCGGAACGTCAGTCCTGCCTCTTCCATGCGGCTCTTCCGAATTGTGAGCAAAGTATTGGCGGCCACGCGATACACCCAGGTCGTGAAGCTGCTCTCCCCACGGAAGCTACCCAGATGGGTAATGACTCGAATCAGGATTTCCTGAGTCGCATCCTTTGCGTCCTCCGGATGCCAGAGCATCCGGAGGGCAAGTCCATAAATCCTGTCTTGCGTGGCTCTGACAACCTGCTCCAGTGCCGCACGATCTCCATTCTGGGCTTGCTTAACCTGCTCTTCCAAGGGGACCACCTAATCAAACTCCATTCAAAACCGAAGCTAAACGAGCAAGTTCCTGCTTGAGTATCTGCGACTGTTGGCGCAGCGTACCCTCCAGCTGCTCAAGCGGCACCGGCGGCGCCATCAAGATAAAGGAGTAGACGCAACGGTTCTTTTCCACCTCCACAAGCCGTGAATAGGCAGCTCCCAGACTTCTGTCTGGAAAGCGCATCATCCAATCGATAGTACCTTGCTCCCTCGAAGCATTAACCTCCAGCTCTATCTCTACAGAGCCATCAGAGGTCTCGAGGAGTGCCCTTCCATTTGACACCCTCTTGAATGCGCTGGTCCACTTGGGAAGATTCTGCACGTCGGCAATATAATGAAAGGCCTTTTCGAGGGCGGAATTGATTCCAACTGCTTGGACATCGAATGTTTTCATGGATCACCTCATTCGCGAATTGCCCGTTATTATAGGCTCATTCCTTTAGACTGTAGGTCTCGCGAGAGTGTGACCGAAAGGATTCTCTCAATCGCGATGAGTCGCCATTGCCATCTCAGCTGCAACTCAAGGCCCAGATACTCACCGACAGCCTTCTGCAAGTTAATGGCATCGTGGCCAGTGCGATCGGCGCTCGAACTGGAGATGGAATAATCTTCCATCCTCCACGGCATTCACGGGTTGAGTGGGAAGAGAGTAAGACCACTGATGATGCCCCCAAGAAAGACTCTGTTGTCTCTTCTGCTTGGACTTTTCATCTCTGAGAGAGCAGTAGCGCTCACCACAAGTGCTTTTGGAGGTTGCGATGTCTTTACTCGGGCTGTACAGAGCAAGTCACCTTCCGGCAGAGAAGAAGACGCAATATGGGCGCTCCTGAATTTCCTCAATAACAAGACACCGGCGCGTCTGGAAAGTTTGGCTACTCTGGACTCGCAGTGGGCAATGAACCTGGTCCCGATGATCGTGGAAAGCCTTCGCGTTCTGCAGCCCGGCGACCCTCGATCCCAGGTCCTGTGGAGCTTGCTGGAGAAAAAGACCGGCAAATCTATGGAACGCTCGACCCATCCCTGGTTCAGGTGGCTGTGGCGGCAGCAGTTTGCGATGCATACGGACTACCCAGAATTTAAGGCTGTCCTGCACTTAGGAATCGATGAGCGATTTCGCTGGTGGTTCTATTCGGGAATGCCGCATTCGATTCGTTTGGATGAGATTGTGTGGGGAGGAGTAAAAGTCGACGGGATACCACCGCTGGACCACCCCAGATTTGTTTCAGCTCAGGAGGCGGCTTATCTCGAGAAAAAGAACGTGGTTTTCGGGGTCTATCTCAACGGGGAGGCGCGCGCTTATCCCAAGCGCATTCTGGCCTGGCATGAGCTCTTTAACGACACGGTGGGCGGAGTCGATGTTACCTGCGCCTACTGCACGCTTTGTGGAGCGGCGGTGCTGTACGCACAGCAGATTGGAAAGCGAAAATTTGACTTCGGCACGAGCGGATTCCTCTTTCGTTCGAATAAGCTCATGTACGACCGCCAAACTCGTTCTCTTTGGTCGGCCCTGGAAGGAGTGCCGGTTACCGGCAAACTGACAGGATCAGGACTCAAGCTGACACGCCTGCCCATCATCACGACAACCTGGGAGGCGTGGAAGGAAGCTCATTCGCAGACCACAGTGTTGTCGCTGGAAACGGGTTACAAGCGAGACTACGGAGAAGGAGTGGCCTATCGAGACTACTTTGCGACTCAGGATCTGATGTTCCCGGTTCCTGGAGAAGACAAGCGTCTGAAGAACAAGCAAGAGGTGGTAGCACTGCTCATCGACAATCAGGCAGCAGCCTATGACACAGCCTTCCTAGCGAAGAATTTGCTCTACCACGATACCGTTGGAGGCCAGGCGCTCGTCATCCTGACAGACATCTCACGAGCCAACCGCGTCTACGAGGCCCAGGGCGTCAGTTTCTCAAGTTGGGATCGCAAGTCGAGGCTCATCGACAAAATGGGACACGCCTGGAGAGTCAGCGAGGAAGCGCTCGTCAGTCCTTCGGGAGAGGAGCGCCGGCGCCTACCGGCACACCGTGCCTTCTGGTTCGGATGGCATGCCCAGTTTCCCAATTCACAACTCACACGCTGAGAAACTGGAATGGAGGGCTCCATCAAAGTCTTCTCAGCAAAAGGGGAGACAGCGTTCAGGAAGCCAACGCAAGGGTAGAGTCTTCGGCGGCTTAACTCAGGAATGTAGCTCAGCGCTGGTATGAAGGTTCCATCATTCGAGTTGTTGTCTACCGCGACCGCTTAGCAATAGCAGGACGACTGAGTTTGAAGCCTCCACTTGATATATCCACCTGAAACCAGGTCCTTGATTCCTATCTGAGACCAGCCCTTTTGGGGCAAGTTCAACACATAGGTGTTCACGAGTGTTCCCGAAGCCCCGTAGAGTTCCACAGAAATCGTTTGCGGACTCAGCGACTAAGACTGTTCTTATTCCCTGGAGGGAATGCGGAATTTCTAGCAGGCTAGTGGGGATTCAATGGGTGAACTGAGGAGGTCACTCAAATGAAAATGCACTCTTCAAACGGAGCCGAGCAGAAGGTTGAAGTTTTCGAACCAAGGGGCGCCGAGTACTATGGGCTCTCGGTTGAGGTGGTCTGCCGGATGGAGCACTCCAGCCTTATTCGTTATCGAGACCGTGAGTTCGTCATCAATACCGAGGATCTGTGTTGTCAACGGTCGCTGAAATACGCGGCTTAAACGGACCTGGAACTTGCGGTTGAATAGGCAATGGCCTTTCATCCCAGCTGGTTCTGCCATCGCTGAGACGCGGAGAGTTTCTTGTGGAAACAGTTCAGAATTTCGCCAAGATTGCTTCCCAGGGCTCCGACGTGCCATGACATTCTTCATCTTTCAGAGAAAGCAGAAAATGCCAGGGTATTCCATCTTGCCTCCTGTCCTCTGTGTGTCTCCGCGGTTGTTTGGACTGCCGTTTTCAAGATCGTCAGCCAAAAGCACTGCTGATTTAGAGGCATTGAAGAACTTGAAGAACAAGTTATGAATGACTCAAAGTTCCAACCCGGGGAAGCTCCGGGGCCCTTGGGATTGCCGGACGACGTCATCATCAGCCCGGACACGCTTCGCGAAGATCGCATTCCGCCACGCCAGGCCCGCACGCACAAATGGCCGGTGCTGGATGCGTTTGGGCCGCCCAAGATTGCTCTTGAGAAATGGACATTCCGAATCAAAGGGCTCGTGGACACGCCGATTAGCTGGACCTGGCAAGAGTTTCAAGCCTTGCCGCGCGTCAGGGTGTTTTCTGATTTTCACTGCGTAACGCGGTGGTCGCGGCTCGGCAATCTTTGGGAGGGGGTACGCACCTCCGAACTCCTCAAGCATGCAAGGGTGCTGCCTCAAGCCCTTTATGTTCTGGTCTCCGGTCATGATTGGGGCTGGACAACCAACATGCCGCTGGGAGCCTTTCTTGCCGAAGATGCACTTTTCGCAGACACGCATGACGGAGAACCGATCTCGCTGGAGCACGGCGGACCGCTTCGCTTGATCGTTCCTCGACTGTATGCATGGAAGAGCGCCAAATGGGTTTCAGGGATTGAGTTCTTGGAGCACGATCGGGCTGGGTACTGGGAGAATGGCGGTTACCACATGAACGGGGATCCTTGGAGCGAGCAACGCTACCGGCAATCGGAGTCCTGAGAAGGAAATCGCCGCGACACTGCTTTGAGGATCGACTTCTGGATGCCAGGGTCGAGGCTGGGCCAAATTGGTCTTTGTGGAAGAGCGTTGCGAACAGCGTGGCTGCCCTAAGTGTGTGAGGTCGTATCTGCTTGTGATCATGGCCACGCAGAGGCGTGACTCGCCGCTGCCTTCGTCATTTCCTCCTCAGATGTTTTTTCCATGACCGTCAGCTGGGCTCTGAGAATGGCCCGCCCTCGACTCAATCGCGACATCACCGTTCCGACTGGGATATTAAGCGTGTCGGCCACTTCCTTGTACGAAAATTCTTGAACGTCGGCAAGCAGCAGAACTTCACGAAAGTTTTGCGGGACTCGGGCGAGTGCTGCCAGCATGTCTTCGTCCGTGATGTCCTGTGGGATGGGAGGCTCGTAAACCAGAGTCTGCTCCAGCATGGATTCATCCTCACCTGTGAACTTGAACCGAAACCACTTGCGACGATGATGGTGGATGACGTGGAAAAGGATCTTGAACAGCCATGCTCGACAATTCGTCCCTGGCTCAAAACGGCAGAAGGATTTCCACGCCTCTAGGTAGGTTTCCTGGACCAGATCTTCAGCTGTCTGCCGCTCGCCAATGACTCGGACCGCAGTACGGTAAAGATCGCGAAAATGAGGAAGTGCCTCGGCTTCAAATCCCTCGAGGGAAGGGTTGTTCTCGGTCTCTACCACCACACACCTCCGACGGCTGCACGAAGGACCTCATTGGATCTCAGTACGCAGCCGGTTTGAGCAATTCGTTCAAAAAAGGTGAGCAATTGAGCAGGCGGACTTGCTGGGTGACCAACTCCTTAAAAAGGCCCACTCCCTTCGTGTCCAGAAACGACACCTCTGCCATATCAATGGTCAGAATCAGGCCTTGAGAGAGGATTCTTTGACAGTATGTTTGGACCTCAGTAACGCAGGGACCGACCACGCTGCCTTCGAGCCTGATAGCTTGGATACCATCCGACGATCCAGACTCCGAGATTCTTACCATTGAGTTCCCCTTGTTGTGTGACTCTAAAAGCAAGAGTGCTGCCAACCGAACTGGCACCTCTGCATGATCCGCTTTCGTTGAGCTATAAGAGTTTAGGCGTTGGACTAGTGGCCTGTACTGAGGATGTGCCACGACATTCCGTGGCCCTGTGACTTGGGGGTTGGAGGATGAACCCACGATATGTGGTGGGCAATCCTCGTGGGCTGGTCTTCTGTCTTCTACGTTATTGAGTGGCTGGTCCTTTGGATTCCGAGTTTCTTCATGCGGCTTCGGAGGGTGTTGGGGTGGAGGTTAAGAATCTGTGCGGCTCCTCGACGGCCCTCGATGACCCACTTCGTTTGATCGAGGACCTCCAGGATGTGGCGACGTTCGACATCTTCGAGTGTCGATGACGCTCCCCGAACGGAGCGGTGCTGCGTGACATCTGCTGCGATGTTGCCAGCTGCCAACTGGAATGTTCCAGTGGCAACTGCAGCGGCGGCGGCCGGCTGACTGGAACCGAGTGCTGGGAACAGATCACGTTCCAAGGCCAAGATAGGTCCCAGCGAGAGCACGATCGCTCGTTGGATCACGTTCTGCAACTCTCGAATGTTGCCGGGCCACGAATAGTTCATCAGGAGGCTCATGGCCTCCTGAGAAACCTCATGAATTTGCTTGGTGCTCTTTCTGCAGAAGCGAGACAGGAAAAACATCGAGAGTTGTGGGATGTCGGAACGGCGGTCGCGCAACGGCGGCACCGTCAGAGGAAAAACGTTAAGACGATAGAACAGATCGGACCGAAACCTGCCGGACGCGACCAGGTCGGCTAGATTGCGGTTGCTCGCGGCAATGATGCGAACATCAACCCGGACTGTACGACTGCTGCCAACCGGCTCGAATTCCTGCTCTTGAAGCACTCTGAGCAGCTTGACCTGAGTCTCAGGCGGCAGTTCGCCCACTTCATCCAGGAAGAGCGTCCCACCGTCAGCCAATTCGAAGCGACCACTACGGTTCTCGATGGCACCGGTAAAGGCGCCTTTGACATGTCCAAACAGCTCGCTTTCGACCAGACCCGCCGAGATGGCTCCACAATTGACCTTTACCAGCGGACGCTGCCGACGCAGGCTCCGGTTGTGAACGGCGCGGGCAATCAGTTCCTTGCCGGTACCGGTCTCGCCATAGATCAAGACGGTGGAGTCCGTTGGAGCCACTTGCTCGACCTGCCGCAAGAGAGCCACCAGGGCTGGGCTGCCGCCGACAATCTCCTCAAAATTGTGCTCGCGCCGGATTTCTTCCTGCAGATATATGTTTTCCGCGTGCAGGCGATTCTTGAGACTTTCAACTTCGCCCAGAGCGGTTCGCAGACTCTCTTCGGCCCGCAGACGCTCAAGTTCAGCTGCGCCTCTAGCCGCAAATATTCTGAGAACAGAAATTCTCTGTGCGTCATTGGCCATAGGCTTGTCATCAAGGATGGCAATGTGTCCGATGACAGCCCCTGACGCGTTGATCATGGGAACACCCAGAAAGCTTTGTGCTCCCAAGGTGACGAGATCCCGGTCTTCTGGGAATAGGCTCTGCAGACCCTCTCCATAGTGACAAATCTCGCCATCGAGAACTTTGCTGCAAGGGGTTGGCTCAACATCATAGCTGCAGTTGTCGCCAAAACTCTCACCCGTCCAGAAGGCGAGCATTTCTGCCCTCAGCCTTTCTCCGTGATGGCAAGCAGTAACGAAGGCATACCGCACCCCGAGGGCGGTTGCCAGGTATCGAACCAGCGAACGAAAGAAATCCGTTCCTGTCACCGACGCTGTTCCTTCGGTTATAGAGCGCAGCGTGGCCTCCGCATCCTGCCGTTGTGCCGCTTCTTTCTTCATCTCGTCGTACAGCCGAGCATTCTCCAGCGAGATGGCGGCCTGTGAGGAAAGGATGCGCATGACCTCGATGCGTTCCGACGTGAAGGCGTTTGCTGCGAGATTGTTCTCGAGATAAAACATCCCACCAAACCTTCCCTGATGAATCACTGGAACACAAAGAATGGACTTTGGTTTGATACTGAGAATATAGGGATCACTCAGAAAGCGCTGGTCCGACGTAGCATCGTCCACGACCACGCTTTGGCTGGACTTCTGAACATAGCGGACGACGGCGTGGGAAAGAGCCTGGCTGCTTTCCAGGGGAACTGCATCGAGCAAATAGATGCTTTCAACGTCTGCCTCGGCCGCAATGACTAACTGGCCGCTCGCCTCTTGCAAAAACAACCCTCTTTGAGCACCGGCATTTTCGAGAGCAATGCTCATCAGTTTGCGAAGCAGCTCTTCAAGAACGATCTCGACCGCGATAGCACGCGCAGCCTTCGTTACGGTGGCAAGATCGAGGGAGGCTGCTGCGCTTTGGGTAGTCAGCGACTGGTCAAGGGGTTCCGGTATCTGTGTTTGGACCCCTGAGGCCGAATCGTCGGGCGAGATCTGCCTGGCTGGCAAACCGGACACTCCTTCAAGATGCCTGGCCTTGGCCGCGGCACCCCATTCGAGGAATCGCTGCCGCGCCTTTTGCAGATATAGCGCTGCAACCTCAAGATTCCCTCGCTGTCTCCAGAACCGGCCGTACAGTTCACAAGCCAGAGCTTCATGGTGGAGATTCTTCGTCTGTCGTGCGTATTGAATTGCCAGTTCATAGGCTTCGGTTGCCTCAGACCTTCGGCCGCGAAGACTCTCCAGTCCCGCTGTGAGCCACAGCGCGGCACACCGAAAGTTTTCCGGACAGTTTTGCGCGAGCACCGAGAGATGCTCTTGTATCTGCACAATCTCGGACACAAGCTGTGACCGTTCGGATGCATCCGCCTCAGAGCAAGCCCCGATCAGAGCGAGCCCTTCAAACAAATCCAGATAGACCGGCCAGATCGTACCCAGCAAATGGTCTGCGATCCCGCGGGCGCAACTGGCAGCTTTTCGGGCCTCTTCGAACTGCTCAAACAGGACGCAAAGATGTACCTTGAGAATGTGGCGATAAATGATGAGAAATGGATGATGCTCGTAGGCGTGAACAAAGGCATCCTCGTCAAAGCTGGAATCCGAGAACGATGTCGGATGCAAGGTCAAACCCTGCAACGCACGTGCCCAATTGCGGATGACTTTCTGGGCCGGAATCAGGCCGGTCATCTTCAGCTTCTCCAGCAAGGCAACGCTCGACGAGCAGTCGCGAACGAACGCGTCCAAGTGCTGTGTGACCAGCAGAGTATTCCAGCACTCGGTGAAAGCGCCATAGCCTGCATAAGCGAAATCGCCTGTCTCGAGGCCGATCCGAGAAGCTTCCCGCGCGTGGGGGACGCCTGCCTCAAACGGCCGCCGCCAATAGTTGGCGTGAGCATGAAACTGTTGATGAATCTTGGCCCGCCCTTTCTGATCGCTGAAGCGATCATTGACTTTCAGAGCCAACTCGCCCCAGGCGTACGCGGACTCGTAGTCGCCTCCGATCGGACCAACCGTAACCGTGTGGGTCGCATAACCGTACGCGGATTCCTCAGTGTTTCCGTACTCCAGCGAGAGGCGAACTAGAGTGGCTGAGAATAGGCGTGTCAAGACTTGGTCGCCCGAAATGTAGGCCGAAGCCCAAGCGAGGGTGAGCAGCTTCATCACCATCCGCTTCTCTGGGTCCTCCATCACCGGAAGATCGACTAAGGCATCAATGGTCCGTCCCGCAAGCAGCAGCTGGATCTTGTCAAGCTCACCTTCCAGGGCCGACTGTTTTTCAGTGGATGAAGCCGGAAGGGAGACGCCAAACAAGGCTAGGGCCTCTCGCCCGCATTCGACGGCCGCGGCGTAGCTCGATAGGTTCTCGTATTCGCGAATTCTAAGGGCGTAGACCTGAGCTTTGTCCAGCCGGGTGCAGGCACGTTTCAGGAGCAGATCGAACTCACGATCCGCCTCATCAAAACGGCCGCAGAGATATTTGCATTCGGCGGTCTCAACGTGCAGCGTGAACATCAGGTCATATTCGGAGCTCCACTGCTCATCAGAAACCAAGGCCAACGCTGCCTCGAGGTAGCCTAGAGCCGGTTGATAGGCGGTTGAGGCCTTGGCCTTTCGCCCGGCAGAAAGATTGAGCCGGATTAGAGTCAGGCGCTCGGCATCGTCGTCAATTAACCTACTGCCCAGGTTGAGATGATGGACGACATCAAAGGCTTTTTCCTCGGTAGTCGCGGTGTCCCATCGCTGCAGGAGCAGGCGACCTAAAGTGAGATGGACGAGCGGTTTCTGTTGGTCAGGAACGAGAGCATAAGCCGCCTGCTGCACCCGGTCGTGCAGAAACGCATAGGAAGGCGGAGTGCGCACAGCCGGATTGGGCTCTTGGTCCGAGAAATCGGCGTAAGGAAGAGGCGTAGGCAGAACCAGGCCCTCCTCCAAGGCCGCTCGAAGGCCCTCAGCGGCTGTCTTGTCGGGTTGCTGGCTGACGATCGCGAGCGTGTCCAGGTCAAACACGTTTCCAATGCAAGCTGCCAACGTCAATGCGTGCTGGGATTCCGTAGAGAGACGCTGGATCTTTTGAGTCATCAGATCGATTACATTGTCAGTCATGCCTGCGCGACGGACTGCCTCCGTGTGGCAGGTCCAGCGACCGTCTTTGTGATGGAACTCGAGGAATCCTTCTTCCTTGAGCGTTTTCAGAAACTGGATCACGAAGAAGGGGTTGCCTCCCGTCTTCTCAATGATCAGACGCGCGAGCGGTTCTGAAGCAGAGAGTTCGCCCTGAAGCGTGTCGCGGATGAATTGGGTGAGATCTGGGAGTTCCAGAGGACCCAGAGAAGTATGGTGAAGCCGGGCGCCTGCCGACTCCAGAGCGTTCAGCGTTCGAACCAGCGGATGGCCAGCGTCGACCTCATTGTCTCGATACGCTCCGATTAGAAACACGAATTGAATGTCCGGACTTGTCAACAGCGGCTGCAGCAGACTGAGCGTCGCCGAGTCGGCCCATTGCAGGTCGTCAAGGAATACCACCAACGGGCGCTGGCGCTGAGCAAGGACACCAACAAAGTTCTGGAATACTAGCTGAAATCGGTTGAGTGCCTCCGTCGCGCCGAGGGCAGGGGGTGTCGGCTGTTTGCCGATGACGAGCTCGATCTCTGGAATCACTTCAGCCAAAAGGCCGCCGTTCGGCCCGAGGGCCTGGGACAGCTGTGCTCGCCACACGGCCAGGCGCTCTTCGCTCTCAGTCAGCAGCTGTTGGACCAATCCACGGAACGCCTGGATCAAGGCTGCGAAGGGAACATTCCGGCCCACTTGATCGAATTTTCCGCTGATGAAGTACCCTTTCTGCGAAACAATCGGTTGGTACAGCTCCTGAATTAGAGAAGTCTTGCCAATGCCTGGGTATCCCGCCACCAACGTCATGCTGGCCGGGCCTTCACAGACGCCGTGGAACACTTCCAGCAATTTGCCGATCTCTCGATCTCTTCCGTACAGCTTCTGCGGGACTAGAAAGCGATCCGAAACATCGTGCTGCCCAAGCGCAAAGGGGGCAATAGAGCCTCGAGACTGGATTTCCTGCTGACAGTGTTCCAAGTCCTCCCGGATCCCTTGGGCGCTCTGGTAGCGTTCCTCAGCAGTTTTGGCCAGCAACTTCATGACGAGGTCTGAGAGGGGACGAGGGATCTCTCGATTGACCTCGGCAGGCGGCCTGGGCAGCTTGGCAATGTGTCCATGGATCAGTTCAAGAGTATCCTCGGATTGAAACGGCGGAGAACCCGCCAGCATTTCGTAGAAAATGACACCCATCGAATAGAAATCCGTTCGATAGTCGGTCGACCGATTCATGCGACCGGTCTGCTCTGGGGACATATAAGGAAGCAAGCTGCGGGCATAATGAAGGGGCAAGCTTGTTGGGACGGTCCCAGAGTGCTGCGTGGCGAGACTCAGATCAATGAGAAAGACGGTGCCTGCCGCGGGATTGACGAGAATGGAGTGAGGGCTTAAGCCCCGGCAGATGATCTCTCGCCGGTGTACCTCTGCCAGGACCGTAGCAAGAGGGATCGCCAGCTCGAAGAAGGACTCAAGATCGGTCCGCTGTGAGGGAAGGCGCTCCGACAGAGCTCTCCCACCAGGGTCTTGCAACTCCAAGACGCAGTTCCCATCCTCTTGGACAAATTGATTCACAAGCGGGACGCCGGGACCCGGAATCCTCCGTAGCAGCTCGAACTCGCGCGTGAACAAGCTCACGTCAGAGGCTTGAAGGGGATGCCGACGCGGCATCTTGAGAAGAATCGGAACACCATCCTGCACCCGTTCTGCGCGCTTGAGGACATACCAGTCCGTGCGTGAAAGCTCTTCGATCGATCTGTAGCCGGAGATCGGCACGAGAACTCCTCGACGTTCAATTTCGATTGAAACCTGATCCGTGCGCCGATTGAGGGAAGCTTTTCGGTCGCGCTACGTCGGGATCAGCGAGAACCGCTGGCGGAAGCTCCCGGAGACCGCTGCGCGGCTGATAATTGGGGTTCACTTCCGGATCGACCTGGCAACACTATGCCACAAATCCGATCGTGTTCTCAAAGGCTGACCGAAAAGTAGAGTTGAGTCGGGCAGGGACAGCGGCGCGAGGATGAGACCACACTGGAAGGGAATGTCGATCTTCAGGTTTTTTGCTCTCGAGGAGGAGTGACTTCCGCATTCTGGCCCTGAGGAACTTGTGAGGGAGCCGCTTGTTAGCTTGGTCCGGTGCTGAACAAGGGAGGTGGTCTCAATCTCGATTGTCGTGGACTCGCAGACCCAACAACGTGGAAACCCTCTCACCGCCCGCCCATAGAGAATGCAGAGAACCTGCTGAAGAAGCCAAGTGTGACGGGCACCACGGCATTTCGTGGGGTCGTTCGAGGGTGGCAGGGTAACAATGTGATGCCTACGACATTTAGTGACTGGTCCGTTGAATGCCGAGTTCTTTCATGTGGCTGCGGAGTGTGTTGGGGTGAAGATTAAGAACCTGCAGAGATCCTCGGCGGTAATTCTGGTCGTCGAACAGACAAAATCTTCAGTAATTCTCAAAATAACGCTGGATCGGGAAGTGGGCCAGTGTCCAATGACGCCGTCCGATAGGTCAACTTAACTTGGTTTTTGGTAAACGGCAGCTGACTTAACTTATGAGGATCTATCGTCGGGGTGACGAGCTAGAAGGGGCTGAACGAAGCATCTGTTGGCTGCCCTACCCTTTTGATTGAGACGTCCTGAGTCACACCGATCTCGAACGGAGTGGCCCATGCACACAAGATTCCTACAAAATCAGCTTCTTTTGGATTAGAAGTTGAGTCGGCCCTATTTTCCGGATTGCCGACAATCCGCCCAGTCCGATGGCGCGACTTCACAAGCCCACTTGGTCTGGGCTCAGCGTTGAGCAGAAGCTGAAACGCGCAACGGCCGACCGCAAACAATAAGGAGCAGTCGCCTACTCCGCGCGTAGCGCTTCGGTTGGGTCCACGTTCGAGGCACGACGCGCGGGCAGGTAGCTAGCGACCGCCGCCGCAACCAGTCCAATTGTGACCGCCGTGTAAGTGACGGGATCAACCGAGTCGACATTGAATAACAGCGCCGACATGAGCCGCATGAGCGCTGCCGCGGCAGCAAGCCCGAAAATTACACCCACTGAAGCGAGCGCCACGCCTTGCCGGACCACCATGGCCTTCAAGGCGCCGCGCGGCGCTCCCAACGCAATCCGGATGCCTAGTTCGCGCGTGCGCTGTGATACCGAATACGAGATTACGCCGTAAATTCCGACCAAGCCAAGCAGCAGCGCCATGCCGCCGGCAATCGCCAGCATCACCAGGGCAAACGAGCTGCGCGCCATCGACGCGCGATAAATCTCGTCCATCGTGCGAACGCGGGCGAGTGGGACATCTCGGCTGACCGACCAGACGGCTTCCCGGACCTGGGTCATCACGCTCTCTGACCCCGAGCGGTCAGTTCGCAGCGCAAACACGACATCGCGCCGAACGAAGGTTGAATCACCCGAAAAATTGTTCATCAAGACCGGCCAGTAGACAGTGGTCGGTGGCTTCTGATCGGCTCCGTCGTGCCATACGTCGGCGACGACTCCAACGATCTCTCGCCAATCATCTTTCATCCCTTGCCGGATGCGCTTGCCAATCGCCGCGGACGGGCTGCCCCACATTTCTCGCGCCGTGTTCTGGGAAATGATGGTGACTTCCCGTCGCCCATAGAGATCGTTCCAGGTGAAATCGCGGCCGGAGATGAGCCGGATACCCATGGCTTGGAAAAAGCCCGGAGCGACGAATTTGAAGCGCCGCAGCGGCGGTAGCTCTCCTTCTCGATACGCGCGGTCCTCGGCATAGAGAACGTCGGTGCTATTGTTGCCGTCGGTGGGAACAGCGTCGCCGAATGCGGCCATGACCACGCTGGGAATCTCGGAAAGCTTGCGCTGAATCCCCTCGAAACTGCGGATGACTCGCTCGGGTTCCTTCACCGCAGTCTCGGGAAGGAAGATGTGGAATGTCTTGAGGCCGGTCGCACGAAATCCGGGGTCCACTCGCCTTAGTGACTGGAAGGTGCGGATCATGAGACCGCTTGCGATGAGAAGGACAACCGCGAGGGCAGTCTGTATGATCACCAGCGCATTGCGAGTGCGATGCCGCTCGCGGGTTTGGCTGAGCGTGCGACTGCCGGCGCGCAACGCGGCGGTTACGTTCGGCGCAGCATGCTTGATTGCCGGAACCAGGCCGAACATGAGAGCGGCGGCAAGAGAGATTACCAGTGTGAACACAATCGCCGGCGCGTCTATCTTGATATTCTCCAGGCGCGGCAGGTAGGCTGGGGCCATCGAGACAAGGAGGCGTACCGCGGCCCAGGCAAATCCAAGTCCGGCCGCTCCGCCAAGTGCGCCGAGAACCAAGCTCTCCAAGAGAAGTTCTCCGGCGATTCGGCCGCGACTCGCTCCGAGCGCCTGCCGGATTGCCAGTTCCTGTTGGCGAGCCTCGGCACGAACCAATAGGAGATTGGCTACGTTGGCGCATGCGATCAGCAACACCACTCCGATGCTTCCCATCAGGATCCATAGCACCTTGCCAAGCTCACCCACAACATCCTGATGGAGCGGGCGAAGAGCCGGCTGAATGTTTGCGTCTTGAAACATCTTTGCGCTGAACCCAGGCGGCGGGGGAAAGCTTGCTTGCGCGATAGGAATCAGCCGGGCGATATCCGCACTAGCCTGCGTCAGCGTGACTCCAGGCTTTAGCCGCGCGATCCCGCGGTAATTGTAACGGCCGAGCACCGTCTTCGCCCGGTTGAAACGATACGGTAAGAAAATTTCCGGGTTCTCGTCGAGAAACCGGAAGTTTGGCGGCATAACGCCGATGATTTCCTCTGCCCGACCGTTGATGAGAATACGGCGGCCCACCGCCGAGGAATCGCCGCCGAACGTTTTCTGCCAATAGGCATGGGTCAGGACGACAGTCTCCGGGCTGTCTGGTTCCGTATCCTTCGCCGTGAACGAGCGGCCGACTACGGGCACGATGCCCAATGCGGCGAGCGTCCCATCGGTGACCGAGATCGTGCGCACCTGCTCCGGCGTCTCTTTCCCGGTTACGGTTACGGTATCCTCGCCCCAGATTCCCATATTTGAAAAGGACCGATTCTGTTCGCGGAAGACGAAGTAGTCGGAAGGGGAGAGCGAGACCTCTTTGAGGTTGATTTTGGGCGCTGTCTGCCCTAGGGCGACCAACGTCTCTTCTTCCGGATAGGGAAGCGGTTTGAGAAGGACGCCATTGACTACGCTGAAGATCGCGCTATTAGCGCCGACGCCGATCGCGATCGTGAGGATCGTCACCAGAGTGAACAGAGGGGAGCGGCTCAGCCGACGGAGAATATGTTGGAAGTGCTGTCGCGCAACTGCCATAAAGATTACTACGCTTGAGCTTCAGGAGGAGTTCCAAGTATTTAGCCTGGTTTCCGTTGAGCGCGCTGAGCAAAGCCGTTGCCTCTGGTTGTGGAAGCCGGAAAACAATTATCGCGCGGATGTGCCCCAGCCGGGTGATGGGATGATCGCCCCTTGGGAAAACGGCGTTACCGGAAAACGGTCGAGATCAAGTTGACGAGAAGTCGGCTACCCACGGATGTGGATTCTGGGCCAGGACCTCATCTCGCCGGTCGGATGACGGGCCACTCGGAAGTTGGCCGTGGTATGGCCGATAGCGGATTTGTCCTCGCTAACGTTAGAACGCCGTAGCGTTTACGAATGCCCTTGGGCAAAGAGCCGGCTAATTGGGAACCGAGAAGGGTGGGCGAAGATGAGAGGCAGGAAGTTCAGCCCCATGTCGGTCATGAGCTGCCACCCCAGGCTTTTCATCCACCAGCCTCAAATCCTGGATAGAGAGTCATCCCACCATCGACAAAGATTGTGGTGCCGGTGATGTAGTCGGAGTCATCCGAAGCCAACCAGATCGCCGCCCGGCCAATCTCGTCAGGCTCGCCAATCCGCTTGGATGGGATCAGGCGCATCAGATCGCGGTATGCGTCAGGTGTGTTCCATGCATCTTTGTTGATCGGCGTACGGATAGCGCCGGGTGCAATACTGTTGACGCGGATGTGCAATGGCGCTACTTCCTGGGCGATGCTCTTCATCATGAGCATGACCCCTCCTTTGGAAGCCGCGTAGTTGACGTGTCCGGCCCAAGGAATCACCTCGTGCACCGAGCTAATGCAGATGATCTTTCCGGCAGCGCGGGAGACCTCTTCGCGAATGCCTTGGCGCTTGAAGTGTCTTACTGCCTCGCGCGAGCAGAGGAATTGGCCGCGTAGGTTAATCCCGATCACCTGGTCCCACTGCTCCACAGTCATCTGATCGAAAGGAGCATCCTTCTGGACACCGGCGTTATTGACGACGATATCGACCGCGCCGAATTCCTCTTTCATTCTGGCGAACATCGCCAGGACCTGATCCTCCTGGCTGACGTCGGCCTGAAAGACAAAGGCGTGGGTGCCACTGCCCTCTATTTCTGCCACGACCTTGTCGGCTTCGGCGCGATTTCGCCCGCAGTTGACAACCACATCCGCTCCCGCCTTCCCCAACGCAATGGCAATCGCCCTGCCGATTCCTGAACTCGCGCCGGTGACGAGCGCTTTCTGCCCTTTTAAAATCTCGGAGTCATTCGTTTTCATACTCTCACCTTTCAACTTGGATCAGACAATAAGTTGGTCACTTTTCCAGGATGCGTTGGGCTGGAGAGGCTTGCAACCTACGAATGCTTCGAGGCTCAGCGTTGAGCCGCAACGTGTCGCCGTTACGCATCAACCGACCCTGGATTTCAACTGGCTCGCCGACCTTATCCAGGATGTCGCCATTGAGCTGCCGTCCGTCCGCAGCCACCAGAAGCAACACCCCGGACTCTCGATCCTGACTTCTGACCAGCAAAGCTGGAGGTATGCCTCCACTGATACAGCGCACAGCGCAATCCTTGTGGACCTTGCCGTTACCTGGGTTCATCACTCCAAAATAGCATTTGGTGTCCACAATCTCTCCCACGATGGTGAAGACTCCAAGATCGTTGTCTGCAACTGTCTGGCTAGCTACCTGATCGGGGAAAAGGGGGAGCGTACGGATTGAATTCGGAATCAATTCAATCATCGTTTGTCCGGGCCGATAGATGAGCGTTCCCTGTAGGTGAACCGGTGTGCCATTGAAGCCTTGGACAGAGGGCGAAGCTCCATACTTTCCTGGCAGGACCAGTGGATACCGGGAGAGAGCGGACACAGTCCTCGTTACACCGGGACGGCGGACCAACAAGCTGGGCACCGGGCGTTCCTCGATGAGCCCTTCGAACTCCTTGTACTGTTGAAACTCAAAAGCGGCGGGAGCAAAGCGCTGCTGACCAAACACCAGCATGAGTGAAACACACAGGGTGACAGCACATAGCCCGGCGATGACACGAATCGTCCGCTTCGCCAGCTCGGGCGGTGCGTTAGGTTCATACCCCACGTAGAATTCATCTCTATCCTCTGGCTTTAGTGCGCTTTCGATCCGTCCCGGTTCCACTGGCGTGCCAGGAAGGTTGGCGTGAGGATTCACAAATACTCTTCCATCGACGACCTTGACCTGATAGGTCGCAACTTTCTCGTGAAATGGCGGTGGCGAGGCTCCGGAATCGGGTAGGTACTGATAGCCATGCCAGGGGCAGGTGATACACCCATCTAGGATCTTGCCTTCTCCGAGTGGACCGTTTTGATGGGCGCAGACGTTGGAGAGCGCGGACACCTGGCCGCCGTAGCGGAAGACTGCAATCCGCTCCCCGCCTGCCGAAACCACCCGGGCGCGATTCTCACGAATGCTTTCCACAGGACACACTTCTACGAAACCCTCGTGACTGGCCAGCGAAGCAGTGTCCACCTGCCGTTCCCGAAAGGCAGCAGCCAAGTGAAGTCCGATTACCGTCACAATTCCCACAGCTAACAGAGCAGCTACCAGCGGACTGGTTTCCGATTGCAACACCCCAAGGACAACATGTGCGATCAACAGGCCATAAGCCACATAGACGCCCATGTGAAGCCGCTTCCACACCGTGGGAGTCAGATTGCGCAGCCAAAAATCATGGCTGGTGGCCGCCATCAGAAAAAGGATGAGCAAAGCCAGCCCTCCCAGTTGCTGGAATGGGAATTGAGCCAGGCTGTTATAGCGGGTGTTGCTCACCAGCAGGCTGACCAGCGGATTCACATTTCCGAAGCCGTGAAACTGGATCAGCGCAAACATCCCGTGAGCCAGACCTAGCAGGAACATCGTCACTCCGAGATGGCGGCGGTTGTAAAGCAGAGGCAGGAAACGTCGATCCAGACGACAAAGCGGCCCAATCGACAGAATGAGGTGAAGCAACAAGAGCCCGGCCGTTCCGAGGCCACGGATCAGAAGCGTCTCAACCGTCGCATAGGGATCAATCCAGCTGCCCAGGCCGACAAAGAGAGCCAGGTAGGCCAGCACCGAAAGTCCCAGGACTGAATCATAGATTCGCTTCTGCCGGTTCCAGTTGATGGCCCGGTATTGCAGACTCATGGCCGCCTCACTTCTGCGCCCCAACGGCCGCATGAGTTACGACACGGCGGTCGGGCAAACTGTAGGCGAACAGGTAACCGCCTGAGACTTGGGACAAATCCAGGTCCTGTGTTCCATGCAGTGATCCCAGCAGACGGGCATCGGGCGGTAACGTTGTGTCGGATGGAACCGTACGGGCCCAATAGATAAGGAGATCGGGTGCTAGAACCTTCTGGAAGGAACGTATCGTTTCAGAAATATTTCCAGCGGTAGGGCGTCTGCCTGGGAGAGATTCACTGAGAGGCGATGATGGCTGACGCACGGCGAGCCCAGCTACGAAGATTGCCGGCGAAACCAGCGCCAAGCCGGTCATGATCCATTGATGGGCGCGCCGGAGCGGTTGGATCATTTCAGAACACTCCCGCGAAGCCAGCGATAGAGAAGCAACGGCCAGAGTGCTGCTGTACCGGGAAGAATGAGTAGACGGAATCCTGGTCCGCTGCCCTTTGCCATCGGGTCCAGCCGGCTGACTCCTACCGTGACGAAGCACACTCCGAAGAGAAGGCCAATCAGGCCATAAGCAGACAGAAGTCCGACGACCGACTCAGCCAGCGCAGCAGAGATCAAAGGCCCGCTCCATAAACCGGGATCAGCGCCCCGCTGATTTGCGATGCTTCTGCGGAGGCCAGCCACAGCGCTAGGCTGGCCACCTTGGCAGGCGGGACCCACTTCGAGAAATCAGCCGAAGGAGAATCTGTGCGGTTGGCAGGAGTGTCCATGGTTCCGGGTAAGATAACGTTGGCGGTAATCCCATCGTCCTTCCCTTCCAGCGCCACGGTCCGAATCAGCGACACCAGCGCCGCTTTCGAAGCGCAGTACGCGGAAAGATACGCCTTGGGCTCGACGGCCGAGCGCGCGCCAATGGCGATCACCCGCCCCTGTTTGACTTTGCGCATGTGCGGTAGGACAGCACGGCAGATGTTGAAGGCAGAACGCAGATTCAGATTCATCATTTTGTCCCAAGTGGCATCGTCGGTGTCGTCGATCAATTCCCCGCCTGCAAACCCACCCATGACGTGAACAAGCATATCGATCTTTTCAAATCGCTGAATAGCGGCCTCTACCATCTCCTTCGTTGCTTCTCCCTTGGAGAGGTCCACAGGCATCGCAACGAACCTTGGGTCGGCAAAGGCAGCCGGTTGGATGGACCGCGCTACTCCGATCACCGTAGCACCTGCGGCCAGGAAAGCTTCCGTCACAAAATTCCCCAACCCGCCGCTCGCTCCTGTAATCAAGGCCACTTTCTGGCCCAATTCGCTCATGAAATCGCTCCTTCGTGTCGGTTTCAATCAACCGGTTGAATCGATTGCAAAGACAAGATGCCGCAATCCAGCCTGGATATTCCGAGGTTCGTGGATCCCTTCCAGACGGACCCGAAAAGGAGCATCGCACGTCCGATCTCCTGGTGAGGTCTCGAATCGGTCTCACGGAATCTCGGCAGATCGCACATTTGAGATCTTAGAGATAGAAAGCCCGGAATTAATCCAGGCTGACGCACAGTGCCGAACTAGGTTTCTGTCTTCAGCTGGGAATAAAAAGTCGAAGGTCAGACATTTACAGATAATCGCCAAGAGCGTATCTTCACTCCACCGTGGAGCGTTCATGCCCAGACATTTCAGCTTTCTATCTGTCTGCCTGCAAACACTCGGCCTACTGTCGAACTTCCTGATCTCACTTTCGGTTGCGCCACCAAGCCCTGCGCTGGCAACCCAGTCCGATCCGTCTGTCAAGACAGGCCCAGTAGTGGGAGACAAGATTCCCGCCTTTAAGGCCGTCGATCAAAATGGTGAAACTCGGGACTTTCAATCAGTACGGGAGTCTAAGGGTGCACTCATCTTATTTTTTCGCTCGGCCGACTGGTGACCGTACTGCAAGAGCCAACTGGTCCAGTTGGAAGAGATGAAGGAAGCATTCATAAAAATGGGGTTGGGTATCTGCGCCGTCAGTTACGACAGCCGTGAGGTGTTGGCAGACTTTGCGCGGCGCAGGAAGATCAGCTATCCCTTGCTGTCAGATCCAGATTCCACGATCATCCGCGCTTTTGGGATCTTGAACACCAGCGTTCCGGAAGGAGACTCCAGTTATGGCATTCCGCATCCTGGCGTTTATCGGGTCGACGAGAAGGGTCTGGTCCAGGCCAAGTTCTTCGAGGAAGCCTACAACAATCGCTATGCCCTGGGCACCGTGTTCACGAGGCTCTTCGGCTCGCCGTTGTACATTCATGAAACCGTAGTTGAGAACGATCACCTGTTGCTGAAGTCCTTCTCAACTGCCGACAGCGCTTCCATGGGCAACCGGCTGTCACTTATTCTTGACATCAGCCTCAAAGACAAGATGCATGTCTACGCACCCAGCGCGCAGGGTTACCGGCCTATTGAATTCAAGATCACGGAATCTCCCGCATTCACTCTGGTCCCTGCCGAATACCCGCGGGCGCAGACTCTTTACCTGAAGGCCATCCGGGAGAGTGCGCCTGTGTATCAAGGACAATTTCGGCTCTCCCAGGAGATTGTTTTGATTCCTAACACCAAGAAACTTGAGGAGTCGGTGAATACGGCCAACGAACTGGTGGTTGAAGGCAGCCTGAGTTACCAGGCGTGTGACGACAAAATCTGCTACCTGCCGAAAGCGATCGCGCTGAAATGGGCGATCAAGATCATTCCTCCGGACCGCGAGCGCGTGCCCGAGGCGCTGAGGAGAAAGAAGTAACACAAGGCTTCAGACTTGAGGCTCGAAACGGATCACCGATGACAGCTAATGTTGTCTGAACCACAGAGGCACGGAGAGGTTACGGGATACCAGAATCCTCGCGCTGAATCCGATACGCTCGCTTTGGATTGACGAGCCTGCCCTGCCGCCTCAACTCCTCCTGTAAAAACTGGGGAGCCCACCGCGATCCGCTGAATCGCATCCCACAGTTCCACGTGCCGGTCCACACCTTCCACACCCACTGACCTGGACCAATCCCGACCGGGTGATCCTCTCCTAACTGACACGAATGCGGACACCGAAGTTATTGCCCTCTGTTTGTGCTGAGTCTGGGGATATCTAGATCTTCACGGAACACCCATCCACGCTGACCATCAAAAACGAGAACGCGAGGTTGGGTGGAGCTGGGACAGCCGTGGGGAACTTCGATTCTCTTGAACTCATCCATCGCCGGCTCTGTTCCTTCCGCCGCTCTTTTCCCGTGAAAGGGGGAAATCGTTTGGATTTAGAGTTCACCAGTCGAGGTTGAGCGACTAGTCCCGCTTGTAGACGAGCTCGACGTCGGCCTTGAGGGAAAGGCTTCGTCCTGTCAGCTTGGCGGTCAGCTTCGTCGAGCCTGGCTGCTCGAACAGAGTAATGTCGTCGGCCTTGAGGCTGTAGGTTCCAGCTCCAGAACTCTCGCTGATTGTCACATTGCTGCCTTCGGTGTAGCGATATTGGGTCGTCCAGTGGAATGTACGATCCTCTCGAAGCGTAACAGATCCCCCGATAATCTCTTGCTTGTACCCAGTAGTCGAAGTCTCAGAGATCACCGCTGGCAAGTCCCGACCAGCAGCAGTGACCAGATCATAGACACCGGCCACAGCGGTGTCCTCCTGCAGGTCAGTTAGCCTCTACGCACGCCGCACTCACTGGCGTAACGGACAGAAGCCCACCGAGAACGAACGTCAAATTTAGGAGCCTGGCCTGCGCTTGCCACATTTCAACGACTCCGTTCGAGAAGATTTGCGTGCGCCGCGGGTGACCAACAGTTCAACTAAAGCACAGCCACTTTTTAAGTTGGTATCAGTCGCCGATCGATTCCATTCTTCGAATCGCAGAGACCAAATAGAGTTTACTGATGTCCAAGGAGGAGAAGGCCGCCTTGGCTTGGCTAAACGATCCTGACGCAATGGCCTGGCGAGAACCCTGCAGAATCCCTGAGGCTGCGGTTTGCCCAGCGGTCCGGACGGCATGCGCAGACCAGGGCCTGCTTTATGAGGCCCCTCGATACGGCTTGCTTAGAAACTGGCTGACCGTCGGGGCTAGTACTGAAGCGATCTGGAAGTTCTCCTGGTATTCCAGAGACGATACAACGAAGGCAAGGTGATTCTTCGTTTCAAACCCAACGGCTTCCAAAGACTGCAACTTGTCCTGGTACAAAGTGACTCCCTGCACCTCCAAGTGAGATACACGGGAACTGGCAGGAAAGCTGATCCCTCGTTTCTCTGTGATGACGACGGATACCGTCTTGTCGTCGTGCTTCAGAACCATGTGGACAAACTCACGTCCGTTGACGCGACAACGATGACCGACCGAAATGAGGAATCCCTGTGGCATCCGAGTATTGAGCAGAGGAACCAGCTCGGAATACTCCGGACCCATTTTTTGGGCCATTTGCTCAGGCGTCAGAGTCTTTTTGTCAAAACCAGAATCAATTACACAGTGAATATGGTCGCTGATTCCGATTTTCATGACAGAAGCAATCTGCTCGGAAAGGGTCAGATCCTGCGCCGTCACTGAAGTCTCATTTGACGGTATAGCCAACTTCCACAACTGAAGCGTGCCTAGACCGCTCAGGCTGAGTAGCAATACGGCCGCGGCCGCCAGCGACCAGCGAGGCCAGACAGCTTGGTTGCTGTGGATCGAACCCTCTTCGCGAATTGCCGCTTGGATCCGATTTCGCAGGCTGGTCGGAACCACCTCGGCGTTTACTGCCTGCTTGAGACGAGCTTTATGTCTCAGACGGACCTGGAGAGCTTCGGAGCATGCCGGGCAACTTTCCAGATGCTTCAATACTTCCTGGTTCGTCTCCACCAACAATTCGTTATCGAGGTAGGCGTCCAACGATTTTTGTGTCTTCTCGCAAAGTTTCTTTTCCATGGAGATCACTTTCATTGCCCTTGCCCAGCCTCCCTTGTCTTTAGGATTCCCATTGACCGGGCCACGCTCGCCACTTCACTGCGAAGAATTCTTCTACCGCGACTCAAACGCGACATGACCGTCCCGAGCGGGATCTGCAAAGTCTCAGCAACTTCCTTGTAAGAGAACTCCTGAACATCCGCCAAAAGCAGCACCTCCCGGAAATCCTGCGGTACCTTGGTCAAAGCTGCCAGGATGTCCTCATCCGTCAGATTCTCTGGAACCGGAGGTTCGTAAGTGAGCACATTCTCCAGGAGTTCGTCGCTCTCCTTGACAACCTTGGAAGAGAACCACTTGCGACGGTGGTGGTGAATGACGTGAAACAGAATCTTGAAGAGCCATGCCCGGCAGTTGGTACCGATCTCAAAACGATGAAATGACTTCCAGGCCTGCAGATAAGCTTCTTGAACCAAGTCCTCGGCTTCCGTTCGGTCGCCGACCACTCTGACGGCCGTACGGTAAAGGTCATCGAAACGCGGCAAAGCCGTGGATTCAAACTCTTCTGTTTTGACTTTCTTTGCAAAGATCACAAGCCCCCACACGATCTTAGACAAACGCCTCCAGCCGCTGTAAACCTCGCTTTGTAAGTGGAATGCCTCGTAGATCAGAGAATATTCCCAAAACTCAAAAAGATTTTGCGATTTTTTTCTCCGCAATTCGCAAGGGGTGGAATAAGCGTCTGGAGCCCCGGCATAAAGTCAACGAAAACAGCCTGAGCAGCCAAGAAGAATCCTCGCCGCTTGTGACTGGCCCTTGAAAGTGATTCTCGGCCAGGCTGCTTCCAGGAGAAGTCAATGCGTACCATCCCTACATTGGACGATCTGTCGAGGATTTGCCAGTCCCTTCCAGCTGTCGTTCCCCTTCCAGAGCTTCCTTCCATTCCAGAGGTTGAGATTCGCGAGGGACGTTACCTTGCCCGCTTTGCCCAGACCGTGCCTGAGATCAAGTCCGCGCTGCAGCTTCGCTTCGAGGTGTTCAACCTGGAGCTAGGCGAAGGGCTGGAATCGTCATTTGCCACTGGGCAAGACAGGGACGAATTTGACGACAGCTGCCACCATCTGATCGTCCTTGATACGCGTCAAGAAAGAGTGGTTGGGACCTACCGGCTCCAGACAGGGGAAACAGCGTCGGCCGGGGCAGGATTTTACTCAGGCAGAGAGTTTGATCTTTCGCTGTTGCCGAAGGGCGTTCTGGAAAACTCGGTAGAGCTGGGACGGGCCTGTATTGCGAAAGACCATCGCAATACGCATGTGCTCTTTTTGTTGTGGAAAGGAATCGCCGCGTACGTTGCACATAATCAGAAGCGGTATCTATTTGGGTGCTGTTCTCTGACAAGCCAGGATCCGTGCGAGGGACGCCGCGTCTTCGAGTATCTCAAGGCAAACGGTCATCTCCAAGAGCAATTCTGTGTCTCTCCAGAGGCAGGGCTGGAGTGCGTTCGTTCAGCGACGGTAGGCGAGTCGAAACTTCCCTGGCCGGCAGAAAGCCACTCTTCCGAGGTCGTGCTACCGAAGCTGTTCAAGATCTATTTGCGGTTCGGGGCGAAGGTTTGCGGACCTCCAGCCATCGACAGGGAGTTTAAGACGATCGATTTCCTGGTGATCTTCGACGTTGACGGCATGGATCAAAGAACCCACAGCCTGTTGTTCGGAGCCTAAGGATGAAGCCGTTTCACAACCATCTGCGCGCCCTAATCCGAATCATTGCCTTCTGTGCCATCACCGCCTTCTTCTATCTGCTCTGGGTTTGCATAGTTCCTTTGCTGCTGGTTTCGGACAAAGCCGGGTACTGGTGGCGTAACTTCAATTTCCGCGCATGGGCAAAGCTGACGAACGTCCTTCTCCGAACGCAAGTCGAGGCAAGAGGAACCCCTCCCCGCACGCCGTTCTTCCTGGTTTCGAATCATCTCAGCTACATGGACATCGTTGTTTTCGCCGCTCATCTGGACTGCGTGTTCGTTGCCAAGAGCGAAGTGGCCAACTGGCCGATCCTGGGGCTGCTGTGCCGGAGCATGGGGACAATCTTTGTAGACCGCAATTCCCGAATGGACGTTCTGCGTGTGAATCGACTTATCGAACAGGCCCTGCATAGTGGGAAGGGCGTCCTTCTTTTCCCCGAGGGGACGAGTACTCCTGGAACTGAGGTCGTGCCGTTCCACTCGGCGCTTCTCGAACCAGCCGTCCAACAAGGATGCCCGGTCTCGTTCGCTACGGTCAGCTATAAGACTCCGGTCGGCCAGCCACCCGCGCATCTCTCGGTATGCTGGTGGGGTGAGATGTCCTTCCTGGCGCACTTCTATCGGCTGCTTCAGCTCAAATCCGTGGACGCGACCCTTGTGTTTGGCTCCTATTCCATCCGAGCCGATGATCGCAAAGTGCTTGCCCGCAAGCTCTGGCAAGCGGTGAGGGAAGAACTCATTCCCGTCGTCGAAAAGGACTCCACCTTCGCAGACTCGACTAATTCCGACGCTAAGCGTGCGCAGAAGCGCCCGCTCCACCCACATCTGAAACCCGCGCGGAGTGCGCCTGGACTTTTGGAGGAACGATGCAGAACACTCACTCACTCATCCAACAAAACATAGGAGTACTCAAACAGGGCTTGGAAGTCCTGAACGAACTCGATGACCAGGTCTATCCCAACGTAAAGCATCCGTTTTCCGAATATGGCATTGGTAGCCATTTCCGCCACTGCCTGGATTTTTATTATGCGTTCTTGAACGGAGTGGAGTTGGGCTGGATCGACTACGACAACCGGCAACGAGACGAACGGATCGGGAAAGATCGTCTGACCGCCGTACAGAAGATGACGGAAGCCATTCAAGGATTGGAACGGATCTCGTGGTTGCATGAGCACAGCTCGCTGATGGTTCGATTGGAGGACGCGGGCAACGCAGCGGAACCTTCGTCCTGGAGTTCGTCCACCGTGATGCGGGAGCTACAGGCCCTGGTGAGCCACACGGTGCATCACTTCGCCCTCATTGGTGTGATGCTGCAACTGAATGGGTTCGGGATCCCGGACGAGTTTGGAGTGGCGCCTTCAACTCTCAATCGCTGGAGGACCACAGCAGTATGTGCACAGTGAGCTGGATTCATACCCCAGCGGGCTACCACCTGCTGTCCAACCGCGATGAGCGAAACACCCGCAAGCCCGCGCTCGCGCCAGTCATCCACGAAGTTGGGGGAGTGCGTTTTATTGCCCCCGTCGATGGCGATCACGGTGGTTCCTGGATCGCGGTCAACGAGTTCGGGATTACTTTTAGCCTGGTGAATCGCTATCGTTGCTGTCAATGCAGCAGTGAAAAAACGCCCAAGCCTCCGAGCCGGGGACTTCTGCTGACTGGCCTTGCTGACTGCCGCTCCCTGGAAGAAGTGCACAGCCGGTTTGACAGCCTCGATCTGGCTGCCTACCCACCTTTTACGGTGGTGGTGCTGGCTCCCGGCAGACCATCCTTGCTGCTTCACTGGACTGGCCGCGACTCGCTCATTGAATGCGACGGCGAAGCTGCCATGCCACTGGTCTCCTCGTCATTCGACGCTCGAGGCGTCGAGGTTTGTCGCAAGCGTCTGTTTAACACCCTGGCTGCAGAACACGGGCGAGTCGATTTGCAGCTACTCCTGGATTTCCATGCCAGCCACGCACCAACTTCAAGCGCCTACTCGCCTTGCATGCACCGAGAGAATGCTCTAACAGTGAGTTTCAGTCGAGTGAGCGTCGGCGATGGCGTGATCGAGTTCGTCTATTTCCCGATTCCACCTTGTGCCCGGAGAGAACGGGAGGTCACGGCTGACACGCTTTCTAAGTGGAAGCTCGTTCAGATGCGAATAGCTTCACCGCAGAGACGCCGAGACGCAGAGAATTTCTCGAAAAAGCACGCCGCGGCGATAAGTTCAAAAACGCTGGTTTCCAATGTTTGAGATAGCCCAGCCAGATTCTCGTTCATCTTTGGGAGGGAAACTAAGATGCGAGACCAATATCCTTTTCCCCTGCTTCCTCCGCGTCTCGGCGTCTCTGCGGTGAAGCTGAGCCGACTTTAGGATAAACAGCATGTCAGCAGTCGCAACGAGGCCATATCGACCAACCCATCGGCGCTCCTGGTGGGTGGTAGTTGCCGGAACTTATCTATTGCTACTCCTGGTCTCCACCTGCATCAGAACAATGGAGAAACCCACCGCGTTTCCAACCGATCTCAGGCTGCTGGAAGTCCAAGCTGTCTCAGGCGAGCGACTGCTTGACTCTGCAGTCCAGCTCGCCTATCGGGAGCTGGGCTCGGACGATAAACAACACCCGCCTGTGATTGTCCTGCACGGCAGTCCAGGACAGGGCCGCGAACTGGCTGGTCTGAGTACTCACCTCTCTGAACGCTATCGCCTGATCATTCCGGACATACCCGGCTTCGGCGATTCCTCTAGCAGCATCCCCGATTACTCCATCCGGGCGCATGCCCATTACGTCTGGCAATTGCTCGACCGCCTCGGGATCGAGAAAGTCCACGTTGTGGGCTTCAGCATGGGAGGTGGTGTGGCTTTGAACCTCGCCGATCTCGCTCCTGGCCGCGTGGCGTCGCTCACGATGCTCTCCGCGATCGGCGTTCAGGAGATGGAGCTGCTTGGCGATTACCGAGTCAACCACGGACTGCATGGGCTCCAGCTTGCGGGTTTGTGGCTGCTGCGAGAAGGCCTGCCGCACATGGGTTGGCTGGATAACGCGACGCTCGGTGTTCCCTATGCTCGCAACTTCTATGACTCTGATCAGAGGCCACTGCAACAAATTCTCGCGGGTTACCCAGGGCCGATGCTAATTGTCCATGGCCGGAGAGACAGGCTGGTGCCGGTGCAGGCGGCTTTGGAGCATCATCGCCTTGTTCCTCAAAGCGAGCTTCAGTTGCTCGACGAGAACCATTTCGCTGTTTTCACGCACCCGGCCGGGCTGGCAACTCGTTTGAGCGAGTTCTTTTCAAGAGTGGATGCACGTCAAGCCGCGACACGGGCAACGGCAGCAACCGCACGGGTCAACGCGTCTCGGGTGCCGTTCGACCCCACCCACATCCCCCAAGCCATGGGCGTGGCGGCAGTGGTCCTCTTCTTGTTCCTAGCCGGATCCACTCTTGTCAGCGAGGACCTCACCTGCATTGCTGCGGGAGTGATGGTCGCCCAGGGGCGGGTTGGCTTTCCGTTGGCAGTTTCTGCCTGCCTGGTGGGTATCTTTGGGGGCGATCTGCTTCTGTTCCTGTTGGGCCGAGTCTTGGGACGGACTGCTTTGAAGCGAGCGCCGCTGAAGTGGCTCCTTCGGGACAGTGACGTGGCCTTAAGTTCAGCCTGGTTTGCGAACCAGGGATTCAAGGTGATCGTGGCTAGTCGCTTTCTCCCTGGGGCCCGCTTGCCCACCTACTTCGCTGCCGGCCTTTTACACACCAACTTTTGGAAGTTTGCGGTCTATTTCTTCCTGGCAGCAGCGGCATGGACACCGGCGCTGGTCGGGCTCTCTGCTGGTTTGGGAGGCGGGGTGATGTACTCAAGTCTTCTCCACGGTCGTGGTCTGGCTCTGAAGCTGGGCATGACCGGATTCGTTGTGTATTTGACGATGCGGCTGTTGCTTTCCATTTCGAGCCATAGGGGACGCCGCCTGCTGGTTTCCTCATGGAGACGGTTGACACGATGGGAATTCTGGCCGCCCTGGGTCTTCTACGCTCCAGTTGTCTACTGCATCGTCCGTCTGGCCTTAGAGCATCGCAGCCTGACCTTGTTTACGGCAGTCAATCCTGCCATGCCCGCCAGTGGATTCATTGGAGAATCAAAGTCTGAAATTCTTCAAGGACTCTCCGGAGCCGGCGACTGTGTCGCTCGCTACAGCGTTATTGAGGCGTCAGGAGGGTTGACTGTTCGCTTCAGCAAAGCGAAGGCATTCATGGCTCAGAACGGTCTGAGCTATCCTGTGGTCCTGAAGCCCGACGCTGGACAGCGTGGCTCCGGTGTGGCGATTTTACGCTCCGATCTGGAGTTGGAAGACAGTCTGCGAGATTCCGGAGTTGAATCCATCATCCAGGAATACGTGCCCGGTGCGGAGTTTGGAGTGTTTTACTATCGCTATCCAAATGCCAGTCACGGGCAGATCCTCTCGATTACGGAAAAGCGCTTCCCTTCCGTGACCGGCAATGGGAAAAGCAGTCTCGAGCGTCTGATCCTTGATGATCCGCGGGCCGTTTGCATGGCACAGTTCTATTTGAATCATCTGAAGTCGCGTTTATGGGAGGTTCCGGAACCCGGAAAATCCGTGCAACTCGTCGAGTTGGGAACTCACTGCAGAGGCGCGGTGTTCCTGGATGGCAGCTGGGTCAAGACCGATGCGCTCGAAGCTGCCATTGATCGCATCAGCAAGACCTACGACGGATTCTACTTTGGTAGATACGATATTCGGACGCCTTGCGTAGAAGACTTCAAAGAAGGCCGGAACTTCAAGATCGTGGAACTGAACGGCGTCACCTCAGAAGCCACTCATATCTACGATCCCAAGAACAGTCTGTGGAACGCCTACAAGGTCCTCTTTGAACAGTGGCGCATCGCCTTCGAGATTGGCGCACACAACAGCCGGTGCAGAGTCAGCGGAACCTCCTTGCCCTCGTTGGCGAATCTCGTCTTCCAGTTCAAGCGCCGTGCCGCGGTTTCCTAGGTCGGTCCGGTTCCAGCCCAGGGTTCACTGCCCATGAGAGAGGCCACTCGGGTCGTCCCGCTGTCTTGACGCTTGGGCGTTGCGGTCGCAAAACCTGAGGGCTTCCGGGGATACGAAAGCCTTCTGGTTCGGGAGCTCCGTCAGGGGTCGCCCGTGGAAGGGGAAAATCTCTGTCCGAACGTCATTGCGGTTCTTCGACTTTCGCCTTATATTCGCCTATCTAAAGGGTGGGTATTTCGCGATGCGCACCAGTACACCGTCCGACCAGGGCAGCGCGGCGCCAAGAAGTTTCAGGCGCAGTATGGAGACCGCCTAGTCTGCATTCGTTACCGATCCGATGAACGCAGTAACAAGCGCTTCAAGACCGTCGAGCTCATTGTGGAAGAGTGGCCCTGGACGCCTCGACCACGGATAAACGGCAAGGCGATCGTTCTGGTGAAGGTTGCGTTTTCCGAAACCGAGATTCGCAGGAAGGTCAAAGATGCCGGAGGAGTTTGGAACCGCGACAAGCAATCCTGGCAACTGCGTTATGATCGCGCCGTTGCCTTAGGACTCAGAGATCGCCTCTTAAAGACAGCCGTGTCCTAGGCACAGGAATTTTGGTTGCTACAAATAGCAATAGACAAGTTACTATCTATAGCTATTTCGCCCGTTGCTAGATGCGAGAACTTGTCTTCATGGGTAGCAACACGTTGCTACTTTTGGATACCGCACAAGCGGTCTATACATAGTTCGGCGAGGGAGGCCAGGACGCATGGCGGTGAAAATGTGGTGCATTTTATCTCCGGTTCACGACAGCCTTATGGTAGGTGTGCATTCGGGATGGAGTGTAAGTCCCGTGCAACCCTCCGGTTCCGTTTTCGAGAAGGAGTAAGTCATGCGTCACTGCGTCACCCTGCTCGGGGCCCTCGCGCTGTGTCTGCTCGTTGGGCCCGTGGCGGCCCAGGCCAATGAGGAAAAGGTTCCGCTGGACAAGATCCCCAAGGCGGTGATGGACGCGCTCCTGGCCAAGTTCCCCAAGGCGAAGATCGACAAGTGCACGAAGGCCAAGGAAGGCGACGATGTCGTCTACGACATCGAGTTTAAAGAGGGAGACCGTAAGTGTGAGGCGGACATCAAGGAGAACGGCACCTACATCAACTACGAAAAGGCGATCGAGGCCAAGGATCTGCCCAAGGTAGTCAAGGAGGCCATCGAGAAGAAGTACCCCAAAGCCACCATGAAGGAGATCATGGAGGAAACGGAAGTGAAGGGGAAGGACGAGAAGATTTCCGCCTACGAAGTGGTTCTCGAAACGGCCGACAAGAAGGAAGTGGAAGTGCGAGTGTCTCTCGAGGGGAAGATTCTCGAAGACACCAGTGAGGAGAAGCCAAAGAGTAAGAAGTAGCCGAGGCCGAACCAGGCGCTGCACCTGACCCGGCGGCACTGGCGGTTCTGGGAGTTTGTAGCTCACCGAGTGCCGCCGGGCAGGTGAGCTTGATCGTTGGGCGGACTTCCAGTTAAGAATTACGCCGTTCCTGCGGCGGCAGGGATTCAAAGTGCCGTGGACCATTAGTGAGATCGAGGAGCAGTGGTTTGGCGGGGCGCATCTCAACTGGCCGACGGCGGACGTTGAACTCGCCTTTGAAGTTGCGACTCACCTTCGCGGGCAAGACTGGGTACTTGGAGCGGAAGTTGACCAATCCCTGATGCAGTTCCCAGGAATAGGTCGCCGCGGTGGATACTCCGAGTTTCTGCGCGTGTACTGGTTTGGGATTCGCATGGCTTCGATTCTTGGCGCCAAGGGAGCCGACGAACTGATTCGACGCGTGATTGCAGACGACCCAGATGCTAGTGAGGAAGCAACTGCTATTCATCTGCTGAGAAGTTGGGCGTCTCCAACCGAATTGGAGATTGAGCCCGACGTCAAGGTTGGTGAGAGGGACAAGAGGCCAGACTTTCGCATTCGGAATGATCAGGGCGCGTGGATCTACGCCGAAGTTACCAAGCTGCACCGTTCCAATGCGAGTACCCGCGTTCAGAAACTGCTGGGACGCCTTTCCAACCGGATGATGGAAGTAGAGAAACCGTTTGTGCTCGAGCTCATTCTCAACCGAGAACCGGCCGAAGACGAAGAGGAGGCGATTATCAACGCCGCCATAGGGGCTTGTGATGCCCGCGAAGGGCAGGAGGTCGCGGTCAATGACGTAGCCTCCATCCTTGTTAAGGTGGGCGACCCCAGCGTCGTTATTCCAAGCCTGACTCCAAAAGACAATCAGCCTCGAATGGCCCTGTCAAGTTCGGTCGTTGGGCCTGGCAGTCCGAATCGACAGTTGCTTGCTCGCGTCCCATTCGCAGACGAGAGAGCTGAGGAGATCATCAAGCGGGAAGCCAGGCAGCTGCCGAAGGACGAGTGCGGGTTGGTCATGGTCAACGTGAATTCACAGCCAACTGCCTTTGAGTCTTGGGCGCAACGGGTGCCAGAGCGATTTACCGCGACGCAGCACACACGTGTTGCAGGTGTAATCCTATTCATGCATTCCACTTCTCCCACGGAGCAGGGGCTGGCCTGGCTTCCTTACTTGAAATTGATTGAAAATCCAAACGCCGCAACGCGATTGCCTGCTTGGGTACCGGAGGGCGTAGAAAGGACTCGCGCGAAGGCGAAAGAGATCAGTGGACGAGCGGGCTGACACTAAGTGGATTCAGCGGCACACCGCCACCTAACCCTTATAAGGCCTCCCGGAGTCAAGAGAACAAACTTCACCCTGGGGCTGGAAAAGAAAAACAGAAACAGACTCTTCGCAAAGGTTCGTGACGATACCGACTCGGTGACTGTCCCGGT
>Ga0187892_10002868_pt1 | contig 32961 bp, 30 predicted proteins | sample MA1701073metaG_FD_139345 | JGI IMG/M metagenome (GOLD analysis project Ga0187892, IMG submission 139345) | Bio-ooze microbial communities from a basaltic lava cave in the Kipuka Kanohina Cave System on the Island of Hawaii, USA - MA170107-3 metaG ... | reverse complement strand
CAACGGCCTTCTCGACCTGCAAGTCGCTGCATCTTAAACTCAGGCCGTGCGCGCTACCAAAGTTTCATCTCGTTATCTGCTTGTTGTCGTTTAACAAGCAGGGAGGCTTCGTGGATCGTCCTTTTAGTCCTGAGTTAAAGAATCGGCGCCATGAAACTGACCAACTGCTTGTTAAGAACGTTTATTGACGGAAGAATTGCTTCATGGTAGTTTCCGCTCCGGTTTCACAGTGTTCCTCAGTCCGGCGCTCGAGGGAATTGAGCCGGTCGGTTTCCGACATCAGAAGCTGGTTGGTTGTAGCGGCAAAAAAGGGCCGCCTGCGGCCCCCACTCTTCCACGCGTCCTCATGAAAGATCGGCTTCGAAAATGAGCGACAAAAGAAAATATCCAAGGGTGGAGGCGTTCCTTGATGCGCGTTGGCAGGGAACGATGGCCAATTGCAACGTCCGGATCGCGGATCTATCGGAAGGTGGTTGCTACATCGATACCATCGGCGAAGTGATTGTCGGTGAACCGCTCTTGCTCAAAATCCTGATGCCGAATGGGCAAACTCTGGATCTCGAGGGCATCGTCGTTCATCATTCACCGCGGCTGGGTTTTGGTGTGCGTTTCGTTAACCTTAGCGAAAAACAACGAAGTCAGGTTAGATCCTTGATCGAATCAAAGAATGAATAAACGGCTAGGCATCAGTGCTCAGGATTCGTTGATTTGAAGGGGCCTCAGGGATTTCCTGATTGCCCGTTTCAGTAGTTTCGTGGATAGTCTCATGAACTCCCATGGGACTAAGCGGCCTAGCAGGGATCAGAAAATGAACTCCTCCAAGCTGATCACAAGCCTTCTCTTTGTCGCTTCTATCCTTTGCCTCCCTAGCGGTGCGTTCGGTCAGCCTGAAACAACTGCGATCCACTTCAACGAACTTGCACCGGGCACTCTAGTTATAAACCAGTATCAGCCCAAGGTTGCTTTCTCGGCTACAGGTTTCGGCGCAGGCTCAGGCGGACCTTACGGATTTGATCTTTACGCGGACACCTACCCCCCACCGTGGAGCACTAACAGGTCACTGATAAGCGATCCCAACCAGGGCAGGGGCAATCCTTGGTCGAATCACGGATTTGGGAATGTATATCTGGATTTCTCTGTTCCCGTGAACAATCTTCGTTTTAACATCCTTAATTACCTGTACTCTTTTGGGGATCCGGCAGCTTACATAGACATCTACGTCAACCGTTTTTATCACTCCACCTATTTTCCTTACGGCTCGTACAACCAGGGGACTATTCCAGTTAGTTTGTCACATATTCAGTCAATCACAGGCATTGCCATTTACTACACACGAAACTTCACCCCGCAGGGCCAGACGGTTGCCCTTTACTACGATGATTTTACCTTCAATCCTTATTTTGACGTGAAAATTACGAGCGGGAGGGTCAGCGGTTACTTAAATGGAACAACGCAAAAAGCTCTGGTGGGTGCTGATGTTGGCCTTCAGGCGACGTTGCTGCCATCTGGGGAGACGGGCGGCAGTTTCTCGTGGACATTCACAGGCCCTCATTCAGTGATAGGATCACCGAATTCTGCTTCCGTAACCATTAGGCCAACAGATACTGGCACCATCACTGCCAATGTCACCTATTCACGTAATAGTTTTAGGGCCTCGGGTTCGGTTACCATATGTCGTTTTGCCGACGATAACTACCTATACCGCATTTCAAGACCCTGACAGAATTACAGCCTTTGGTGCGTGTGATGGTGGCGGCCCAACGCTCTTTACAAGTTATATCCTTGGATGCCCCAAATTCAGTAGAACGGAGCCGGGACATGTCCCAGGCATAAGGTATACGGTCAACGGACAATTGCCTACGGGGCAGTACCTCAACGACACCTCTCAAGCTGGGATCAAGTACGTCCAACTCGTAAGTGCCATGCGTAAACCGCTGGTTTACGGCAGCATTGTCTGTACGACGGCACGTTCTCAAGAGAATCAACCCGACACAGGCTGGCAACTCGACACGACTGACCCCTACAATACCGGCGGCCTTCATTCAGACCCTCCTCAACGCTTCTCCGGGCAATCCGTGACGATGATAGCGGAGGACGCCCCAAAAGAGAGCCTACAACTTTCTCCGGATATTTATAGCGAAATGGACGCAATGTTCGTCGACGACTATTTCGAAACATATGTCGTCTACTTCGTCGGTAGTGATGCATCAAATCCAACGTTTCAGCGGGTCCTCGGCATTCAGAGTAACTCCGTCGCTTACATCCCGTGGAGGTGGGGTGGTCAAGTAAATTTCGATGAGGCAGTTCCGCTGAAATTTCGTTTGCAGTCTACTACTCAGGCTGGCCCTATTCAGGCGCAAGAGAAAAGTCAGATGAGGCCGTACTCGGGCAACGTGGCCAACATCGCCGCTTTACTGCGACAATGTCCCGGTGGTCCAGCTAGGGCCACAAAAATGATCGATGTTTCAAAGTTCTTTGTGCGACAGCATTACTTGGATTTCCTGAATCGTGAGCCTGACCAAGCAGGGTGGGACTACTGGCGGGGAGAAATTACACAGTGCCTTTTCGACTCTACTTGCATCCAAAATAAGCGTGTGGATGTCTCGCGAGCGTTCTTTTATTCTGGCGAGTTCATTAATAGCGTGCCCGCGCTCGCCGAAGCCAACAGAGGGACCGATTCATACAATAGAGAGTTCGTGCGGCAATGCTACTTCAGATATTTACGGCGGACATGTGACCCAGAGATATGTGATCCTGGCGGTTTTAACTTCTGGGTCAATAAATTGAATAGCCAATTCCCCACCATGGGTGATAGCGCTTACAACGAAATGATCAATGCGTTCATACAGTCTATTGAGTATCGAGATCGGTTTCCGGCCGTGCCAAATTTTTGAAACTAAATGTGGTAAGGGATGAACCCTATGCGACACGACCAAACTAAAGCTAACCATAAATACCGTTTAACCAATCTCGCAGTGGCGTTAAAGAGAATTGGTTTAGCGTTCGGTGCGATGCTCGTCCTGACCTCGACAAGTGGCGTGGCGCAGGATAAGAAAAGGCAACCGCAAGCTAAACCATCGCCCGTTTACAGCCAACTCGCGGCGCCTGTTAGGGAACGCTATGCTAACCTGTTCAAACCTGATTTTGCGAAACTGAATTTGGTCGGAAGTTTTGCTGGAGACGGTGCGAATCATGTCACGAAGGTAGAACAGTTCGACTCAGGCAGCAAAGTCAGTTTCCAACTTGTAATCAACAATGCTTCCGAAGCAATGGTAGTCATTCACTCACCGGTAGATTCGCACGTACTTAACCGGCCCCAATTGTACAAAGACGGAAACCTGGTGTCGTACCGCGAAAACGTTACAGAATCGCTTCAGGGAAAGGACAAGAGATTTTTTGATGGAAGATCTAACGTCCTGAAGTTAGAGCCGAAGACGAGCATAACTGAAACCATAAACTTGGATGATTGGTATGACGCTCTTCGGCCAGGCCACTATAAGCTATCAGTGTGGCGTCGATTTATCTGGGGCGGGGAATGGCTGGAATCACCTACAATCACTTTCGAGATCGTAAAAACACGTTCGAACCGTCTAGACTAATGAAAAGTGTCATCTCTCGAACGAACTAGAGAATCCGACCCGGTTTGCGGACCCTGAGTGTAAAGCGCGAATCTTAACGGCGGTGAATTTGAAAGGAGACGAAATGGTTCGCTTTATTTTTCTAGTATTAAGTCTCACCTTATTCGCGGAGGCAGGCAGTTCTCAATCAATTTCCACAGGCGGCGGATCGGAGGCAGAGCGACTGAAGCCGGTCGTAAACGTGGAGGAGTCGCCTGGCGCTCCTCTCAAGATCTCTTCAGCTACGACGAAATGGGCCACATCTGACGAGCAAATGCTGGAGATTTATGTCGTAGTTGAAAACGTGAGCGAGCTGGAGATTCGCTCCTATGCGTGGCGTAGCGGTACAAGAGTCGGAAGCCAGAATAACGAAGCTTGCTTACTGCACAACAGCCAATCGCTCGGTAAGATTCTTCGACCGGGTGACTCGGACAGCAAAAGCACTTGGCGACGCATCCCCCTTGACAGTGCGTCACGAAATATCGATCTATCATTGGATTTTGTCGAGTTTGCCAATGGCAGCAATTGGGGAATTGATACTTGTCACTCGGCTGAAAGGTTGAGCGGGTTACGCGCAGGGGCGCTTGCTGCCAAGGATAAATTCGCGAGGATACAAAATCAAAATGGTGGCAGAGACTTAATCAATCTGCTCAAGCTGGATGCTCCGATCATAGAGGCACCTGATGGTCATTCGTCCGTTTGGGTGGACGGCTTCCGCGGCGGCGTACGCACCCTGTTCGAAAAACTCAGAAAGGCCAATGAAGAAGGCGGACTACCCGAAATTGAACGTGTGCTCCGGATGCCATTTGATGCGTCCGGTAAATAGCTCAAATGGATTTACTCAAGTCGGTAACGTTCGAACCGTTCGAACTTAAGGCACAAGGACCGGCTCAGAATGTGAGGCAATCTGTACGCTGAAGAAGGTTCGGTTACTTGAGGACTGCCTGCCTCCTTCTGCTCCCACTCAGCCATCCGATCTGGTGTAACGCCTCCTTCGCTTTCGCTTGCTGGCCGATAGGTAATTTGTTCAGCACGTTCGCTGTCTTGTGCACCCAGCATCGTTGCTTCTGCGTCGTCCCAATGACCTGCGGGCAGCGCTTTCCAGAATCCTTTAGAGGACGAGGGAATCCTAAGGACCGCGTTTGAATCTTCGAAGCAAGAGTTTACCCGCAACTCCGTCCTCGCCTAACTTAAGAGGCTTGCTTTGCAAAGGTGACTAACACCAGGTGAAGCCAACAAGAGTATTGCTGGCAGATGATCATGCGCTTGTTCGGGGCGGAGTGCGTGTGCTTCTCGAGAGGACCGGGCAGGTAGAAGTCGTCGGCGAGACAGGCGACGGGCGCAAAGCCCTTGAGATGATCGCCGAACTTCAACCTGAGGTTGTGTTGCTCGATATTACGATGCCCGGCCTCAGCGGTTTCGAGGTTTTGAAACAGACGCACGAACAGTTTCCCGATATCCGTGTGATCGTTCTAACCGTTCACGATGCCGAGGAGTATGCGTTCCGGGCTTTCCGCTCAGGCGCAGCTGGCTACCTTCCGAAGAGTGCAGCCACCACTGAGCTGGAACAGGCGATTGCCAAGGTGATGGAAGGAGAAAAGTATATCTCGCCAAGCATCGCTCAACGAGCTGTACTCCAGTATCTAGAAGGCGGTCATGGCCAAACGACGCTGTCAGAACTAACTCCACGTCAGCGAGAAGTGCTGACATTAATTGCTCAGGGCTGTTCGACGAAGGATATCGCACGCACATTAAACATCAGCGTGAAAACAGTTGAAACTCATAGGGCCCAGTTGATGGAGCGACTCGATATTCACGATGTCGCGGGCCTGGTTCGTTATGCTATCCGCACCGGCATGATTGAACTCGGAGACTAGGAGCACCCTTCACTTTTTCGTTGTAAGGTAATTCGCCGGTTGTGATCAGGGTTTTCCTGATTGTGCGATCCTCCAAGCAGGCTTAGCCTCACGTTACGGATTGCCGCCCTCTTATTCGCGCCCCCACGCGAAAGATTCTCGGTCATTAAGGCAATCCGATACACCAGGCGACGCGCTTCCCCCAATGGAGAACGAGCAATGCACGCACTCGTAATTGATGACGAGCCGCAAGTACGCGATTTTGTCGGCGAAGTCCTGCGCGATGACGGATGGGAGGTAACTGCGGTTGAGTCAGCGGAGCAAGCTTTCGAGGTGCTACAAGAACGACATTGGTCGGCCATCTTTTGCGATGTGATATTGGGCGGAGCTGACGGGTATAGCGTTCTGCGACGAGTTAAGGAGGAATTACCTCAGACAAAAGTCGTGTTGATGACCGGTCATGGTAGTGCTTTGGGTGCGTTGGACGCAACTGCTTTCGGTGCTTACGAATATCTGCTGAAACCCTTCGGCGTCGACGAACTACATTCACTTTCACGCTCCTTGTCATCTAGTTTTCAGGCCCCAGCGCAGCCGGGTCGAGATCCCCGGCCACGTCCCAAGTCCTTTGATTCTGACGCTGAGCTGGTAGGTCTTAGCAGCATATTCCTCGACGTGATGAAACAGGTTGGGCGTGCGGCCAGCACGAACTTTCCGGTGCTTTTGATAGGCGAGTCGGGTACTGGCAAAGAGTTGGTGGCTTGTGCGTTGCACCGTCGGAGCACCCGCGCTAAGAAACCTTTTGTCGTTGTGAACTGCGGGACCATTCCTTCAGAGTCGATCGAATCGGAGTTGTTTGGACATGTGAAGGGTTCGGTGCCAGGTGCCGTTTCCGATCGGGCTGGACTTTGGGAGGGCCTTGATGGCGGCACCATCTTCCTTAACGAGATTACCGACACGACACCCGCATTCCAGGTCAAACTGCTGCGTGCGATTCATGATGGGGAAATCCGGCGCGTAGGTTCCAGTCAACCGATAGTGCTCGATGTTCGGGTAGTGGCGGGAACCAATCTCGATGTCGAACAGGAAGTGGCGGTGGGGCGGTTCCGACAGGATTTGTTCTACCGTTTGAATGCCGTTTCGATTGCCTTGCCTCCGCTCAGAGAACGACGGGAGGACATCTCATCTCTTGCGCATAGCTTTGCAGATCAGATTTATTCTCTTAACCCAGCGGTGACTTTCTCTCGAGAGGCCATCGAGCTTTTTGAGAAATATCCGTGGCCGGGAAATATCCGAGAGCTCGAAAACGCTGTAGTGCACGCCGCTGCGATGTGCGACGGCACAATCCGCCCTCAAGACCTGCCGGAGAGAATAATGAATTACAAAGAACAGGGCGCCTCTGAATCGGAAGAAAACATGCGCCCGATCAAGCCTGAGACACGAGAAAAGTGGGTTTCGCTGTCCGAGGTCGAGGGACGCTACGTGGCGCAGGTGCTGGCACATACGGGAGGAAACAAACAGGCTGCGGCACGACTTCTCGGAGTTGACCGCAAGACCCTCAACCGCATGATTAAGCGCCACAATATTCCAATCTACACGAGGACATATCTATCTTCCCGCGTGGCCTAGCCCGCAGCCTGCGCGATCTCAGTGGCGCAGTCTTGTTCAACCTGCCTCATCCTCAGTAATCGCTGCCCTGTCTACAAATTACCTGGCCGCCTAAAACCGGAATAAAGTTCGCATTCTGCCTTTAAGACATTCGCGGACTTTATTTATGAACAAAGAAAGCCTGATTAGATCGGAGCAGGGCAACCTGTCTTTGCGCGATGCTGCAGGCGTGTTGTTTCGCCACAAACTCTTGATCTGTCTCACCTTCCTGGTAGTGACGGGTGGAACAGCGGTCATGACTTTTCTCATGCCCAACGAATATGAGTCGCGCATGAGAATCCTGGTCAAAAACACCCGCGCTGACGTTCCGATCACTCCGGAGCGCACCAACGGAGCGGCCGGTGCCTCAGTTGACGAATACGTCTCCGAGAATCAGATCAATTCCGAAATTGAGCTGCTGAGCAGCAAAGATCTGTTGAATCAGGTAGCAGCCGAATGTGGGCTGGAAGAACGGCAGGCGTCGCTACTTCAGCGACTTGGTTTGAAGGAGACTCCCAACAGTCGTGAGGCGCGGATAGAGGAAGCCGCCAACCGCCTGGCCAAAGACCTGACTATTGAGCCGGTGAAGAAAGCCAACATAATCGAGCTCAAATACACCTCCAGTTCGCCTGAAGTCGCCGCCCGCGTGCTGCGAAAGCTCCAGGAGCTCTACTTCGAAAAACACCTCAAGCTCCACCGCCCGGCCGGCACTTACGAATTCTTCAAGGCCCAGGCTGACCAGTCTGAGAGTCAGCTCCGGACCGCAGAGAAGGACCTGTCGAACTTCCAACAGAGCAACAACGTCGTTTCGCTAGCGCAGCAGAAGGAACTGAATGTCCTTAAGCTCTCGGAAAGCAAAGCGAAATTGCTCGAGACTGAGGCATTTCTCAAAGAGGTAAGCGAGCGGATTGCGCGAGGTGAGCAGCAACTGCGGGCACTGGCGCCGCGAATTGTCACTCAAAGCCGGGCTCTACCCAATCAATACTCCGCTGAGCGTCTCAACACGATGCTCGTGGAATTGCAGAACAAGCGTACTCAACTGCTAACAAAATTTCGACCGGAAGACCGACTGGTGAAAGAAGTTGACAACCAGATCAGAACCACTCGCGCGGCGTTGGACAAGGCGGCGCGTGAAAGTGCCACTGAGGAGTCGACGGATTTGAATCCTTTGCGGCAGACAGTCGAGTCGGAACTGACGCGAGCGAAAGTCGATCAAGCGGGCGCATTGGGTAAGCGCGGGATGCTAGCGGGCCAGGTCGGGCAATACGAAAGTCAGCTTTCACGGCTCGAAGGGATCACGGCTGAGTTCGAAGATCTCACGCGCCGCGTCAAACAGTCGGAAGAGACTTACGCCCTGTACAACAAGAAGCAGGAAGAAGCACGTATCACAGACGAGCTGGACCAAAACAAGATCACCAACGTCTCGGTAGCCGAGGCCCCGGTGCAGCCCCAACTGCCAGCGAAACCCAACCGTCCAGTGAATCTTGTGCTAGGTGTTTCGCTGGGGCTCTTGTTGAGTGTCGGTAGCGTCTTTGCGGCGGAATTCTTCCGTCAAACAGTTAACACTCCACGCGAGCTTGAAGCTCTGACGGGGCAATCGATTCTCGCTGCTCTGCCCAAAGATCGCGGCACCCGACGCTCGATGATCGTGGAGACACGCAGATTATCCCTGCCGAAGCCTCCGGTGCCCGACATCGACATGGAATGGGCTTCAGGAGACTAGCTGTCGGACACACCTCAGTGTGTCGACGACGGCGAATAGGTCACTCGACGGGTCGGATTGAGGTTGGGAGATTCAAAGGTCATGAAAGCGACAACCAGGAATTTGTCAGACATAACAAGGAAGCGAGATCAACTTGGGATTCTATCCTGAACTAATCAGAAGCGTATTTCAGGCCGTCGATCAGGATGGCAAGCTGCGCCATCGAATCGTAGCGGTTACTTCCGCCGCGCCGAAAGAAGGCGTGAGTTATCTCGTCAATACTCTGGCGAAGGAGCTGGCAACACAGACCCATAAACGTGTTTTAGCGGTGGATGCGCTGGCGTTGCAAAACCTGAGCGTTGCCGAACCCAGCCAAATTTCCCGGCATTGTTCCGAAACGCAAATCGACAATCTGTTAACCCTTCCGGTCGAAGCAGCTGGCGTTGGCCTTATGGGTCCCCGCGGATCGTCACGGTTTGGAGACTGGCTCACCGACCCTAAACATCGAAGTGCTTGCCTGAAAGCGCTGCGCTGGAACTTCGACTACGTGCTGATCGATTGTCCGTCGCTGACATTGTCATCCGAAGCAACCACACTCGCCCCCGCGGTCGACGGCGTTTGCATCGTGGTGGAAGCCGGCCGAACGAGGCGAGGTCAAATTCAGCGGGCGCAACAGATTATTGAGAGTTCCGGCGGAAACTTTCTCGGGTTTGTGTTGAACCGGATCCGTTACCCAGTACCAAACTGGCTCTATCAAAGGTTATGACGCGAGGTTACCAAGTCGTGTGGCTGAAAAGATCGATCACAATTCTGTTGTTGATGTCTGCCTTGGCAGTCGTAGCTCACGCGCAGGCGCCGACACTGGGGAAATTCGGCAAGGAAGAACGTTACCTCCTGCATTCCGGAGACGTTCTCGACGTCCAGTATCGCTACACTCCGGAGTTCAACCAGACGGTGACGGTGCAACCCGACGGATATATATCTCTCGAGATCGGCGGAGATATAAGAGTCGCTGGGAGGAATCTGGAACAGGTGCGCAGCCTCATTCTCGGTCGAGCCCGGACACGTCTGGCGAATCCTGAGTTGACGCTGATCCTTAAGGAGTTTCAGAAGCCATACGTGGTGGTTGCCGGCGAAGTCGTCCAACCAGGCAAATTCGAGATGCGGGAAAGTCTAACGGCGATACAGGCTGTGCTGCTGGCCGGTGGTTTCAAAGACTCGGCCAAGTCATCCCAGATTCTGGTGTTTCGAAAACTTAATGCGGACACGGCTGAAGTGAAGACTTTGAACTTCAAGACTCTGAAGAGAAACACCGATCTTGAGAATGATCTGACGCTGCAGCCAGGAGACATGATTCTGGTACCGCGCAACCGGCTCAGCAAACTTGAAAGATATGTCAGGATTGCCAGCCTTGCGACTTTCTTGAATCCGCTCATGCGCTAGGGTGTTCGACCCCAATCAAAAACATTCATGACAGCCCGATATGGACAACTTGCGAATCTCTCGTTGAAAGTGACTGACTTGCTGCTGATGCTCGTGTCAGTAAGTTTGGCAATTATAGTCAACTATGCACCTCAGGATCCGTTGCCGGTTACTGAGTATACGCTGGACTTCCTTTCAACCAGAGTCAAAGTGGCCAACGCTTTGCTCTGCGCTCTGATGGTTCTCATTTGGTATGTAATCTTCACGGTGCAGGGGATTTACCGTTCCCACCGCCTCAGCTCAAAGGTCGAAGAATTCAAGGAGATCGGCCGAGCCGTACTTTTTTCTTGCGTAACTCTTTTGATGTTCGCACACATTGGTCGTTGGCCAACCATAACCCTTTGGACAGCAACCTGCGTCGGAATCCTCGGATTGACGACGATCAGCGTCACCCGCATTTTGTTGCATCTCAATTTGCAACGCTTGCGAAGGCGCGGACTTAACATCAAGACTTTGCTAATTGTCGGCGGCGGTCCCCGGGCGCGCTGGTTTGCTAACCAAATCAAAGAGCGAAGCAACCTCGGCTATCGGCTGGTGGGCTACGTTGACGACCAGACCAACTTCAATGGTCACGGGGTGAAAGGCGTTCCGCGTCTCGGCGATGTCGACGACCTGCCATCAATTATCGAACACAACGTGATTGACGAAGTCTTCGTTGCGCTGCCCATCAAGTCGCAGTATTCGAAGATAGAAACAGCCATCATTCTTTTGGAAGAACAGGGCATCATGGTGCACCTATTGTCCGACCACTTCCCACACCGGTTGGCGCGTTCGCGTCCTTCGGAGTTTGAAGGTACGCCATTGCTGTCACTGCATAGCGCGCCGCCCGTCACCTGGCGAACCGAATTAAAAAGGTTGCTAGACATTGCGGTAGCTGCAGTGATGCTCGTGTTGCTTTCGCCGCTTTTGCTGGTGGCGGTAATCGCGATCAAGCTTGATTCGGAAGGGCCAGTTTTGTTCATACAGCAACGAGTCGGCTTTAATAAGCGACGTTTTCGCATCTTCAAGTTCCGCACAATGCACCGGGACGCAGAAGCGCGAATGAAAGAAATCGAGCACCTCAATGAAAAGAGCGGTCCGATTTTCAAGATCCGAAACGATCCGCGCATTACCAGGGTCGGTAAGTGGTTGCGCAAAACCAGCATCGACGAATTACCGCAACTGATAAACGTTCTGTTGGGCGACATGAGCATTGTGGGACCACGACCGTTAGCAGTTCGCGACGCGCTGCGGATGGAAGTGGCCTGGCAAAAGAGACGATTCAGCGTGAAACCGGGATTGACTTGTCTCTGGCAAGTGTCGGGTCGAAGCAATCTCTCGTTTGAACAATGGATGCAGCTTGACCTTGAGTACATCGATCATTGGTCGCTTGGTCTCGATGGCGTGATTCTTCTGCGGACGATACCGGCAATCTTGCTGGCGCGGGGGGCGAGCTGAACCATGGTTACGATGCGGGATCACATTTCGAAAGAATCACTTCCGGAGAACTTCCTGCCCGGCGACCTTGTTGAAGTGCGCTCCGAAACCGAGATTCTGGCCACCCTGGATGAGAACGGCACTTTCGAAGACCTTCCTTTCATGCCGGAGATGTTGAAATTCTGCGGCCGCACGTTTCGCGTGTCCCGTCAGGCCTTCAAGACCTGCGTAGATGATAAGGAAATGCGGCAGCTCGACAACTGCGTTTTTCTGGAAGAGGTGAGGTGCGACGGCGGCAACCATGGAGGATGCGATCGGGCTTGTCTGATTTTCTGGAAACAGGCATGGCTGAAACCGAGCGGATCAATCTCTCCATCGAATGGTTTTCATTTGTTGAAGGTAAATCAATCCGATCTCGTCGCGATCGCCGGAAGAAACGGACAAGTCTTTTGCCAGTCAACCGAGATTGTAAAGGCCTCAAGACCGCTACCGTGGTGGGAGCCCAAACAGTATCTGTGGGATTTGAAATACAACCGGATCTCTTTCATCAAGTTTGTTGAGAGTCTTCTTATTGCCGTCTACAACAAGTTAGCTCACTTCGGCAGATTCAAGTCGTGGAGATTTGTCGCCGGCCCTGGTCAAGCGAATTCTCAAGAGCAGCCGCTGAACCTTCAACCAGGTGAGATGGTTCGGGTGAAGTCGGTTGCGGAGATCAAAGCCACGCTCGACATAGACGGCAAACATCACAGTCTCCTGTTCGCTCCCACGATGCTGAGTTTTTGCGGACAAGTCTTGCGCGTCCAGAAACGCGTTGAAAACATCGTGCTCGAGGGAACGTCGCGGCAGCGCAAGATAAAAGACACTGTTCTCCTCGAGGGCGCAACCTGCGACGGCGTTTGCCACCGGCTCTGTCCCCGCCAATCTTTCCTGTTCTGGCGCGAGTGCTGGCTGGAACGGGTTTAAGCCAGCGAAAGTGCCTTCCTCAAATGGCAAATGAGAAATGACAAATGAGAACTGGAATATGGATTCCATTCTCACTCTTAGGCTGATCTCATCTCGATAACCAACCCACTCCTCTGAAAACCCAACGCAATTCAGAGTCTTATACCTTCAAGCAATAGAAAGGTTTAGGGCTACGTGTCTAAAATCGCACTCGTACACGACTACTTCATTCAGATGGGTGGCGCTGAGCGCGTGGCTGCAGCCATGCACGACTCGTTTCCAGCCGCTCCGATCTACACAACCGTGGCTTTGCAGCATCGGCTGCCTCACGAGCTGCGCACTGCAGACATTCGGACCTCGGCGATGCAGTGGTTACCCGGCATCGAACATCGTTTTCGTCAGTACTTCATGCTCTATCCGCTGGCGGTGGAGCATTTCGATCTATCTCAGTATGACCTGATCCTGAGTAGTAGTTCCGGCTACGCGAAGGGCGTCCGCCGACGGCGCAATGCAATCCATGTTTGTTACTGCCACACGCCGATGCGTTGGGTTTGGCGCTATCAGGATTATGCGGCCCGCGAAGATTTCGGATGGACCGCTCGGAAATTGTTACCCACGTTTCTGTGGGGGCTGAGGAAGTGGGATCTCCGCGCCGCGCAACAACCGAACTACTACATCGCCAATTCACAAATCGTCGCGGAACGGATTAGGGAAATTTACGGCCGCGAAGCCGTAGTTATCCCGCCACCTATTGAAGTGGATAGATTCAAGCTGTCGAACCACGCAGATGACTACTACCTGATCCTGTCTCGACTAGTTTCCTACAAACGAATCGATCTCGCCGTCGAGGCTTGTAAGCGACTCAATCGACGGCTGCTGATTATCGGAGACGGTCCGGACCGTCAGCGACTTGAGCGACTCGCGGGACCCAAAACAAAGTTTCTGGGACGACAGCCAGATCGGATGGTCAATCACTATGCGAGCCGTTGTCGGGCTCTACTTTTCCCGGGCGAGGAAGACTTCGGCATGGTGCCGCTTGAAGTGAACGCTGCCGGACGACCCGTAATCGCATATCGAGCCGGAGGAGCGTTGGAAACGGTGGTTGACGGAGTCACAGGGGTCTTCTTCAACGCGCCAACCAGCAACTCGCTCGTCGATGCAATTGAAGATTTTGAAACCCGGTCGTGGCATCAACACACATTGCGCGAGCATGCCGAAAAGTTTGACCGAAGAGTTTTCGCTTTTCGCGTGTTGGAGTTTCTGGGATCCGTAGCGCCGTCTTCCTGCGCTGGAGAGTTGCTCGCGGGTGCGCGACTGCTCTCGGGAAGCAACAAGAAACCAACTTGGCCAAGGTTGGCGGTCGCGCGTGCAAGTTAGCAGATTCATAAAATGAGTAGTCACGTCCTGACAGAGCGATCGACGCCGCGAATCGCGACTCGCCGTCCGACCGGGCTTTGGCCGGCGGTGACGTTGCCATTTTCGGCACTGATCGTGTGGGGAGTGAACGCCGGAGGCGAGGCCTTGCGCTGGCTCGGACTGGGCGCACTTGCCTGGACGCTTGCGTTGCCGTTTCTTGTCAGTCTGGAAGCCGGCTTGACTGCCTTGATGTTGTTCGAACCGCTCCGTGGTTTTCTGCGTCGCGCACAGTATCTCTTTCTGCCATACACCCAAAGCGACCCGATTCACCTGGTGACACCGCTGATCACCTTCCTGGCGTTTTCGGCCCTTCTAAATCGCCGGGGTTTCGGGATGTTTCGCGAAACCTTTCTGGCAAAGCTCGTTTCGATCCTCGGATTAATCTATTTCCTTCAGATATTCAATCCATTGCAGGGCGGGTTGTCAGTGGGGTTATCGGGCGCTCTGTTTGTTCTGGTTCCAGTGGCCTGGTTTTATTTTGGACAAACCGTGAAGCCTGAGTTTCTACGCACCGTGCTTTGTCTGATGGTAGTTGTGGGACTACTTACATCTCTCTACGGGCTTTACCATCTCGCCTACGGATTTCCTGCCTTCGAACAATACTGGCTCGACAACACCGACGCCTACGAATCGATAGCCCTGGGAAAAATCAAGCGGGCACTCGCGACTTTCAGCAGCGCCGAAGAATGGGGCCGCTACATCGAGATCGGAGCGTTGATAGCCTTTAGCTTCGGAGCGAGCGCGTGGAGTTACGCTCGCAAAGCAGCGTGGTTCTTGTGTGGTCTGGCTCTCACAGTCATGTTGTTGTTTACCGGCCAGCGCACAGCCATCTTCGGATTAGTTTTTGGCTTCATCGTCTTGGTTGTTCTGGGAGCACGTAGCTGGCGCAGTGCCGTTGCTCGTCTGATGTTGGCCCTTGCTCCCGTATTGCTCATCGGCATTCTGGCAAATGCTCCGACGAGCGACGATATGCTCAGCCTCGGCGAGGAAGAGCGATTCGGCACAGTCCTCTCGCACACTACCAGAGGAGCGCTCAGTCCGACGAAGGAAGACAGTCTTCAGGAGCGATTTAGAATTTGGACTTATCTGGCTACTGACATAGTTCCGCAGAATCCATTGGGACTAGGTCTGGGCGCGACCTCCCTGGCCGCGCAACGTTTCGACAAAAGCGCCGCTCTGCCGCCCGTCGACAGCTACTTCATCTCGTCAGTCATTACGTGTGGCTTGCCTGCCGCTCTACTGTTTTTAGGAATACTGGTTCGAGCCACGCTCGGCAGTTGGCGACATTTGCGCGCCACACACCACAGCTCGGCCCAACGGCAGGTCTGGCGCGCCGTAGCGTCGATCATGCCGGTCCTGATTCTCAACAGCCTGTTTGGTAACACCTTTACTCTTTATTCCGTGGCGCCGATCGGCTGGTTGGTGGTGGGATGGATCAGCTCAAACGAGTTGCGAAGTTATGACGAACCCTCTGTTTCGACTTAGGAGTATTTATGCACTCTGTATTGGTCTATCACACGATTAGTTCACCTCCGCAGCCGCTGCCTGGTGATATCGATATTCCGGCAGAACGGTTCGAGCAACAACTGCGTTGGCTATCGCGCTGGCGTCGGATCGCGAAACTGCCTGAAACACTGCGCGCTCCTGAGAGCGATAGATTGGTAGCAATCACTTTTGACGATGGGTTTCGCGACAACCTGACGGTAGCCTTGCCACTACTCGAACGATTTGAAATGCCCATCACGCTCTTCGTAACTGCGGGATTCGTGGGACGCGAAGGATATCTTTCGCCGGAAGAGCTGAGAGAGATTTCCAGGCACCCTTTGGTGACGATTGGCGCGCACGGTTTCTGGCATCGACATTTCACTCGTCTTCCGTTGCTGGACGCCCGTCGCGAACTGATCGAATCCCGGCGTCTGCTGTCTCACCTAACCGGAACGACCGTAGATTTCATGGCCTGGCCATACGGTGAGTGCGACGCGCACCTGGAGCAGTTGAGTGAAGAGTGTGGCTATCGAGCGTCCTGGTCGGTGTGGAAGGGAAACAACGCTCGTCACTCACGTTGGCGGGTACCACTTGGTTGCCGCGACAATATGGGCCGCTTCATCGCAAAGGTCAGTGGCGCATATTTTCCTATTAAGTTCATCGAACGCAAACTGAATCAGGTGAGAGGTCGAGACGAAAGTTTTCAAGACACTGGAACTGTGGGTGGTGAGGTTGCGTCCTCCTGGAAGTAATCAGTCGCGATTCATGAAGATCCTTTTCTACAACCATACCGGCAAGGTGAGCGGCGCCGAACGTCTGTTGCTGATGATCCTATCTCGACTCGACCGCGAAAACTTTCAATCGTTGGTGCTTTGTCCGAAAGATGGGCCGTTGGTTCAGATGGTGGAAGAGCTTGACTTGGCGGCGGAGACGTTGCCCGAGCTAAATGCTCGATTCACCTGGAGGCCGAACTGTCTGGTTCGCTATCTCCGATCGTTTCTGACGCTTGCTCGAGCACTGCGCGCCAGAGTTGCCAACTCGAAGCCTGACGTGATTCACGCTAACAGCATCCGAGCTGGGCTGGCAGCCACGGTAGCAACCTTCGGCCTGGGAATTCCGGTGGTGTGGCATCTTCACGACTTGCTGCCACGCCATCCGTTAAGCAGCGCGATTCGCGCCTTTGCGTTTCTATCGTTGCACGCTCGGATGATCGCGGTGTCGCGCGCAGTTGCAGATAACTTCTGCGGCTCCTTCTTCCCGCTCTACCGCCGCGTGAGCGTAATTCTGAACGCCATTGATCTGGCCCGATTTCGATCCGATGACACCGTAAGACGTGAGACACGTGCCGAATTGCAATTGGACGACAAGGATCTGGCGATTGGCATCGTGGGTCAGTTAACACCGCGCAAAGGTCAGCTCGAGTTGGTGAAAGCGTTTGCGAAGACGGTGAACGAGATTCCGCAAGGCGTTCTTATCGTCGTCGGGGCTCCGCTATTCAATCGAGATGAAGATTACGCAGAGTTGCTCCGGTGTGCGGCGAGCGAGCTAAACGACACAAGTCGGACACGGATCTTGGGACATCGAAACGATATCGGGCGCCTGATGCAGGCGTTTGACTTGCTCGTTGTGAACTCGTCGGTGGAGCCATTTGGCCTCGTAATTCTGGAGGCGATGGCCTGCGGTACACCGGTTTTGGCAACCCGCGCTGACGGAATTCCCGAGATCATTCAACACCAGCGGAACGGCTGGCTATTACCGACGGGCGACGAAGCAGCATTGATTGGTGCGCTGGTGGAATTGGGGACAAGTGCCGCGATCCGATCGCAGTTGGCGGTGGAAGGAAGAAAACACGTGGCTGCATCGTTCACGGTGGATCGTTACATGGCCGACTTCCAGTCGTTTTACCAGGGTTTGGCGCAACAGAATGTAGTCAATCAGGAGAAGACTGGCGGAAGTAGCTGGCTGAACGGGCTGCGGAACTGCGAACTATCACCATTACCAATCCAGGAATGTCAGTCTAGAACTGGAAGATCGCGGCAACGGAGATAAAGAAAAATGGAGGCGAGAAGATGCGGGTACTGCGTGTAGCTCATTCAAGTTTGACTCCGGCGTTGCGTCAGCGGGAGCGAGCTCTCGCGCGATGTTATCCGGACGTGGATTTGCAAGTAGTTACAACTGAACGCTGGCGTGAGGCTGAGATGGAAGTTGAAGCAACCGCCGATGATTTATTTCGAGTAAGAACGGCGCGCTCGTATCTTTCAAAGCACATTCAGTTGTTCGCATATGATCCGCGGCCAATCACCAAAGCGCTGCGCGAACATCAGCCGCACCTCATAGATCTCAGCCATGAGCCATACAGCGTTGCCTGTGCTGAGGCACTGACTCTGTGCAGTTGGTTCGCCCCACAAGTACCCATTGTCATACAGACAAACCAGAACATTCACCACAATTATCCGCCACCCTTTAACTGGCTCGAGCAGCGTGCATTCAGACGAGTGGCGGCCGCCTACGCGTGCAGCGAAACAGTTTGTGAAGTGTTGCGCGCCAAGGGCTTTGATAAGCCTGCGCCGATTGTCCCTTTTGGAGTGAATACGGATGACTTTCGTCCGCCGAAGGAGCTGAGAAGACCTTCAGACGGGGTACCGACAATCAGTTTCGTCGGAAGAATGCTTCCTGGAAAGGGCTTGAATGTGTTGGTGGAGGCCCTCGGCAAATTGCGCAGTGAATCGTGGCGACTGTTGCTCATCGGTGATGGTCCTGAATGGGAAGGTTGTAATAAACGTCTGGTGGATTTGGGTCTGCGAGATCGTGTTCAGGTCACTGGTGCAATCAGATATGACCTGGTGCCTCCGTACTTTCATCAGATGGACGTGTTGGTTATCCCGACTGAGACCACCGAGCGCATCCGCGAACAGTTTGGGAGAGTCATCGTGGAAGCCATGGCCAGTGGCGTACCGGTGATCGGTTCGACGTGCGGTGCGATTCCGGAAGTTATTGGCGACGCAGGATTGGTATTTCCCGAAGGAGATGCAGACGCCCTGGCAAACAGTTTGCGGCGAATGATTTCTGATCGGGAATTGCGAGAACGTTTTGCGCGCGTAGGCCGAGCGCGAGTTGAGCAATGCTATTCCTGGGACCAGGTTGCTCACAAGACGTACGAACTCTTTAGGCAAGTGTTGAGCGGCAGAAGTGAATCCACTCTTGGGTCCAAGCTGGAGCTTGCTGCGTGATACTCGGGTTTGTCGACGTTTATGCTGAAACGAAATATCAAGCTGGTGTTTAGTACGAACGCCCTGATGCTGTGCTCAGGAGTGGTAACCAGTCTCCTAAGCTCGTGGTCCCTGGGACCGCACGGGCGCGGCGATCTGATGATTGTGCTGACCTGGCCGGCTGTATTTGCCATGGTAATGGAGATTGGACTCCCGCAGGCATATAGATTCTGGACTGCGAAACGCCCTGAATGTGTCTCAGCACTATTCTCCAACGCTCTGATTTTCGCGTTCTTTGTGGGTCTCTTAACGCTTCTTTTTGCTGAGTTGCTAATCCCGCGGTTAGTCGGCAGGCGCAGCGCCGAGGTGATGCTACTGGTACGCATCTACGCTCTGATCATTCCCATGAACCTGGTCACGGATTTGATGCGAGCGTTGCTCGAAGGCGCGCGGCGGTTCGTTTGGGTGGGAGCGGTGCGTTTGATCTTCTTCGGGGTGCAATTGGTGGGATTCGTGATGCTTTGGTTGAGCGGAAGCCTGACAGTGGCTAACGCGACCTACACCATGATCGCAGCGGCTGTAACCTCGATGACCTTGTCGCTCATCGCGGTTTGGCGAGAACTGGCTCCTAGCTGGAGACCCAGGCTCGCCGAGCTCAAAACCGCACTGCGTTTCGGTTTGCGCGACTATCCGGGGGTCGTCACTGAACTCGTCAATTGGCGTTTGGACTCTCTAGTGCTCACTGGCATAGCCTCGAGCGGATCCATTGGACTCTATTCAGTGGCTGTTCGCCTGTCAGACATCACTACGGTCATGGCCTCGTCAGTTGGCGACGCTTTGATGCCGGAAGTAGCCACGTTACGAAAAGCGGATGAAGCGACCCGGATGGTAACTAAGAGTTTACGCCTTACACTCTTTGTCCACTTGGTCCTTCTTGTTCCTCTCTGGATGACCGCGCCTTACATTCTTCATTTTGCTTATGGAGCAGGTTTTGTGCCCGTAACCAACGTTCTGCGTTTGTTGATGATTGCTTCCGTCATGTGGAGCGCGGGTGCGATCGTCATCAGCGGACTAAACGGCCTCGGACATCCTGGTTTGAGCACAATCGCCAGGATTACCGCCGCCCTCGTGATGGTGATCACTCTGATTGCCTGGCTGCCACGACGGGGAATCCAGGGTGCAGCGATGGCTTCGCTAACGGGCTATAGCATCATGTTTGTAGTGGCTTTGGTCGGATTTCTGCACCGGCGACAGGTTAGTCTTTGGGACTGTCTGCGTCCGCGTTTGGAGGACGTACCTGTCGGCCTGCGGCCTGCGAATCTACGCGCCGAACTCTACAAGTACACAGGTCGCACCAAACAGACGAAAACCACTACCGGGGAAGCGCTCGCTGCTGGAATTGAATAACGAGCCAAATGACACTTGTGCTCTTTGGAGTGCGGGGGCAAGCGCAGCGCGACCCCGCTTTGGATTCTCTGATTTTAGAACATTGATTTTCTACAAGTGACAGTTTCAGTTGAGCTCAATGCAAAGCGCCGTCGACGCTTCGCTCTGTCGGCGCACTCCAAAGAAAAGTCTTAAACAACCGAGGTTCACAGTATGGCTAGATGGGAACTACTGACCGACGAAGTTGCGCTGAAAGTTTGGGACGATGCGCTGCTCAGGTTGCACGACTATACACCCTTTCAGACTTATGCCTGGGGCGAGTATCGACGCGCATTGGGTTGGAAGCCTTGCCGTTGGGCTGCTTTCAATGAACGTGGCGAAATTGTCGCAATGATGCTGGGCTTATTACGCCGTTATCCACTGAAGTTTGGCCTGATATGGAGCGAAGGGGGACCGGTTGGAGATCTGTCGACCTGCGACGCAACCTTGCAGAACGCAATAAAGGAAACCACCCGTCTTAAACGAGTCTACTGTCGCTTCCGGTGCGATCGCGAAAGATCCATTGAAGACGCATTAACGTTGGACACTCACGGCTGGAGTAGATCATGGTTCACTCTGACTCCGAATTTTTCCATGTACCTCGACCTGGCGAAGGAAGAGAGCGATTTGCTCGCAGCTTGTGACCGAAAGTGGCGCAGAAATCTACGGCTCGCGAACGCCGGCAACCTCGTAGTTAGGCAATATGCAAACCCTTCGGTTGACGCGATTCTGCCGGTCTATTCCTCAATGCAGTCGCTCAAGGGCCTGGAAGAGCAACTCTCCCGAATGGAGATCGCACATCTCTTATCAAACTTGAAGAAAAACATCGTGTTCTATGGCTGCGAGAATGAGCAAGGCGCGTTGGTTAGCCTTCAAGCGTGGCTAGTCCTCGCCGATCGAGCATGGATGATACTTTCAGCGACCAGCGAAGAAGGACGGAAACTAAACGCTTCGTACGCAGTCTTTTGGGCGCTCGTTCAGCATTCCCTGAAAATTGGAGTGAGCTCATGTGATCTCGCCGGGATTGATCCAATTCGTAATCACGGGGTTTATCGATTCAAGCGATCTACCGGCGCCAGACCGCTGGAGTATCTTGGAGAATGGGACTGGGCAACCTCTCCCTGGTTGCTGTGGTGCGGCAACTGGGCCATCCGTAACAGGGAAAAGTTAAGGCGCACTGAATCGTCGGCCAAGAGTATTGCTATGGTTGGTGAAAAGGATTTGACTCCCAAGGAAACCTGCGGTGAACGATTACCCCAACCGAATGTTGCCGAGCGGTTACAGATCTCGGCTTAAATCGCTCAGAATCTCCTTTTGCATGACAATTGCCCCGCGGCTTGGGGCGGCCCTCGCTGTCTTTCTGTTCCTTTCGGCACCCTACTCCAGCCGACCTCGCGCGACAGACTGCAACTTCCAGTCAAACCAATCCCCAACTGCTATTCCTGAGGGTCTGGGCGTCAATATTCATTTTACCGATCCCAAACCCGGCGAGCTCAAGATGCTGTCGGAAGCCGGCGTTAGATGGGTACGCATGGACTTCAAATGGGACCTAACGGAGCAAAAGAAAGGTGAGTATGATTTTGGCGCTTACGATCGTCTGATGTTCGAGCTGAGCAGGTTTGGTCTGCGGGCGTTGTTTATCCTCGATTATGGAAATCCCTTATATGAGGGTGGCGCCCCGCCGCGAACTGACACTAGCCGGCGCGCATTCGCAGGCTGGGCGGTGGCTGCGGCAAAGCGCTTCGCCGGTCGAGGAGTGATTTGGGAAGTCTATAACGAGCCAAACAACGACATGTTCTGGTCCCCAAAGCCCAACGTGAACGAATATGCAGCATTGGCACTGGCGGTCGGTCGCGCCTTTCGCGAGCATGTCCCTAAAGAGAAGATTATTGGGCCGGCGGTTGGGGAAATGGACTTTGCTTTTCTTGAAGGGTGCTTCAAGGCAGGGCTTCTCGAATACTGGTCGGCAGTTTCAGTCCATCCTTATCTTCGGACTGATCCGGAGCTCGTAGCCAGCGACTACTGCCGGCTGAAAGAGCTGATCAAGAAGTATGCTCCGCGAAATATCCAATCCCGCAGTGGGAATCCTGAATCGGCAACGGCGAATAAAGAGATTCCAATCATCTCAAGTGAATGGGGGTACTCGTCGGCCTGGCCCGGAATGAACGAAGCCAAACAAGGCGAGTTACTTGCTCGTCAATGGCTGGTGAACCAGGCCAATGGTGTTTCGGTGTCGATTTGGTACGACTGGCAGGATGACGGTTCGGATAGGAACGATCCCGAGCATCACTTTGGCATGGTTGTTAATGACTACCACAAAGCCCGCGACCCGGTTTACGATCCGAAGCCGGCGTATCAGGCGGCCAAGACACTTACCAGCTTCTTCGGTGGATATCGATTTCAGAGACGCCTCAACATCGGGGACCCGAACGACTTCGTGCTCGTCTTTGAGAATGGGGATAGTCAGCGGTTCGCGGCGTGGACTCGAAGTGGTGAGAAGCATGAAATCCAAATTCCGGTTAAAGCCGGCCGCTACGCCGTTGTAGGTCACACGGGAGAAAAAGTCGGTGTCATCGTGGTTGAGCGGCAGGGAATTCACGTAACCGTATCTTCGGCCCCCACCTACATTCGCTAGCGAAGGCCTTACATTGCGGGCCTCTATCCTCGGCTTTGTAAAAAACTTATCAAGACTGCGATGAAAGAGCACTTACTACTCCGAAGGGGTAGGGTGCAGAGTTTGGTTTGAAGATTCATAGGCACGCGACCTTGGAGGGCATTGACAGCGAAGCGGGACGGCAACGTCGTCCGACACACTTTATTATTAGTTTGTCGTTGACATCGACAAATTCAAGTTGTTAGGAATCAAATCAGGTTGAGCGTATCGCGGCCACGACAAACTAAAGGAAACTCTGAACAACTAGACGTTGAGCGGAATGACAAACCGCAAAGCGGTTCCAGAACAAAGCCCAGGGTTGCCGCGTTTTTTGCGGCTACCCTGGGTAAATGGTGATATTGAGAAACGTACCCCATCGGGGTTTCGTCAAAGGTGGCCGGGCAACCTTAGATCTTGTGGCCAAGAGCCGAAACCCGGTTGGGGTTTTCGTCTCTATTTCTCCAGCTTTCCCAGGGTAGCCGCAAAAAGCGCGGCAACCCTGGGCTTTGTTCTGAAACCGCTTTGCGGTTTTGTCTAGTTGATAAGCGCTTCACTTGATTACAGCTTCCTTTAGCATACTTTTTGTTCACAGCTTCGTGTCCTCTGTCTCCGTGGTGCAATATCAGGGCGTTTTCCTTTTGATAATCAATCAAGTGTCAGGTAGCATTGCCCGGAAAGCACACCTTGAATCTCGACACAAATCCTAATGTGCACTGACCGAAGAAACTTCCTGCGTCTCTCTGCCGGTATAGCCGGAGCTACCCTACTCGGCGGTGATCTGGTTCCCGGGCGTTCAAACATTGAAACCACACAGCAGCGCGAAGTTCCTGATGCGGTTCGCCGCCTTAAACGGATGACCGAGGGGACCGTGCCGATAACTCTCGACGAAAGGAAAGGCCGAATTGAAAAGGCGCGGCGTTTGATGCGAGAGAATCGCATCTCGGCGATTTATCTGGAGCCGGGATCGAGCATGTTCTACTTCACTGGGATGCGTTGGGGATTAAGCGAAAGGATGTTCGGGCTCGTGATTCCGGTCCGCGGAGACATTGCCTGGGTTTGCCCGAGGTTCGAGGAAGAACGCGCGCGTGAGCTCATCAAGGTTGGCGAGGATATTCGCACCTGGGAGGAAGACGTGAGCCCGTTCAAACGCGTGGCAGAGATCTTTCGCGATCGTGGCCTGCGCAGTGGTCGAATCGGTATTGAAGAGCGCGTGCGTTTCTTTCTCTATGACGGCATTCGCAAAGCCGCCCCGGCTTTCCAGTATACGAGCGCGGATCCCATCACCGCCGGGTGCCGGATGTTCAAGGCTCCGACCGAATTGGCATTAATGCAGCGGGCGAACGACATCGCTATCGTAGCCTACAAAGCCACGATCGACAGTGTGCGCGAGGGGATGACTCAGGATGAGTTCTCCGGAAACTGTAGTGCCGCCTTTCGCGCGTTGGGCGTCGGCGGCGGTGTCTTTTGCAGCTTCGGCAAATACACAGCGTTCCCCCACGGCAGCAGCACGCCACAGAAACTCAGGGAAGGCGATGTGGTGCTGATGGATGGAGGTTGCAGCGTCGATGGTTATCAGTCTGACATTACGCGCACTTTTGTCTTCGGCAAACCTACGTCACGTCAACGCGAGATCTGGAACCTCGAACGGCGGGCCCAGGACGCCGGATTCGCAGCCGCCAAGGTTGGTGCTCCGTGTGAAGCAGTCGACGCGGCTGCGCGGAAAGTGATTACCGACGCCGGCTTTGGCCCGGACTACAAAGTTCCCGGCTTACCTCATCGCACCGGCCACGGAATTGGTCTTGATGGTCATGAGTGGACCAACTTCGTCCGTGGTAATAAGACTCCGATTCAACCCGGAATGTGCTTCAGCGACGAGCCTACCGTGGTGATTTACGACGAGTTCGGAATTCGGCTTGAAGATTGTCTCTACATCACCGAGGCTGGACCACGGTTCTTCACCCCGCAAAGTCCGTCAATCGAACAGCCATTTGGATAAAACTGTGGGATGAAGTCAGTACCGTAACGCGGTAGCGTCGGGTCGACGATAGGCAACAGAACTCTTCCATTGTGCCCAGGGATTTCATTCTTTTCGACTGCGTGCAAGCGTGAGCACGACCCGACGCTACCGCGTTACGGTACTGACTTCATTACGCCGCGTTCCTCGTAAACTCCGGCCGCAATACGACAAGACATGCCCGTTACGGTGATCGACGACAAAGTCTGGTTTGATTCCGCCCGCAAATTGAATGCTATCTGCGATCAAGTCATGGCAAACGTATCTGAAGGCGCGAACGTCCTGGTGTTGTCACATTTTCAATCTATGCTATCCATTTCTTGAACGAATGCTCGGCCAAAGGGCAATTCGCTATCAGAAGTTTTCGGCTTACGACTCCTCGACTCTTTGCTCGGCGGCTGGTGGAGCAGTTTGGCTCGGGCTTGCGCGTTCGTTTCAACCACCGAATGCATTTGATTGGTTTAAGTACAACTTGCCTCAGAGTACTAAATGACCCGAGCGATGAAGTAGAAGAGCGATCGACTCGGGCTTCCTTGAAGCTTCTTTGCCCAGGAGGTATGCAGTCGCGGCCACTCAGAGGGAGGAAGCACGCCGTGCTCAACAATTTCAAAGCCAGAATCCCTGTACTCTCCAATCACTACTGATTCCAAATGCTCTCCAGACAGCGACGTAAGGCCCTGACGTTCCAGTTCACTCTTATCTCGCTCTAAGTCAGAGCCGATAACGACTTCCAATAAAGCACTCGTCGCGCAGATCCTTCGGAGTTTCCCGAGAACCTTGCGATCGCCGGTGGCTACAGCTTTCAGCAAACTACCCCACGGAAAGTGAATATGAACCTCGTCGGCGACCCCATCGAGTTCAGGTGGGAGGTCTTCAACGGAGCTTTCAAGGAAGAGAACGTTGGGGAGTCCGCCCTTCGCCGGTTTCCGATAGATCTTTTCTGAGATCTTTCTCAGGGCGTCGCGGTTCGCGTCGAGGCCGATGTAGAACTTTTGCGGGTTCTGTCGAGCAGAGTGGTATACAAAGAGCCCGTCGCCGGTTCCTATATCCACTATTACTCCCTCGCCGGTAAGGTGCGATGAGGTCTTCAAAAACGCTTCTATCGAGTTATCAGGTTGTACTACCACGAATTCGCTTCAACATGGCTGGTTCCTTTCCGATTGGTCGCTCACCATCTTATCGCAGAATGCGGCGCTGGAAAACATGTCGGATTTTCGGTACTGGGTCAGTTTCAATCCAGATCTTCAAGTTCGTTCGCAAAAACGTGAAAGCACGATCCACGAAACCACACGAATCGACACGAAAACTCGGTCTTGTTCGTGTAGTTTCGTGTGAATTGGTGGATCGTTCGCTAGTCATCGCAACAAAAACCTCAATCATCTCGTTCGAGTATCCAGGTCGAGTCGACGGTCCATTCTCGGTGAACTCTGTGTCTCCGTGGTGACTATTTTGACACCTACGTTCACCAAACCAGGCGCGGTGGAACAAGGAGTTAGTAGAAAAACCCGGCGGTAATGCGCGATGCCGCCTTGGGCTTTTGGAAACTCGCGCTTTGGGCTATATTGCCCGGGCTCAAATACTCTGGATGTTTTACTTCGGAGATTCCCAATGGCTGGAACGAAGTCCTCATCACCTCCAAAGGATCTGGAAGTTACTCACGGGGCGCAAACAGCTCCGGAAGTAATTGTAGACTTCGTATTTGAAGACGGCTTGTTCTTCATTTCGATCAGTAACATCAGCGACCGGCCCGCTTACAAAGTCTCAACCAAGTTCAGTTCGAAATTCTTCGGAATTGGAGGCACGAAAGAGATCTCTGCTTTGCCTCTGTTTCGAAACATTGAGTTCCTGGCGCCCAGAAAGCAAATACTTACGTTTCTGGATCAGAGCGGTTTGTATTTTGCCAGGAAGGAACCGACGAAGATCTCGGCTCGAATTTCTTACCTGGATTCTGCACAACGCAAATATGCGGTAACGATCGATCACGACTTGGAGATCTATCGGGAGATTGGTTTCATACGGACCGCAAAGGACATCGCTTTCGACGGCGTCTCAGATTAAGGAGAGGAATATGGCGCGAGTTGACCCTTACAAGAACTTTAGGTTTCGCGTGGAGATTGACGGCATTCAACAGGCCGGCTTTTCAGAGTGTAGTGGTTTGGGATCAAGGATCGCAGTGATTGAGTACCGGGAAGGTGGTGAGCCAGCTCGCGTTCGGAAACTGCCGGGCCGCATAAGTTACAACGACATCACGCTTAGGTGGGGCATCACCAACTCAAGAGAGCTTTGGGACTGGTTTCACGCTGCCCTGAACGGTCAGGTCGATCGCCGGAACGTTTCTATTGTCTTGATGGACGACGCCGGGGTTGATGTAGTGCGTTGGCGAGCGGTAGAGGCCTGGCCCGCGCGGTGGGATGGACCCACGCTTAGTGCAATGGGAAACGCCATCGCAATAGACTCACTAACTCTGACTTGCGAGGAGATAGATCGAGTCTAGTCTGACCAATCCTCGCCTCGAAACAACTGAAATCTTATTTGAGGAGAGTCGTAGGAGCGTTTCTTAGTGGCCAGGCTATCAGGTTAGACACGATATCGTCCCGGCCACGAAGCAGATTAGCCAGCCTATAAAAAATGCCAGCAGAGCTGCCGCAGCTCCCAGCATATAAACCACCGACGCTTCGACCACTTCCGAAATCTTCTTTTGTTCAATCATAGGGAGAGCCTGTTTGACCTCTTTCCATCAACTTTCGGCTGACAAGAATGGAGCCGGGAAACCTCCCGGGACTTTCGTGCGGAAACGCTCGGGGTATCGTCCAATCGAGATCGTAATCGAAACGTACTCATTGCCTGTGTTTACCGGTTGGATTACAATCAAACCTGCTCCGACTTGCCGATACCCAGTTTGTTTTGAATAACCTAGAGGTGCGCTCTAAGCGTAGTAGGTGAGCGCAAGCAAGTCCTCAGGAAGCGCTCAAGAATTCCTCAAAGATTGTTCTCAAGGCCATTATGGGCTTACAAGACGGTCAGTTTTACGAGTTTGGCCCGTTTCGTTTGGACGCGGGCGAACGCGTACTTCTGCGCGGGCCTAATCTTGTTCCCCTGACTCCAAAGGTCTTCGACATTCTCCTGGCGCTGGTCGAACGTGGCGGTCACATCGTCGAGAAGGACGATTTGATGAAGCGGGTTTGGCCGGACAGCTTCGTGGAGGAAGGCAATCTGACTCAAAACATTTCGCTCCTGAGAAAGGCTCTGGGGGAGAGCCCGGGCGGGCTGCAATTCATCGAAACTGTGTCACGACGCGGTTATCGCTTTGTGGCTGCGATTCGAGAAGGCAAAAATGACGGCATCGATCGGCAGGCAATCACGCCGCTGATTGGCCAGAAAATAGAACCGGATAATGGGTACGGCTTTGAATTGGGTGGACATTCAACGGCGGTACCTGATGCGGTCAAGGGCATCGGATCGAGTAGTCAAAAGAGTAGACCGCTACAGGGCACAGTCGCCGAGCATACGGCCGTACCTTTTCTCAGTCGGTTGAGCAATCGGGCCTCGATAATTGCCGTTGCGGCAGTTGTTGCAGCCCTGATCGGCGTGGCTTACTTCACCGGGCGAGGGAAGGCTGGCGTCAGCAGCGGCAGCAGCGCAATCGAATCAATCGCCGTGCTCCCTTTTGCGGATGATTCGTCTGATCCGGAAGCTCAATACCTCAATGACAAGATCGCAGAGAGCCTGATCAATAGTCTTTCGAAACTGCCAAAACTGCGCGTGGTTCCGCGCAGCGTTGTCGCCAACTACAAAGGCAAGGATCTTGATCCGCGAAGTGTCGGGCGCGACTTGAACGTTCGCGCCGTTGTGACCGGTCGAGTTCGTCGTCATGGCGATACGATAAGCATTCAGGCGGACTTAATTGATCTCGAGAATGTAGCCCAAATCTGGGGACAACTTTACGATCGCAAGCTGGCTGACATTCTGATCGTGCAAGACGACATTTCGCGCAACATCTTCGAAAACCTCCGGCTGAAATTAAACGTCGAGGAAAAGAAGCGATTGGATGCCTACGGCCTCTACCTCAAAGGCCGAAGCTTTTGGAATAAGCGGACCGAAAGCGGACTCCGCCAGGGCATTGAGTATTTCCAACAAGCGGTTGACACCGATCCCACTTACGCGCCGGCTTACGCTGGAATGGCTGACTGCAACAACATGCTGGTGGTGTATGGCGTGCTCCAACCGAAGGAAGGCTTTCCCAGGGCCAAAGAGGCAGCGATGAAGGCGCTGGAAATCGACGAGACTTTGGCAGAGGCCCATAGTTCGCTCGCGTTTCTCAAGTTTCGGTGGGATCGCGACCGGGTCGAGGCCGAGCGTGAGTTTCAACTGGCCATAAAACATCAACCGTCGTACGCGCCTGCCCACCAGTGGTACAGCTCTATGCTGGTTGCGCTCGAGCGCTTCGACGAAGCCATCGCCGAAGCGAAGAAAGCCCAGGAACTCGAACCGTTGTCTTTGATTGCGAGTTCACATCAAGGATGGATTCTTTATCTTTCTGGCCGTAACGACCAGGCGATCGAACAGGGCACTAAACTCCTGGCCCTTGATTCCAACTTCTTTCCAGCACTCCGTTACCGGGGACTGGCCTACTCACAAAAAGGGATGCACCGCGAAGCGATCGCTGATTTTGAGAAGGCGCTGAAGCTCTCGGGAAGTCCGCTTATTCTGTCTCTGCTCGGTCATGCCTACGCAGTGTCCGGCCAAAAGGCTGAAGCTCAGCGAGTCCTGGGTGAATTGCAAGACCTGCAAAATCGTCGTTACGTTTCACCGTATACAGTTGCCGCCATTTACGCTGGGCTCGGCGAAAAAGATGAGGCGTTCAAGTGGCTGGAGAAGGCCTTCGAAGAACGGGATATCTGGTTGATGAATCTGAAGGTCGACCCGGTCTTCGCCAAGCTGCGCGGCGACCGACGGTTTCCTGATCTGCTAGTTCGCACAGGACTCCGACCCTGAAAGCTGCTGATAACACTCCAGGGCCTTTCCTGTTAGTAGGATTCAGGTGAAGTGTCCTCATTTGAAATTCTCTGCGCCACCTTTGCGACCTCTGCGTCTGCGGTGAACGTTTTTGAAACTTTCTTCACCGCGGAGACGCAGAGAACGCGGAGACTACGCAGAGAAAACTGACATCAGGACACCACCCAGCTCAGGAAGTTTAAGCTGGACTGTTTTTGACTTGCCTTCGATCAGCCACAACTGGGGCACAAACGCTCAGGAACGACAACTCGCTTTCTCCTGCGACACATTGATCCCACAACCTGACGCTACTCTCTATCGCGGCGTGACCATTCACGCCTCCCGGGAAGTGATCTTTCGCTGGCTGTGCCAGATGCGCGTGGCGCCTTACAGCTATGACTGGATCGACAATTTTGGCCGGCAAAGCCCGCAGGAATTGACACCTGGATTGGATCAGTTGGCTGTTGGACAGGATGTGATGACCATTTTCAATCTGGTCGCCTTTGCTCGCAATGAACACATCACGATTCGCATGAAGCCGAACACCCGCGCGTATCGAATCTTTGGCGATATCGCCGGCAGCTATCTCATCGTGCCTGAGAACAAGGGCTGTAGGCTTCTGGTCAAATTGGTCGTCCGATACACGCGAGGCGGTCCTGCTCTGATGATGAGAAATGTTCTGCCCTGGGGCGATCTGCTGATGATGCGAAGACAATTGCTCAACTTCAAAAAACTGGCGGAAGAGACATAAAAGTTTGAGCAAGAATTTCACGCAAGACCCCAAGGGGCAGAGTCGCAAAGGATTCACCAGTGGATGGTAATAGTCTAAACCACAGGTACGCTTTGCGAGTTTGCCACGTGGCGTCTTTGCTTGAAACTCTCGGTTTTGTGACTATTCACCTCTCATTTTTCTCAGAAACGCCTTCACCTTGCTAGGGCTGTTTCCGTAAAGCAAATCCGGACGCGCATAACCCCTTTGGATAGTCAGCGAAATATCTCGTTCATCGATCCAACCTGAATTGCGAGCTTCGTCAAAATACGTAAACCAGGTGTCGCCGTAAGGATGCCCCGCATACTTCCATGGCTGCGTGAACAGATTTGTATAGTGAACAAGCTTCGTACTCGAGTCGCGCCGATCAAAGACATTCCAATTCGGATCCAGCTTAGCGGCGCGGTAGGGATGGTGGGCCAGAAACTTCGACCGGAGATGGGAGAAATCGGAATAGGCGTACAGTCCCAGGTCGATTTCTTTGAAGATTCGATCGAGATCAAAGCGACTCCGGCTACAATCGAATAGCATGGCACTCAAAGCCCACCGCTCCTCGCCGTCATCGGCACTTTCGTACTTGGCCGAAAAATCACAGCCGTCAAGCGGTGTATCAAACAGTTCACCAATATCCGTCAAGCAAACCATATCGGAATCGAGATAGATGGCTTTGCCTTCAAACGAGCAAAGCTCAGGGATTAGATAACGATAGAGGCTGAATTCCGTGAGGTTACGATACTTCAGGTGCAACGGAAGTGGAGCGGGACGAGGGTCTTCGCCGTTTGCTTCTATGGCATTGTGGGTTCCACTGAATACCTGAATATCCAAGTCTCTCCGAGAGTGTTTACGAAGGGAATAGATGAGGACCTTTCGTTCCAGGAGACTCTGATCGCCTGAGCCGATAAAGATTTTGACCTTCGCAGTCGCGGTCTTAGTCACCCAACGCTCCCTCTAAAGAAATGCGGTCGAACACCTCGAGTTTGCCTCCGCGGGTGGCATTCCAGATCTTTCGTCCGTGACTCTCGAAGAATTCACGAGCACAAACCATGGCCCGCTCGGCGAGTTCCAATTCGGGTGGATTGCGAGTCTCACCCGGCTGAAAATAGTTGCGAACAAAGTGATCCTGCTGGTGGCTAATGTTTGATGAAGGCTCGATTGCGGACCTAACTGATGGGTAATCAAAATCGACACCCATCAGGTAAACGCTTGTGAAACCCATGAAGTAGGCAAGTTGCAAGCTGGCGTAGGTGACCATGTATCCGCAATAGACCACCTGAGTCGCATCTTTGGAGAATTGCGGAAACTCGTCCCTGCTTAAGCTGTATCGCGGATACAGAATGACGTCGCTGCTCTTGCGATAGAGTAGCTTCCATTCGTCACTGACAAACTTTACAGACCCCTTGAGCTGGCAAATTTCGCGGTGATGTTGCCGAGCCATGTGTTCGTCTTCAACGACATAATAACTAGGTCGCCAGTCAGTCCGGTCGAAGGCAAGGTAGATCTTGTTGGCGGCGAATGTGACTTCCGACTTAAGCTTTTCGAGGTCTGAGATGGTAAGGCTGGGACCATTACCGACGATGAAGCAACGCTCTCCACGATGTCGATCCTTGAAAGGCCTCAGCTTTACAAGTCGGGTAAGTTGATCCCGTCTATCGTTGAGGTACGGAACGATTCGCTCACGGTTGCGATAAATGAAGACCGGGTTGAAGAGCCAATCTCTTCTCATACAGGGTCCAGCGGGATGGTCGTCGATCAGGAGGACGACTCAGGGATCACCTTTCAAAAGGTCCACTGAGAGGCTATCCACGCCGGAGTGTGCTCGGATTGATATGAATGGGAGCTTCCGAGCCTGACGCGCGGCCCACCGCTGGCCCGGCGATTGTAGTTGACTGCCACGCACATTTTCAAACGAAAGACCTGGGCCGGCGGCTCCAGGTTCTGTGGAGTTAACCCGCAACCCGGCAAGAGTTAGCCACGCATTGAAGGCCCACTGAAATGACTAACTGCGAGGCTTTGCCTCAAAAGTGATGCGCTACTGGCGTGACGGCTTTGCCGCCCGATGTGCGGCGGTGGCTGCGCCCCGCCGTAAGATCGCAATTTGATTTTGGGGGCTGGTGCCCCCAGGTCTGCGTCTCTGGCGAAATTCGGGACATCCGAAAAAGGGGCGTAGCCCAAGAACAAAATAGTGCACCGTGTACGGCGGGGCGAAGCCGCTTCCTCAGTGCGCCGGGATAAACCGGCAGGTTGTAGTGAATGAAAGAGTCACACGTTAAAGGTGTAGCCAACCATAACGGCCCCGAGTCATGCGTCATGTGGAGTGATCCATCGGGCGAAGCGTT
>Ga0187892_10002866_pt1 | contig 32997 bp, 27 predicted proteins | sample MA1701073metaG_FD_139345 | JGI IMG/M metagenome (GOLD analysis project Ga0187892, IMG submission 139345) | Bio-ooze microbial communities from a basaltic lava cave in the Kipuka Kanohina Cave System on the Island of Hawaii, USA - MA170107-3 metaG ... | reverse complement strand
TCCGGACAGGGGATGGAGGAGGTCGGCATCAACGTCCGCGACATGCTGCAGAACCTCCTGCCCGGCCGCACCCGCCGCCGCCGGGTCAAGGTCAAGGAGGCGCGGCGGCTCCTCGCCCAGGAGGAGGCCCAGAAGCTGGTGGACGTGGAGGAGGCGGTGAGCCAGGCCGTCCAGCGCGTGGAGAACTCGGGCATCGTGTTCCTGGACGAGCTGGACAAGGTGGCGGGCCGCGAGTCGGGTCACGGGCCGGACGTGTCGCGGGAGGGGGTGCAGCGCGACCTCCTGCCGATCGTCGAGGGCTGCACGGTCACCACCAAGTACGGCATGGTGCGCACCGACCACATCCTGTTCATCGCCGCCGGCGCCTTCCACGCCACCAAGCCCTCCGACCTGATCCCGGAGCTCCAGGGCCGCTTCCCCATCCGCGTGGAGCTGGAGCCCTTGACGCGGCGGGATTTTGTCCGCATCCTGAGCGAACCGCAGAACGCCCTGGTGCGGCAGTACGTCGAGTTGCTCCGCACCGAGGGGGTCGAGCTGCGGTTCGCCGCCGACGCCATCGAGGCCATCGCCGCCATCGCGTCGGCCGTCAACGAGCGGACGGAGAACATCGGCGCCCGGCGCCTGTACACGGTGATGGAGAAGCTCTTGGAGGAGATCTCGTTCACGGCCCCGGACCTGGCGGGCACCGCCCTGACCGTGGACGCGGCCTACGTGGAGACGCGCCTGGCCGACGTGGTGAAGGACGAGGACCTGTCGAGGTTCATCCTGTGACGGCGGGGGGCGAGGCCGGGCAGCGCGCGCAGATCCTGGTCGAGGCCCTGCCGTACATCCGGGCGTTCCAGGGCAAGACCCTGGTGATCAAGTACGGCGGGGCGGCCATGGAGCAGGCCGACCTCAAGGAGCAGTTCGCCAAGGACGTCCTGCTCCTGCGTCTGGTGGGCATGCGCCCCGTGATCGTGCACGGCGGGGGGCCCCAGATCGGGGCCCTCATGAAGCGGCTGGGCAAGGAGCCCCGCTTCGTGGGCGGCATGCGCATCACCGACGAGGAGACGATGGCCCTGGTCGAGATGGTCCTGGTCGGCCGGATCAACAAGGAGATCGTGGGCCTGATCAACCTGCACGGGGGGCGGGCCGTCGGCCTCTCCGGCAAGGACGCGAACCTGCTGCGGGCCCGCAAGCGGCTGCACCGGACCCCGGAGGGGGACGTGGACATCGGGCTGGTGGGCGAGGTGGAGGCGGTCAACGCCGACGTCATCCGGCTGCTCGAGGACCATGGCTTGATCCCCGTCATCGCCCCGGTGGGGGTGGGCGCGGCGGGAGAGACGTTCAACGTCAACGCGGACCTGGTGGCGGGTGAGGTGGCGGGAGCGCTCGGCGCGGAGAAGCTGATCCACCTCACGGACGTGCCGGGCATCAACGGGGAGGACGGGCAGCTCCTGTCAACCTTGACGCGGCGCGAGGCCGAGCGCCTCATCAAGGCGGCCGTCATCGACGGCGGCATGCTGCCCAAGGTGGAGTCGTCGCTCCGGGCGCTGGAGGGCGGCGCCCAGAAGGCCCACATCGTGGACGGCCGGGTGCCGCACGCCATCCTGCTCGAGGTCCTGACGCGGGAGGGCATCGGCACCGAGATCACGCTCTGACCGGAGGAGCCGACGTGCAGACCGAGAAGCTGCTCGAGTGGGCGGACCGGCACCTGATGACCTTCGCCAAGCGGTACCCGCTGGCGCTCGTCCGGGGCGAGGGGACGCGCGTCTGGGATTCGGACGGCAAGGAATACCTGGACTTCACGGGCGGCATCGCGGTGACCGCGCTCGGCCACGGGCACCCGAAGGTGGTGGGGACCATCCGCGAGCAGGCCGCCACCCTCCTGCACGTGTCGAACTACTTCCACATCCCCCAGCAGATCGAGCTGGCGCGGCTCTTGTGTGAGCACTCCTTCGCCGACCGCGTGTTCTTCTCCAACTCGGGCGCCGAGGCCAACGAGACGGCCATCAAGCTGGCGCGCAAGTGGGCCAAGGAGCACGGGAGCAGCGACCGGGGCGACATCATCACGATGCGCGGGGGCTTCCACGGCCGCACTCTCGCCACCGTCACCGCCACCGCCCAGGAGAAGTACCACCACGGCTTCGAGCCGCTGCCGGGCGGGTTCAAGTACGTGCCCTTCAACGACCTCAAGGCGGTGGAGCGGGCCATCGACAGCCGCACCGCCGCCGTCCTCGTGGAGCCCATCCAGGGCGAGGGTGGGGTCAACATCCCCGCCGACGGCTACCTGCCGGGGCTGCGGCAGCTCTGCGACGCGGCCGGCATCCTCCTGGTGCTCGACGAGATCCAGACCGGCATGGGGCGCACGGGCCGGCTCTGGGCCTACGAGCACGCCGGCGTCACGCCGGACGTCATGACGGTGGCCAAGGCGCTCGCCAACGGCGTGCCCATCGGGGCCACCCTCGCCACCGAGACGGTGGCCCGCGTGCTGACGCCGGGCACCCACGGCACGACGTTCGGCGGCAACCCCTTCGCCACCGCGGTCGGGCTCACCGTGCTCTCCACCCTGCTCGAGGACCGGCTCCCCGAGCGCGCCGGGCGCATGGGCCGGGTCCTCGTGGAGCAGCTCCTGGCGGGGGCGGGGCGCCGGCCGGGCGCGGTGAAGGAGGTCCGGGGGCGGGGGCTCCTGGTCGGGCTCGACCTGCACCCGCCGGTGGGGGAGGCGGTGACGCGATGCCGCGAGCGGGGCCTCCTCGTGCTCACGGCCGGCGACAACGTGCTCCGCCTCGCCCCGCCGTTGACGGTGGACGAGGCCGACCTGGCGCTGGCCGCCGACACCATCGAGCGCGCGCTCGGGGACCTCGCCCCGTGACCCACTTCCTGTCGATCCGCGAGCTGAGCCACGACGACGTCCCGCGGCTGTTCCGGCAGATCGCGGACCTGAAGGCGCGGCAGAAGGCGCGCGACCGCCAGACGCCGCTGGTCGGCCGGACGCTGGCGTTGATCTTCGAGAAGCCGTCCCTGCGGACCCGGGTCACGTTCGAGGTGGCCATGGTGCAGCTGGGCGGGGCGGCGGTGTACCTGGCCGCCCAGGAGATCGGCCTCGGCCGGCGCGAGTCCCCGGCCGACATCGCCCGGAACCTGTCGCGCTGGGTGGACGGGGTGGCGGCCCGCGTGTTCGCCCACGGCACCCTCGAGGAGCTGGCGGCGTGCGCCACGGTGCCGATCATCAACGCGCTCTCCGACCTCGAGCACCCGTGCCAGGCGCTGGCCGACTTCTTCACGCTGTGGGAGCGGGGCGTGGACCTCCGGCGCGTGCGGCTCGGGTGGGTCGGCGACGGCAACAACGTCTGCCACTCCGTGCTCCTGCTGGCCGCGCTGACCGGCACGCGGGTGGTGGCGGCCTGTCCCCCCGGCTACGAGCCGCGGCCGGAGGTGCTGGAAGCCTGCCGCGCCCTCGGGGGGCAGGTGACGGTCACGACCGAGGCCCGGGAGGCGGCCGAGGGAGCCGACGTCCTCTACACCGACGTGTGGATCAGCATGGGGCAGGAGGCGGAGCGGGAGCAGCGGCTCGAGGCCTTCCAGCGCTACCAGCTCAACGAGCGCCTGCTGGGCTTCGCCCGCCCGGGGGCGCTCGTCATGCACTGCCTGCCCGCCCACCGCGGCGAGGAGATCACCAACCCGGTGATGGACGGCCCGCAGAGCGTGGTCCTGGACCAGGCCGAGAACCGCCTGCACGCCCAGAAGGGCATCATCATGCAGCTGATGGGCGGCGGCTGAGCCGCCCCGCGAGGGAGCCCATGCCGACCAAGCCGGTGAAAAAGGTCGTGCTCGCCTACTCGGGCGGGCTCGACACCTCGGTGATCCTCCGCTGGCTGATCGAGACCTACCGCGCCGAGGTCGTGGCCTTCTGCGCGGACCTCGGCCAGGGGGAGGAGCTCATCACGGTGCGGGACAAGGCCGTGAAGACGGGGGCCAGCACGGTGCACGTGGTGGACCTGCGCGAGACGTTCGTGCGCGACTTCGTCTTCCCCATGCTCCGCGCCAACGCCGTGTACGAGGGCAGCTACCTCCTCGGCACCTCGATCGCGCGCCCGCTGATCGCCCAGGCCCAGGTGGCGGTGGCCCGCCAGGAGGGCGCCGACGCCGTGAGCCACGGCGCCACCGGCAAGGGCAACGACCAGGTGCGCTTCGAGCTGACCTACGCCGCGCTGGCGCCCGAGCTGGCCGTGATCGCCCCCTGGCGCGAGTGGGACCTGACCTCGCGCACCGCGCTCATGGAGTTCGCCGAGCGCCACGGCATCCCCGTACCCGTCACCGCGGAGCGCCCGTACTCGATGGATCGGAACCTCTTCCACGTGTCCTACGAGGGCGGGATCCTGGAGGACCCGTGGGCGGAGCCGCCGCCCAAGATGTTCCTCGTCACCAACGCGCCGGAGGAGGCGCCCGACGTGCCGGTGACGCTCACCATCGACTACGAGGCGGGCGACCCGGTCGCCGTGGACGGCCGGCGGCTCCCGCCGGTGGCGCTGCTGGAGACCCTGAACCGGATGGGCGGTGAGCACGGCATCGGCCGCGTGGACCTCGTGGAGAACCGCTTCGTGGGCATGAAGTCCCGGGGCGTGTACGAGACGCCGGGCGGCACCATCCTGCACGTGGCCCACCGGGCGCTGGAGTCCCTGTGCCTGGACCGGGAGGTGCTGCACCTGCGCGACACGCTCGTCCCCCGCTACGCGGAGATGATCTACTACGGCTTCTGGTTCAGCCCGGAGCGGGAAGCGCTCCAGGGCCTCGTGGACCAGGTGCAGCGGGACGTGACCGGCACCGTGCGGCTCCGCCTCTACAAGGGCACGGTCACGGTGGCCGGCCGCCGGTCGCCGCGGTCGCTCTACCGCACGGACTTCGCCACCTTCGAGACGGACCAGGTCTACCGCCAGCGGGACGCCGAGGGCTTCATCAACCTGAACGCGCTGCGGCTCAAGATCCGGGCGCTGCGGGAGCGCCCGCGGTAGGCGGGCCGGCGGCGGGGCCATGCACGTGCACGTGGCGCTGGGCCCGGCCGAGTTCCCGGGCCTCGCCCTCGCCGGCCGCAGCGCCCTCGTGGTGGACGTCCTCCGGGCCACCACGACGGTGGTGGCGGCCTTCGCGGCGGGGTGCCGGCGCGTCGTCCCGGCGGGGGACGTGGAGGCGGCGCGGGCCCGGGCCGGGGAGTTCCCGGTGGCCGAGCGCCTCCTGGCCGGCGAGCAGGGGGGCGAGCCCATCCCCGGCTTCGACCTCGGGAACTCGCCGCTCGAGTACGTGCCCGAGCGCGTCCACGGCCGCACCATCGTGCTCACCACCACCAACGGCACCGCCGCGATGCTGGTGGCGGGCGCGGCCGCGCGCGGCGCGGTGGCCGCCCTCGTCAACGTGGAGGCGGCGGCGCACTGGTGCGCGGCCCAGACGCGCGACGTGGTCGTGCTGTGCGCCGGGGAGAAGGGGGACTTCGCCCTCGAGGACGCGGTGTGCGCGGGCCTCGTGGTGGAGCGCCTCCTGGCCGCGCGCCCGGAGGCGGTGGCCTCGGACGCCGCCACCGCCGCTTGGCGCCTCGGCCAGCACTACGCGTCGCGCCTCGACCGGCTCTCCGTGGAGGCCCGCTGGGCCCGGCGGCTGGCCGCGCGGGGGCGCGCCGCCGACCTCCAGGCGTGCCTGCGGCTCGGCGGCGCTTCGCTGGTCCCCGAGCTGGCGGGCGGCGTCATCGAGCGGGGCCGCGCGGTCCTGGCCGCCACGGCGGACGCCGGGGACGGGTCGGCGGCGTGAACCTGCCCACCGCGCTGACGCTCTTCCGGATCGTCCTCGTCCCCCTCATCATGGTCTTCCTGATCTCGTCGGACCGGGTCAGCGTGCTGATCGCCGCCGTGATCTTCATCGCCGCCTCCCTCACGGACTGGCTGGACGGCCGCGTGGCCCGCCGGTGGAACCAGGTCACGCGGCTCGGCACCCTCCTGGACCCGGTCGCCGACAAGCTCCTGGTGGCGGCGGCGCTGATCTCGCTCGTGCAGGTCGACATGATCGCGGCCTGGATGGCGCTGGTCATCATCGGGCGCGAGCTGGCGGTGACGGGCCTTCGCGGGGTGGCGCTGTCCATGGGGGTGGTGGTGCCGGCCTCCCCGCTCGGCAAGGCCAAGACGGTGGCGCAGTACGTCGCCATCACGGCCCTGATCCTGGAGAAGGGCGTGCCCGAGGAGTTCGTGCCCTTCCACCTCCTCTCCCACCTCCTGCTCTGGATCGCCCTCGGCCTCACCGTGCTGTCGGGCGGGGACTACTTCTACCGGTTCTTCGTGGGCGCCGGGGCCCGGGCGCTGGTCAAGGATCGGGAGCGGTGGCCCTGACGCTCCTGGGCCTGGCCGCGGCCTACCTGGTGGGCGCCATCCCCGTCGGCCTCATCGTGGCGCGCCTTTCGGGCGGGGGGGACCTGCGGCGGGCGGGCAGCGGCAACATCGGCGCCACCAACGTGCTGCGCACGCTCGGGCGCGGTCCGGCCATCGCGACCTTGCTCGGCGACGTCGCCAAGGGGGCCCTGGCCACGGCCCTGGCCGCGGCCGCGGGGGAGCCCGGGTGGGCCGCTCCCACCGGCGCCGTGGCGGCCATGGTCGGCAACTGCTGGCCCGTGTTCTTGCGCTTCCGGGGCGGCAAGGGCATGGCGACCGGGCTCGGCGGCTTCCTCGTGGCCGCTCCCGTCGCCGTGCTGCCCGCGGCGGTGGCGTGGCTCGGCGTCCTCGCGCTGTTCCGCCTCGTGTCCCTGGCCTCTCTCGTCGCCGTCGTGGTCCTGCCCGCCGCCGCCGTCCTCCTGGGCTACCCGGGCGCGACGGCGTGGGCCGCCCTCGGGGCCGCCGCCATCGTGATCGTCCGCCACCGGCAGAACCTGGTCCGGCTGAGGCGGGGCGTGGAGCCGCGCATCGGCCAGCGGGTGGGCTAGCGGGGTGGGACCTCGCGAGGCGGGATGGTCCCGCGCGGCGGTGGTGGGGGCGGGGAGCTGGGGCACGGCGCTGGCCCGGCACCTGAGCCTGCGTGGCGCGGCGGTGTCGCTCTGGGGTCGGGACCCGGCCCTGGTGGAGCGCATCCGGAGCACGCGAGAGAACGCCCGCTACCTGCCCGGCCTGCCGGTCCCGGCCGAGGTGATCGTGACGTCCGACCCAGGCGAGGCCCTGCGGGCGGCGGGCGTGGTCCTGGTCGCGGTGCCCTCGCACGGGGTCGAGGACGTGCTGGCCCGACTCGCGCGCGCGATCCCCGACGACGCGGTGGTCGTCTCCGCCACCAAAGGGATCGAGCCCCGGCGGGCCCGACGCATGTCCGAGCTGCTCGAGGAGGTCCTCCCCGGCCGCCCGGTGGCGGTGCTGTCCGGCCCCTCGTTCGCCCGTGAGGTCGCCCAGGGGTTGCCGGCGGCGCTGGTGGTGGCATCCGCGGACGACGAGACGGCGCGGCGCCTGCAGCGTGGCCTCGGCACGCCGACCCTCAGGCTGTACACGAACCGCGACGTGGTCGGGGTCGAGGTGGGGGGCGCGCTCAAGAACGTCATCGCGATCGCCACCGGGCTCTCCGACGGCATGGCGCTCGGGGACAACGCCCGGGCCGCCCTCATCACGCGCGGCCTGGCCGAGATCGCCCGCCTCGGGGTGGCCATGGGCGCCCAGGCCTCGACGTTCCTCGGGCTCGCGGGCCTCGGCGACCTCGTGCTCACGTGCACCGGCTCCCAGTCGCGGAACCACGCCCTCGGACTCCGCATCGCCGGGGGCGAGAGCCTGGCCGCCGCCGAGGGGGGCACGTCCATGATCGCCGAGGGAGTCCGGACGGCGCGGGCGGCGCTGGCGCTGGCCGGGCGGGCCGGGGTCGCCATGCCGATCTGCGCGGAGGTGGCGGCGGTGCTGTTCGACGGCAAGCCGGCGGCGGAGGCCCTCCGCTCGCTCCTGTCGCGCGAGCCGCGGCCCGAGGAGGAGCCCGTGGCGGGAGGGACGAGCCGTGCCTGAGCTCAGGCGGGATCCCGTGGTGGGGCGCTGGGTCATCATCTCCACCGAGCGGGCCCGGCGCCCGTCGGACTTCCCGCCGCGGGAGGTCCGGCGGCGGGGCGGCCCCTGCGTGTTCTGCGCCGGCCAGGAGGAGAACACCCCGCCCGAGGTCTGGGCGCTGCGCCAGGGTGGGCACGACAACGGGACGGGCTGGCAGGTGCGGGTCGTGCCCAACAAGTTCCCCGCCCTCCGGATCGAGGGTGAGCTGGAGCCCGCCGGGGAGGGGCTCTACGACCGCATGAACGGGGTGGGGGCCCACGAGGTGATCATCGAGGCCCCCGAGCACGACGCGTCGCTGGAGCGCCTGTCGGTCGAGCACCTGGCCGGCGTGCTGCGCGCCTTCCAGGCGCGGATGGTGGACCTGGCCCAGGACCCCCGGCTGGACTACGTCATGGTCTTCAAGAACCACGGGGAGCCGGCGGGGGCCTCGCTCGAGCACCCCCACTCCCAGCTGATCGCCACCCCCATCGTGCCCAGCATGGTGGCCGACGAGCTGGCCGGGGGCCTCCAGCACTTCCGCATCAAGCAGCGCTGCATCTGGTGCGACATCGTCCGCCAGGAGCGCCACGGGCAGGCCCGCCTGGTCTGCCAGGACGGGGGGTTCATGGCGGTCGCCCCCTTCGCCCCCCGGTTCCCCTTCGAGACCTGGATCCTGCCCGTGACCCACCGCTCGAGCTTCCCCGACACGACGGCGGTGGAGCTGTTCGCCCTGGCCCGCGTGGTCGGGCACGTCCTGCGCCGCATGGCCGCGGTCCTGAACGACCCGCCCTACAACCTGATGCTCCACAGCGCGCCCCTCCGGACGCCGGCGCTCCAGCACTTCCACTGGCACATCGAGATCATCCCCAAGCTGACGAACGCGGCCGGCTTCGAGTGGGGGACGGGCTTCTTCATCAACCCCACGCCCCCCGAGGAAGCGGCCGCTCACCTGCGCGACGAGAGGGGGGCAAGTTGACACTTCTCGTCGCCCTTTGCTACAATTCGGCGCGGTCTTGAACGACGCGACGGGACGCGGGAATAGCTCAGTGGTAGAGCACAACCTTGCCAAGGTTGGGGTCGCGGGTTCGAATCCCGTTTCCCGCTCCACTCGTCTGACTTCCCGGGTCGGGGTCCCCGGGAGCTCTCCGGGAGCCAGGGCGGCGTAGCCAAGTGGCCAAGGCGGAGGTCTGCAAAACCTCTATTCAGCGGTTCGAATCCGCTCGCCGCCTCCAACCGAACGCGGCGCCGCGGGCAGGCATGCCGGGGTGGCGGAACTGGGAGACGCAGCGGACTTAAAACCCGCTGGTCCGCGAGGGCCGTGGGGGTTCGATTCCCCCCCTCGGCACCACATGAGGCACAACACGATACGGGTCGGGTGCCTGGCGGAGCCCGGACCAGGGAGGATGGGGACGGTGCAGAGCCTCAAGGTCGTCCGACAGACCCTGACGCTTTTGTCCGAGCGACGCACACAGGTGCTGGACATCACCAAGCAGATCCGGGACATCCTGCTGGGGGCCGACGTCAAGGAAGGGATCCTGCTGGCAAACTCGCTGCACACGACCTGCGCGCTCTTCGTCAACGAGTTCCAGGGGGCCCTCGTCGAGGACCTGAAGAACATGCTGGAGCGGCTGGTGGCCGACGACGCCGGCTACAAGCACGACGACCCGCGGTACTCCGACTGCGAGCGGGGCAACGCGGCCTCGCACCTGCGGGCGGCGCTCCTCGGGCGGAGCGTGGCCGTCGGCATCAGCGGCGGCGAGCTCTCGCTCGGCCGGTTCCAGTCGGTGCTGTTCGCCGAGCTGGACGGGCCTCGCGCGCGGAGCATCGACGTGCAGATCATGGGCGTCTAGCGACCCGCGCGCGTCCGTTCCCCGCGGTCCCCGCCGGTGGGGTGTGCCCGCCGGAGCGCCTCGCGTCCCGTGCTAGACTAGCCCCGTGTCCTGGCGTGTCAAGAAGAAGGCCCAGAGTCTGGCCGCCTCCGAGGAGGGCCTCGTCCGCAAGGACTGGGGCGGTCGGGTGTCGGTGGCGCTCGTGTACCCCAACACGTACGCCGTCGGCATGTCGAACCTCGGCTTCCAGACCATCTACGACCACCTGAACCGGCTCCCCGACGTCGTCTGCGAGCGGGCGTTCTTCCCCGATCCCGAGGACCTGGACGAGCACCGCCGGACGGGGACGCCGGTCCTGTCCCTCGAGTCCCACCGCCCGCTCCGGGACTTCGACCTCGTGGGCTTCTCGGTCACCTACGAGGGCGACTTCATCAACGTCGTGCGCCTCCTGACCATGTCGGGCATCCCGGTCCGGGCCGCCGAGCGGGGCGGGGACGGTCCGCTGATCCTGATGGGCGGGGTGTGCGCCTTCTCCAACCCGGAGCCGATGGCGCCGTTCATGGACTTGGTCGTCGTGGGAGAGGGAGAGGAGGCGGTGACCGACATCGTGGCCGCCTTCCGGCAGAGCCGGGACGGGGACGCCGGCAAGGCGCGGCGCCGCTTCCTGGACGCGGTGGCGCCGCTGCCGGGCATGTACGTGCCCGACCGCTACCGGGCGCGCCAGGCTCCCGGCGGCGGCCTCGAGGCGGTGGTGCCCGTGGACCCGTCGTCGCCCCCGGTGGTGACCAAGCGGCGGCTGTCCGACGTGAACCGCTTCGAGACGCGGTCCATCCTCAAGAGCCCCAAGGCCGAGTACGGTCACATGCAGCTCCTGGAGGTGGGCAAGGGCTGCGGGCGCGGCTGCCGGTTCTGCCTGGAGGGGCAGGTCTACCGTCCCGTCCGCCACCGGAGCCTGGACTCCCTCCGGGAGAGCGTGGCCACGATCGCGCGCGAGTCGCGGCGGGTGGGCCTGGTCGGCGCCTGCGTGTCGGACTACCCCTTCATCGAGGAGCTGATGGGGATTCTCGAGGCCAACGGCGTCGAGGTGTCCATCTCCTCGCTGCGGGCCGACAGCCTGAGCGAGGGGCTGGTGGCCGCGCTGGCGCGCGGGGGTCACCGGACCCTCACCGTGGCCCCCGAGGCCGGCACCGAGCGGCTCCGGCAGGTGATCCGCAAGGCCATCTCCGACGAGCAGCTCCTCACCGCGTGCGCCCTCCTGCGCCGCCACGGCATTCCCAACCTCAAGTGCTACTTCATGATCGGGCTGCCCACGGAGACCGCCGAGGACGTGGAGGCCATCCCCGCGCTGGCCGGGCGCCTGCTGCAGCGCCTCCAGGTGCCGGGCCCCGACGGCCGGCCCTTCGGCAAGCTCACGCTGTCGATCTCCACGTTCGTGCCCAAGCCGTGGACGCCGCTGCAGTGGGCGGCCTTCGACGAGCCGCGGGCGCTGGCGGACAAGCTGGAGGTCATCAAGCGCGGCGCCGGGCGGCTGGGCGTGCGCGTGGTCCACGAGAACCCCCGCGAGGCGGCGCTCCAGGCCCTCCTGGCGCGGGGGGACCGGCGGGTGGCGGACCTGGTCCAGCTGGCGGCCGAGCGGGACGGGGACTGGCGGCGCGCCCTGCGCGACTGGGACGGCGACCCCGGGTTCTACACGCGGCGGCCGCGGTCCGAGGACGAGGTCTTCCCCTGGGACCACTTCGACGTCGGCGTGAGGAAGGCCGGCCTCCTGCGGGAGTGGCAGCGGGTGGGCGTGGCGCCGGCGCTGGCGGCGGGGTAGCCCGGTGCCCCGGGTGCGGGTGGCGCTCCCCGAGCCGGTGCCGCCCGGCGAGGGCCGGGTGGTCGAGGTCGCGGGACGGCCGGTGGCGCTGTTCAACGTGGACGGCGCCCTGTACGCCCTCGACAACACCTGCGCCCACCGGGGCGGACCGCTCGGGGAGGGGGATCTCGACGGCCGCGTCGTGGCCTGTCCGTGGCACGGGTGGCGCTGGGACGTGACCACCGGCGCCAACGCCAACAACCCCGCGGTCCGGGTGGCCTGCTTCCCTGTCTCGGTCGAGCGCGGGGACGTCTTCGTGGAGCTGCCGTGATCCGGGACACCCTGGCCCGGCCCCTGCGGAACCTGCGGGTCTCCGTCACCGACCGCTGCAACCTCCGCTGCGCCTACTGCATGCCGGAGGAGGAGTACGTCTGGCTGCCCCGCCAGGACCTGCTCTCGTTCGAGGAGATCGCGCGGCTCGTGGACGTCTTCGCCGATCTCGGCGTGGACAAGGTGCGGCTGACGGGCGGGGAGCCGCTCCTGCGCCGGGACCTGCCTCGGCTCGTCCGCCTGCTCGCCGCCAACGCGCGCATCCGCGACCTCGCCCTGACCACCAACGGCCTCCTGCTGGCCGAGCAGGCGCCCGGGCTCCGGGCGGCCGGGCTCGGCCGGGTGACGGTGAGCCTGGACACGCTGGCGCCCGCGCGCTTCCGCGCCCTCACCCGGCGGGACACGCACGCCCAGGTGCTGGAGGGCATCGCCGCCGTCGCGCGGCTCGGCTGGCCCGGCCTGAAGCTCGACACGGTGGTGATGCGGGGCGTGAACGACGACGAGCTGGCGGCCCTGATCGAGTACGCCCGCGGGGTCGGCGCGGAGGTCCGGTTCATCGAGTACATGGACGTGGGGGGGGCCACGCGCTGGTCCATGGACCAGGTCGTCTCCCGGGCCGAGATGCTCGAGGGCCTGGCCCGGCGGTACGGACCCATCGAGCCCCTGGTGGAGGCCTCCAGCGCGCCGGCCGACCGCTTCCGTCTCCCCGACGGCCTCGTGTTCGGGATCATCTCCTCCACGACGGCGCCGTTCTGCCGGGCGTGCGACCGGAGCCGCCTCACGGCCGACGGGCAGTGGCTCCTGTGTCTGTACGCGCTGACGGGCATGGACCTGCGCGGCCCGCTCCGAGCCGGCGCGTCCCCCGAGGAGCTGCGCGCGCTCATCACCGCCGGCTGGCAGCGGCGCACGGACCGCGGGGCCGAGGAGCGCCTCCGGCATCCCGACCGGGGTCCGCTCGTGCAGATCGGTCAGCTCCGGCGCGATCCCCGGCTCGAGATGCACACGCGGGGCGGGTAGCGGGCGAAGGACGGGATCGTGAGCGAGGGCGGCGGGGTGGACGTGCGGGAGCACGGCGCCGGCCAGCAGGTGGCCGACCAGCGGCTGTTCGTGAAGTTCCAGGCCTTCGGCGGCGTCGCCGACGTCAAGGCGCTGGCGGCGGCGCTGGACCGCTCCGGCCTCGAGGGGGCGCTGTACGCGGACCTCCACGACCCGCGGGGCGTCGGGGTGGTCGTGATGAGCGAGGACCCGGTCCACCTCGCCACCCGCGTGCGCGACGTGCTGGGGGCGGAGCCGTTCGCCGGGCTCGAGCCCAAGCCGGCGCTGGCCCTGCTGGGGCGCACCTACGCCAGCGGGTTTGAGCCCGACCTCGCCGACTGGCTCCTGGCCCGGCCGCGCCGGGTGATCTGCGACCCGGCCTCGGCGTGGGCCATCTGGTACCCGCTGCGGCGGAGCGGGGCCTTCGCGCGGCTCACGCGGGACGAGCAGGCGGCGATCCTGCGCGAGCACGGCGCGCTCGGGCGGGCCTACGGGGAGGCGGGGCTCGCCAACGACATCCGGCTCGCCTGCCACGGGCTCGACCCGAACGACAACGACTTCGTGATCGGCCTCATCGGCCCCGGCCTGCATCCCCTCTCGCACCTGGTCCAGAGCATGCGCCGCACCGTGCAGACCTCGCAGTACCTGGAGCGCCTCGGCCCCTTCTTCGTGGGCTACGCGCTCTGGCGCCAGGCCGCCCGCTGAACCCCGCCGGTCCCCCGGAGCCGCCGCCCGGCGCGGCCGCGCCGGCGGCCCCGGACGGCATGCCGACGACCCGGGGGCTCAACTTCTTCCTCGCCGACCCGAACCTCGCCTTCGTGAGCTCGGTGGTCATGGGGGAGGAGGTGTTCGCCCGGGCGCGCCCGCACCTCGTGGCCATGGGCGAGGTGGCCGGGGGCGAGCTCGACGGGCTGGCCGCCGAGGCGGACCGGAACCCGCCCGTGCTGCGGGCCTGGAGCGAGCGCGGGGAGCGCGTGGACGAGGTGGTGCGGCACCCGGCCTACCGCCGGATGGAGGAGCTGGCCTTCGGGCGCTTCGGGCTGGCGGCCATGTCCCATCGGCCGGGCGTCCTCGGCTGGCCGGGCGTCGTGCCCCACGCGGTCAAGTACGCGCTGTCGTACCTCTTCGGCCAGTCCGAGTTCGGTCTCCTGTGCCCGGTGAGCCTCACCGACTCCACGGCGCGGATGCTCGCCCGCTACGGCAGCGCCGAGCTGCGCCGGGCGTGGCTGGCCGGGCTCACCGCCACCGACCCGGACCGGCTCCGGCAGGGCACGCAGTGGATGACGGAGCGCAGCGGGGGCTCCGACGTGGGCGCCACCGAGAGCGTCGCGCGCCAGGGTCCAGACGGGGTCTGGCGCCTGTGGGGGGACAAGTGGTTCTGCTCCAACGCCAACGCCGACGTGGCCCTGACCCTGGCCCGCCCGGAGGGGGCGCCGCCCGGCACCCGGGGGCTCGGCATGTTCCTGCTGCCGCGCCGCCTGCCCGACGGCTCCCGCAACGCCTGGACCATCAACCGGCTCAAGGACAAGCTGGGCTCGCGGTCCATGGCGACGGGGGAGGTGAGCTACCAGGGCGCGGTGGCGTGGCCGGTGGGTCCGCTCGACCAGGGCTTCCGCCAGATGATGGAGATGGTCAACGTCTCGCGGCTGTCCAACGCCATGCGGGCCGCCGCCATCATGCGGCGCTCGCTGCTCGAGGCGGTGGTCCACGCCCGCGGCCGGCGTGCCTTCGGCGGCCCGCTGATGGCCCTGCCGCTGCTCCGGAGCGGCCTGCTCGAGATGCTGCTCGACGTGGAGGCGGCGGCCTCGGTGGTGCTGAACGCGGCCGCCCGGCTGGACGCCTGGGACGCGGGCTCGGCCGCCGACCGGGCCCTGTTCCGCGTCCTGACCCCGCTCGCCAAGTACTGGATCACGGCCCGGGCGCGGGTGGTGGCGGGCGAGGCCATGAACGTCCGGGGCGGCAACGGCTACGTGGAGGAGTGGGTGAACCCGCGGCTCTTGCGCGACAGCTACCTCGGGGCGATCTGGGAAGGGGCCACCAACGTGGTGGCGCTCGACGTCCAGCGGGCCATCCTGCGCGACGGCGGGCTCGAGGCCGTGGCCCGGCTGGTCCGGGAGCGCGTGGGGCTCGTGCGCGTCCCGGTGGCCGAGCCCTGGCGCGACGTGGTTCTCGACGGGATCGCGCGGCTCGAGCGCGAGGCGGCCGGCTGGCCGGCGGCGACCCGCGAGGAGCGCGACCTGGCGGCGCGGCCCGCCGCCGACGCCTTGTACCACCTGCTGGCGGCGGCGCTGCTGCTCCACGAGGGCCAGGTCCTGCTGGACGGGGGCGGCGGTCACCGCAAGCTGGCGGTGGCCGGGCTCTACGCCCGCCGCTGGCTCCTGCCCCCCCGGACGCCGGTGCTCGGCGCGGCGGATCTCGGCTGGCTGGACGCGCTCCTCGACTGGGATCCCGTGCCCGCGGGGGCGGTGCCCGCGCCGGGCGCCTGACGGCGCCGACCGCGCGGCGCGCCGGCCGACCCGGCGGGACGGCGCCCGCCCCGGGGCGGGGGCCAGGCCAGGGTCAGCCGGGGCGGCCCTGGCGGTGCAGGCTCGGGTCGACGGCCGACGCCATGCGGGCGGTGTCGAGGCCTCCCCCGAGGAACTCGTCGATGCGCCTCGCGGTCGCCCCGGGCCGTTCGGTGAGCTCCCGGTAGTCGACGTCGAGCCTCGCCATGTGGGGCTGGGCCGCCATCCAGGCCTCGACCTGGGCCAGGTGCTTCCGGAAGACGATCGCCATCTGCTCGTCGGGGACGGCGTCGGGGTCGCCGCCGCGCCGGCGCAGCATCTGGCGCTGGGAGGCCAGCACCTCGGCCATGGCGCGGCGCATGAACAGCACCCGGTAGCGGTGGGTCGCGGGCAGGTAGGGCAGCAGCGCGGCGATCACCTTCACGGCCTTGCCCGGCGCCTCGGCCAGCCATTCGAGGTCGCCCGCGGGCGCCCGCTTGACCCGCTCCAGCTCGTAGTACCCGCGCGGGTTGTCCTCGTCGGCGGCGCGCTGGTGGTCGGTGAGGGGGGTGAGGCCTCCCGCCACCAGCATCTGCATCATGAGGGAGGTGCCCGACCGGGGGAGGCCGGAGACGACCACGACCGGCGCGGCCGACACGGTCACGCGTATCCCGGCGGTGGCGTGAAGCCGGCGTACTCGCGCTCGAGCAGGCGGGCGAAGTGGATGCACTCCCGGTCCGCGTACTGGGCGCCGACGATCTGCACGCCCACCGGCAGCCCGCCCGGCGCGCGGCCGCAGGGCGCCACCGTGGAGGGCAGGTAGAACGCCCCGCTGTAGCCGGCCCAGAAGAGCTGGTCGGTGGTGGGCACCCTCCGGCCGTTGACCACGATGGTGCGCTCGTAGCGCTCGCCCTCGTGGTCGTGGGGGAAGGCGGTGGCGGCGGCGGGCGGGCACAGCAACAGGTCGTAGCGGGAGAAGAACTCCGCCCAGCGCAGGCGCATCCGATGCCGCGCCTCGTCCAGCGCGAGCCACTCCCGGTGGCGGAGCGTGTTGCCGCGCATCATGCGGGCGTGGTAGCTCTGGTCCTCGGGCCGGAGCGCGGCGACGGCGTCGGTCGCGCGGCGGAACTCCTCGTCGCTCTGCCGGCCGGAGGTGGCGGCGCGCAGCAGCAGGACGTAGACGCGGTGGGCCTCGGCGGCGTCGATGTCCGGCCGCGCCCGGTCGTCCACGCGCACCTTCCGGCGGCCCAGGAAGTCCGCCAGGTCTTGGAGCCGGTCCTGCACCTCGCGGTCCACGGCCGAGCTCGGGTCGTCGAGCACGACGGCCACGCGGTACTCGCGCAGCGCCCGCTTCCGCGGCGACGGCAGCCGGAGGCGCCACCCGGCCCCGTCGACGGCGTCGGGTCCCGCCATCACCCCGAGCGCCAGGTCGAGGTCCTCGGCGCTGCGGCCGAGGGGGCCGACGACGGAGATGTCGGCGGCCGCCACCCGGCCGGGCAGGGCCTGACCCCGGGGGGACACGATCCCGTAGGTCGGCTTGTGGCCGTAGACCCCGCAGTAGTGGGCCGGGTTGCGGATCGAGGAGCCGATGTCGCTGCCCGCCTCGAGCCCGGTCAGCCCGGCCGCCAGCGCGGCGGCCGAGCCGCCCGAGGAGCCGCCCGGGGTGCGCGCGAGGTCCCAGGGGTTGCTGGTGGTCCCGTAGATGGCGTTGTAGCTCTGCCAGTCGGCCAGGTAGAGCGGCACGTTCGTCTTGCCGAAGAGCACCGCGCCCGAGGCCAGCAGGCGATCCACCACGACCGCGTTGGCGGCGGGGTAGCTGGCCTTGAGCTCGGGGACGCCCCACGTGGTGGGCATCCCGACCACGTCGTAGGACTCCTTGATGGTCATGGGCAGCCCGTGCAGGGGGCCCAGGGGCCCGCCGCGGCGGAGGGCCCGGTCGGCGGCGCGCGCCCGCCGCCGCGCGCCCTCCACGTCGAGGACGACGATGGCGTTGAGGCGTCCGTTGAAGCGCTCGACCCGGGCCAGGTAGTGGTCGAGCAGCTCCAGGCACCCGATCTGGCGCCGCCGGATGGCCTGGACGAGCTGGCGGGCGGAGCGGAACGGCAGGGCGAGCATGGCGTCTCCTCCTCGGGCCGGGTTGCCGAGAGCGTATCACACCCGCCCGCGGGCCTTCGCGGCCCGGCGGGAGCGGGGACGAGGGGAGGGCGCCGACGGTCAGCGGGTGGGGTGCTGGCGACGCCAGGCCGCCACGTTGGCCTCGATCTGGCGGGCGTGCGTCTCCAGGTGGTCCGCGTAGATCCGGAGCCAGTCCGTGGCCGTGTACGGGCCGGACTGCGTGTGCCGCCCCGCCCGCTCCCAGGCCTCCTCGGGGAGCTGGTGGAGGAGGACGGCGGTGTGGCGGCGCGTGGCCTCCACCACCGCCAGCGCCGTGGGCACGGGCTGGGCGTGGTAGTCGAGCGCGACCGCCCAGCGGGCCTCGTCGTATCCTTGGATGACGGGCTCCGCCTCGGCCACCAGGTAGCGGATGCGGAGCGAGCCGTTGGACTCGGAGTCGGCGCAGTGGCAGACCACCTCGTGGGCGGACCACTCGCCGGGCGCCGGACGCCACTGGACGGCCTCGGCCGGGACCTGCCGGAGGGCGTCCTGGAGGCGGGCCGGCCCCGCCTCGTACCGGGCGATCAGCTGCTGCCGCTCGGCGGGATCCATGCGAGCCTCCAGTCGGCCGTCCGCCGCGGGCGGGCCGGGGAACCGGTCACGGCAGGGGCGCGGGCAGGTCGGAGCGGCCCATCAGGTAGTGGTCGATGCCGCGGGCGGCGCTGCGGCCCTCGGCGATGGCCCAGACGATCAGTGACTGCCCGCGCTGCATGTCGCCGGCGACGAACACGCCGGGGACGCTCGTCATCCACGTCGCGTCCCGCCACACGGTGCCGCGCCCGGTCAGCTTCACGTCGAGGTCGGCGAGGAGGCCGGGCCGCTCGGGGCCGACGAAGCCCATGGCGAGCAGGACCAGCTCGCACGGCAGCGTGAAGGCCGAGCCGGGGACCTCGCGGAACGTCAGGCGGCCCTCCTGCCGCTCGACCGCCACCTCCACCGCCTCGAGCCCGGTCACGCGACCCCCCTCGCCCACGAACCGCGCGGTGGACACGGCGTACACGCGCTCGCCTCCCTCCTCGTGGGCCGAGGAGACGCGGTAGACGTTGGGCCACTCGGGCCAGGGGTTGTCGGGGGCGCGGGTGTCGGGGGGGCGGGGGAGGATCTCCAGCTGGTGGACCGACACCGCGCCCTGGCGGTGCACGGTGCCGAGGCAGTCGGCGCCCGTGTCGCCTCCGCCGATGATGACGACCCGCTTGCCCCGGGCGGTGATGAACCGGTCGTCCGGGATGGCGTCGCCCTCGCAGCGCCGGTTTTGCAGCGTCAGGTAGTCCATGGCGAAGTGGACGCCGTCGAGGTCGCGTCCGGGGACGGCCAGGTCCCGGGGCGCCGAGGCCCCGCCGGCCAGCAGGATGGCGTCCGCCTCGCGTTGCACCTCCGCGAGGGGCGTCCCCATCCCGACGTGGGCGTTGGGGACGAACCGCACCCCCTCCGCCTCCATCTGCTGCAGCCGCCGGTCCAGCACCCGCTTCTCCAGCTTGAACTCGGGGATGCCGTAGCGCAGGAGCCCGCCGATGCGGTCCGCCCGCTCGTAGACCGTCACCTGGTGGCCCGCCCGCGCCAGCTGCTGGGCGGCGGCCAGGCCGGCCGGGCCGGAGCCGATGACGGCCACGCGCTTGCCGGTGGCCGCGGCCGCCGGCTGGGGGGGCACGAGGCCGTCCTGCCAGGCGCGGTCGGCGATGGCCAGCTCGATGGCCTTGATGGTGACGGAGTCGTCGTTGATCCCGAGCACGCACGAGCCCTCGCAGGGGGCGGGGCAGAGGGTCCCGGTGAACTCCGGGAAGTTGTTGGTGGCGTGCAGCCGCTCGATGGCGTCGGCCCACTTGTCGCGGTAGACGAGGTCGTTCCAGTCGGGGATGAGGTTGCCGAGCGGGCATCCCTGGTGGCAGAAGGGGATGCCGCAGTCCATGCAGCGCGCGCCCTGCCGCTGAAGCCGCTCCGGGGGCCACGGCAGGAGGACCTGGTTCCAGTCCAAGAGCCGCTCCGAGACGGGCCGGTAGGGCTGCTTGTCCCGCTTCCACTCCAGGAAGCCGGTGACCTTGCCCACGGGGCTAGCCGTGAGCGCCGGCCATCACGGCCTCGTCCACCGACACGCCGGTCTCCCGCGCCTTCTTGATGGCCATGAGCACGCGCTTGTAGTCCTTGGGGAACACCTTCACGAAGCGCGGCTGCACGCGGTCCCACTCGACGAGCAGACGCGCCGCCACCGGGCTCTGGGTGTGACGGACGTGACGGGCGAGGAGGTCCTTGACCGCCTCCACGTCCTCCGTGTCCACGAGCGGCTCGAGGTCCACCATGGCCAGGTTGCAGCGAACCCGGAAGTTGCCCGTCTCGTCCAGCACGTAGGCGAACCCCCCGGACATGCCGGCGGCGAAGTTCCGTCCCGTCCGCCCGATCACCACCACCCGGCCCCCCGTCATGTACTCGCAGCCGTGGTCGCCCACGCCCTCGACCACGGCCAGGGCGCCGCTGTTGCGCACGGCGAAGCGCTCGCCGGCGACGCCGCGGACGTAGGCCTCACCTCCGGTGGCGCCGTAGAGGGCCACGTTGCCCACCACGATGTTGTCCTCGGCCACGAACGTGGACTCGCGGGGCGGGAACACGATGATCTTGCCGCCGGACAGGCCCTTGGCGATGTAGTCGTTGGCGTCCCCCTCCAGCACCAGCGTGATGCCCCGGGGCAGGAAGGCGCCGAAGCTCTGGCCGGCCGAGCCGGTGAAGTGGATTCGGATCGTGTCGTCGGGCAGGCCGGCGGCCCCGTGGCGCCGCGTGACCTCCGAGCCGAGGATGGTGCCCACGGTGCGGTTCACGTTCCGGATGGGCAGCCGGATGTCCACCGGCTCGCGCCCCTCGAGCGCGGGGGCGCACATGGGGACCAGGGTGGTGAGGTCCAGGGACGCCTCGAGCCCGTGGTCCTGCGGGACCACCCGGCGCACGGCCACCTCCGGCCCCACCGCCGGGCGGTGCAGGATGGCCGACAGGTCCAGGCCGCGGGCCTTCCAGTGGTCGACGGCCGGGCGGACGTCCAGCCGGTCCGAGCGGCCGATCAGGTCGTCCATGCGGCGGAAGCCGAGGCGCGCCATGTACTCGCGCACCTCCTGGGCCACGAAGCGGAAGAACGTCTCCACGTACTCGGGCTTCCCCGCGAACTTGGCCCGCAGGCGCGGGTCCTGGGTGGCGATGCCGACGGGGCAGGTGTTGAGGTGGCAGACCCGCATCATGATGCAGCCGAGGGTGACCAGGGGCGCGGTCGAGAAGCCGTACTCCTCGGCCCCGAGGAGCGCCGCGATCACCACGTCGCGGCCCGTCTTCATCTGCCCGTCGGTCTGGACGACGATGCGGTCGCGCAGCTTGTTCAGCACCAGGACCTGCTGGGTCTCGGCCAGCCCCAGCTCCCAGGGCGTGCCGCCGTACTTGATCGAGGTGAGCGGAGAGGCGCCGGTCCCCCCGTCGTGGCCCGAGATCAGCACCACGTCCGAGTGGGCCTTGGCCACCCCGGCCGCCACCGTCCCCACCCCCACCTCGGAGACCAGCTTGACGCTGATCCGGGCCCGGGGGTTGCCGTTCTTCAGGTCGTGGATGAGCTGGGCCAGGTCCTCGATGGAGTAGATGTCGTGGTGCGGGGGCGGGGAGATCAGCCCGACCCCGGGGGTGGAGTGGCGCACGCGGGCGATCCACGGGTACACCTTGTGGCCGGGGAGCTGGCCGCCCTCGCCGGGCTTGGCGCCCTGGGCCATCTTGATCTGGAGCTCCTCCGCGTTGACCAGGTACTCGCTGGTGACCCCGAAGCGGCCCGAGGCCACCTGCTTGATGGCGCTGCGCCGCCAGTCGCCGTTGGCGTCCTTCTGGTAGCGCGCGGCGTCCTCGCCGCCCTCGCCCGTGTTGGACCGCCCGCCGAGCCGGTTCATGGCGATGGCCAGGGTCTCGTGGGCCTCCTGGCCGATCGAGCCGTAGGACATGGCGCCGGTGGCGAAGCGGCGCACGATGACCTCCACCGGCTCCACCTCCTCGAGCGGCACCGGCGTCTCCGCCCAGCGGAGCTCGAAGAGCCCGCGCAGGGTGGCCAGGCAGCGGCCCTGCTCGTCCACCGCCCGCGTGTAGTCGCGGAACACCTCGAACCGCCCGCTCCGCGTGGCCTGCTGCAGCTTGTGCACGGTCTCGGGGTTGAACAGGTGGTGCTCGCCGTCGCGGCGCCACTGGTACTCGCCGCCCCAGTCCAGCTCGGCCGGTCCCACCGGCCGGGCGGGGAAGGCGCGGCGGTGGCGCTCCAGCGCCTCCTGCGCCACCACGTCCAGCCCGATGCCCCCGAGGCGCGACACGGTCCAGGTGAAGTAGCGGTCCACCAGGTCGCGGCCGAGGCCGATGGCCTCGAAGATCTGGGCTCCCCGGTAGGACTGGATGGTGGAGATGCCCATCTTGGAGATCACCTTCAGCACGCCCTTGTTGAGCGCCTTGATGTAGTTCTTCACGGCGGTGGCGTGGTCGATGCCCGGCAGCAGCCCCTCGCGGATCATGTCGTCCAGCGTCTCGAAGGCCAGGTACGGGTTGATGGCGCCCGCCCCGTAGCCGAGCAGCAGGGCCGCGTGGTGCACCTCGCGCGCCTCGCCGGTCTCGATGACGAGGCCGATCTTGCACCGCGACCCCTCGCGGATCAGGTGGTGGTGCACGCCCGAGGTGGCCAAGAGGGCCGGGATGGGGGCGTGGGCGGGATCGGCCCCGCGGTCGGAGAGGATCAGGTACGTGTGGCCGTCGGCCACCGCCTGGCTCGCCCGGTCGCACAGGTCCTCCATGGCCCGGCCGAGGCCGGCCAGCCCCGCCGCGACGGGGAACAGCATGGGGATGGTGGTGCTGCGGAAGCCGGGCAGGTCCACGTGCCGGATGCGGGCGAGCTGCTCGTTGTCCAGGATCGGGGTGGCGAGCTTGATCTGCCGCGCCGCCTCCGGCGTGGGCTCGAGGAGGTTGCCCTCGGGGCCGATGGTCGTGGACATCTGGGTGACCAGCTCCTCGCGGATGGCGTCGAGGGGCGGGTTGGTCACCTGGGCGAAGAGCTGCTTGAAGTAGTCGTAGAGCAGCCGCGGGCGGTTGGACAGCACGGCGAGCGAGGTGTCGGTGCCCATGGAGCCCACCGGCTCCTCCCCGCCGGCGGCCATCGGGCCCAGGAGGATGCGGAGGTCCTCGTGGGTGTAGCCGAAGGCGAGCTGGCGCGTGCGCACGGTGGCGTGGTCCGGCGCGGGCACCTGGGGCGGCTCGGGCAGGCTCGCGAGGGGCTTGAGGTAGGTCTTGAGCCACTCGCCGTAGGGGTGGTGGGCGGCGAAGGCCCGCTTGAGCTCCTCGTCGTGGATGATGCGGCCCTGGGCGGTATCCACCAGGAAGATGCGCCCGGGGTGCAGGCGCTCCTTCATCAGCACGCGCTCGGGCGGGATGTCGAGCACGCCCACCTCGGAGGCCATCACCACGAGGCCCTCGGTGGTGACGTAGTAGCGCGAGGGCCGGAGCCCGTTGCGGTCGAGCACGGCGCCGATCACCGTGCCGTCGGTGAAGGCGATGGAGGCGGGCCCGTCCCAGGGCTCCATCAGGCAGCCGTGGTACTCGTAGAAGGCCTTCCGCTCGTCGGACATGGACTCGTGCCCGGCCCACGGCTCGGGGATCATCATGAGCACGGCGTGGGCCAGCGGGCGCCCGGCCATCACGAGGAACTCCAGCACGTTGTCGAAGATGGCCGAGTCCGATCCCCCCTCGATGACGATGGGCAGGATCTTCTTGAGGTCGTCGCCCAGGAGCGCCGAGCGGCAGAGCGCCTCCCGCGCGTGCATCCAGTTGATGTTGCCCCGCAGCGTGTTGATCTCCCCGTTGTGGGCGATGTAGCGGTACGGGTGGGCCAGGGGCCAGGAGGGGAACGTGTTGGTCGAGAAGCGCTGGTGGACGAGGGCCAGGGCGGACTCCACCAGGGGGTCGCGGATGTCCGGGTACATGGTCTCGATCTGGTCGGCCGAGAGCATGCCCTTGTAGATGAGCGTGTTGGCGGACAGGCTCGGCAGGTAGAAGGCCTTGCGCTGGGGCATGGTGCTGCGCCACACGGCGTGCTCGGCGCGCTTTCTGATCACGTAGAGCTTGCGCTCGAAGGCCGCCCGGTCCGGCACCGTCGGCCCGCGGCCGACGATGACCTGCCGGAACACCGGCTCCACCGACCGGGCGGTGGGGCCCACGGGGGAGGGGTCGGTCGGCACGTCCCGCCAGCCGAGGACGGTCTGGCCCTCCTCGCGCACGCTGTCCTCGAGGATCTCGCGGACCTCGGCCGCCTGGGCGGGGTCCCGGGGCAGGAACACGAGGCCGGCCCCGTAGTGGCCCGGGGCGGGGAGCGCGACGCCCAGCCGGCCGCACTCGCGGGCCAGGAAGGCGTGGGGCATCTGGATGAGGATGCCGGCCCCGTCCCCGGTGTTCGGCTCGCAGCCGCACGCCCCGCGGTGCAGGAGGTTCTTCAGCACGGTCAGGGCCTGGCTCACGATGGCGTGGGACGGCCGCCCCTGGATGTCCACGACGAAGCCCACGCCGCAGGCGTCGTGCTCGAAGGCGGGGTCGTAGAGTCCCTGGGCGGGTGGCAGTCCCGGCGCTCGCTCGGCCATGATCGGTCCCTTCCCCCTCGTCGATTGCGTCGGGCGGGCCCCGGAGCCTCGCGCCCGCGCCGACTTGAGCCGTGAGGGTACAGGAAGGCCGACCATTAGCCAAGCGCAAAATAAGAATTCAGTACATTAGCTCTGCTCATGGTGTACCCTGGCCGCCGTGCACCTGGACACGCTGCGCCTGTACTGCGACACGGTCCGGCTCCGCAGCTTTTCCCGCGCGGCCCTGGCCCACGGGGTCACCCAGTCGGCGGCCAGCCAGGCCATCCGCCAGCTCGAAGGCCAGCTGGACGTCCAGCTCCTGGACCGCTCCCGGCGGCCGCTGTCGGCCACCGAGGAGGGCCAGGCCTTCTTCGAGGCCTGCCGGACGCTGCTCCAGGGCTTCGACAAGGCCCGGGAGGACCTCATGGCCTCGCGCCAGCGGGTGGAGGGCACGGTCCGCGTGGCCGCCATCTACTCGGTGGGCCTGCACGATCTCTCGCGCCACGTGCAGCCGTTCATGTCGGCGCACCCCCAGGCCCGGGTGCTCCTGGAGTGCCTGCACCCGCACAAGGTGGTGGAGGCGGTGCTGAACGGGGAGGCGGACCTGGGCATCCTGTCCTACCCCCGGGTGACCCGGACCCTCACCGTCCTGCCCCTCCGGTCGGAGCCCATGGTGCTGGTCGCCCACCCGGGGCACCGGCTGGCCCGGCGCCGCCTCTGCGCGCCCGGGGACCTCCATGGGGCCGCGTTCATCGCCTTCGAGCGGGGCCTCGAGGTGCGCAAGGCCATCGACCGGGTCCTCAGGCAGCACGGCGTCCGGGTGGAGGTGGTGATGGAGTTCGACAACGTCGAGACGATCAAGCAGGCCATCGGCATCAACGCCGGGGTCAGCATCCTCCCGACCCCGACCGTCGAGAAGGAGGCCGGCATGCGGACCCTGGCGACGGTGCCGGTGGGGCTCCCGGGCCTGGTCCGGCCCATCGGGATCATCCTCCGACGGGGGCGTCCCCTCACCCCGGCCGTGTCCCGCTTCATCCAGCAGCTGCGCGGGTCGGCCCTCGGCCTGGCCCGGACGGAGCCGGCGGCCCCCGGCGTGGAGAGCCGGGCCTGAGACGTGGGACAACCTTGCTTCTCGTCGACCCTTTGGGTAGCATGAGCCGGGAGTGCCCCGCTTCCGGCGGGGATGCCCCGGGGTGATGGCCAGTCGCAGCGCGCCGGTCGGGCCGCGTCGAGCGGTTCACGGCGGCTCCGGCCCGCGGGGCGCTCCTCGACATACCGTCCGCACCCACGTCTGGATCGGTCGCCGGGGGTGCGCGCGGACGGGCGGCGCGGGCCGAACGAAGCCGGCGGAAGGCGACCGACGTCGTGGTGCGAGGGCCGAGGGCGGGAAAGGACAGAGACCCATGAGCCAGGGGCAAGCGGGGGTGGTGGCGGCCAAGCCGCGACGCTCCCTCACGCGGGCAGTGATCCGGTTCGCCGGCGACTCGGGTGACGGCATGCAGGTGACCGGCGAGCAGTTCACCACCGAGACGGCCTGGGCCGGCAACGACCTGTCCACGCTGCCCAACTTCCCGGCCGAGATCCGCGCGCCCGCCGGCACGCTGTTCGGCGTCTCGAGCTTCCAGATCCAGTTCGGCAGCCAGCGCGTGTACACGCCGGGAGACCAGCTCGACGCGCTCGTGGCCATGAACCCCGCCGCGCTGAAGGTGCACCTCGGCGACCTCAAGCCCGGCGGCATCCTGATCGTGAACACGGCCGCCTTCGACACAAGGAACCTGGAGAAGGCGGGCTACGCCACGAACCCGCTCGAGGAGCCGACGCTCGGCGACCGGTACCGGCTCCACCAGGTGGACATCAGCGGGCTGACCAAGAAGGCCCTCGAGGACCTGCCGCTCGACGCCAAGGAGAAGGAGCGCTGCAAGAACTTCTTCGCGCTGGGCCTGGTCTCGTGGATCTACACGCGGCCGCTCGAGCCGACGCTGGGCTCGATCCAGAAGCGGTTCGCCAAGAACATGACCTACGTGGAGGCCAACACGCGGGTGCTGAAGGCGGGCCACGCCTTCGCCGAGACGGCCGAGATGTTCGGCGAGCACTACGGCGTGGAGGCCGCGGAGATGCCGTCCGGCACCTACCGGAGCATGACGGGCAACCGCGCGCTGGCCTGGGGGCTCCTGGCCGCCGCCGAGCGCACGTCGCTGCCCATCGTGTTCGGCGCCTACCCGATCACCCCCGCCAGCGACATCCTGCACGAGCTGGCGCTGCACAAGCGCTTCCGGGTGCGGACCTTCCAGGCGGAGGACGAGATCGCCGCCGTCACCTCGGCCATCGGCGCCGCCTTCGGCGGGGCGGTGGGCGTCACCGCGAGCAGCGGCCCCGGCGTCGCCTTGAAGGGCGAGGCCATCGGCCTCGCCGTGACGTCCGAGCTGCCGCTGGTGGTGTTCGACATCCAGCGCGGGGGGCCGAGCACGGGCCTGCCCACCAAGACCGAGCAGGCGGACCTGATGCAGGCGCTCTACGGGCGCAACAGCGAGGCGCCGGTGGTCGTGCTGGCGCCGGCCACCCCCGGCGACTGCTTCTTCATCGCCTACGAGGCGGTGCGCATCGCCATCAAGTACATGGTGCCGGTCATCGTGCTGTCCGACGGCTACCTGGCCAACGGGGCCGAGCCCTGGCTCATCCCCGACGTCGCCTCGCTGCCCGACATGGAGGTGCGCTTCCGCACCGACCCCGTGGGCTTCAAGGCCTACCTGCGCGACCCGGCCACGCTGGCGCGGCCGTGGGTCCGCCCGGGCACGCCCGGCCTCGAGCACCGCATCGGGGGCATCGAGAAGCAGGACGTGACGGGCAACATCTCCTACGACCCCGAGAACCACGACCACATGGTGCGCACGCGCGCCGAGAAGGTGCGGCGGGTGGCCCAGGAGATCCCCCCCACCACCATCAACGGCGCCGCCACCGGGGACGTGCTCGTGGTGGGCTGGGGCGGCACCTACGGCGCCATCACGGCCGCCGTGGCCGACGCCCAGGCCGATGGCCGGGCGGTGTCCAGCGTGCACGTGCGCCACCTGAGCCCGCTCCCGCCCGACCTGGGCCACGTGCTCCGCCAGTTCCGCCGCGTGCTGGTGCCCGAGATCAACTCCGGGCAGCTCGTGCGCGTGCTGCGGGCCGAGTACCTGGTGGACGCCGTCGGCTTCAACCGCGTGCGCGGCCTGCCCCTGGCGAGCCAGGAGATCTACGACACCATCATCCAGCTCTTGGAGGAGAAGCGGTGAGCACGGCCACCGGAACGCCCGGCGCCCCCTACACGAAGAAGGACTTCGAGTCCGACCAGGACGTCCGCTGGTGCCCGGGGTGCGGCGACTACGCCATCCTGAGCGTGGTCCAGAAGCTCATGCCCGACCTGGGCATCGCCCGGGAGAACATCGTGTTCGTGTCGGGGATCGGCTGCTCGAGCCGCTTCCCGTACTACATGAACACCTACGGGTTCCACACGATCCACGGCCGCGCCCCCGCCATCGCCACCGGGCTCAAGCTGGCCCGGCCCGAGCTCAAGGTCTTCGTCGTCACCGGCGACGGCGACGGGCTGTCCATCGGCGGCAACCACCTGCTGCACGTGCTCCGCCGCAACGTGGACGTGACCATCCTCCTGTTCAACAACCGGATCTACGGCCTCACCAAGGGGCAGTACTCGCCCACCAGCGAGCTGGGCAAGGTGACCAAGTCCACGCCGGCCGGCTCGGCGGACCGCCCGGTGAGCCCTTGCGCCTTCGCGGTCACGGCCGGCGCCTCTCTGGTCGCGCGCACGGTGGACCGGAACGTCGCCCACATGGAGGCCATCCTGCGGCGCGCCTCCGGCCACCGGGGCGCCGCCTTCGTCGAGATCCTGCAGAACTGCAACGTGTACAACGACAAGGCGTGGAACGTGCTCTACGACCGCGAGTCCAAGACGCTCCACGAGCTGCGGCTCGAGCACGGCAAGCCGCTCACCTTCGGCCCGGCCGACGACCGCCGCGGGCTCACGCTCGACGGGCTCCGGCCCCGGGTCGTGAAGGTCGGCGAGGTGCCCGAGAGCGCCCTCTGGCGGCACGACGAGGGCGACGCGGCGGCCGCGTTCCTCCTGTCCCAGATGTGGGCGCCCGAGTGTCCGGTGCCCATCGGCACCCTCCTGGCCCGGCAGGGCGAGGCCACCTACGAGGACCTGATCATCGATCAGGAGCAGCGGGCGGTCTCGGACCGCGGCCCCGGGGACATCGCCAAGCTGCTCCTGTCCGGGGACACCTGGAAGATCGGCTAGGACGGACGCTGGCCTCCGTGGTCCCGGGGACTCCGACGCCGGTCCGTCTCGCGAGGGCCGGCGTCGTGCCGTCCGGGGCGGGCCGATGCCGCTGACGGCGGCGTTCCTGGCCGAGCTGGGCGGCATCGTCGGCCCCGACGCCCTCATCGCCACGCCCGAGGGCCGCCTCGCCTACGAGGCGGACATGCACGTGTTCTACCGCGGCATGCCCGACGCCGTGGTGCTGCCGTCCACCGCCGCGCAGGTGGTCGCGGTCGTGCGGCTGTGCCGTCGCGAGGCCGTGCCGGTCGTCCCGCGGGGCTCGGGCACCGGCATCATCGGCGGGGCCATGGCCCCGACCGGCGGCGTGACCGTGTCGATGAACCGGATGAACCGGATCCTGGAGCTCGACTTCCGGAACCGGTGCGCGGTCGTGGAGCCGGGCCTCATCAACCTGTGGCTCTCCAACGCCACCCGTCCCCACGGCTACTACTTCGCCCCCGACCCCTCGAGCCAGATGGTCTCCTCCATCGGCGGCAACACGGGCACCAACGCCGGCGGCCCCCACTGCCTGAAGTACGGCATCACGACCAACCACGTCCTCGGCGTGCAGGTGGTGACGGGGGCCGGCGAGCTCGTCTGGCTCGGGGGCAAGGTGCAGGAGCGGCCGGGGTACGACCTCACCGGCGTCACCGTGGGCAGCGAGGGGACCCTCGGCCTGGTGACGGCGGTGGCCGTGCGCCTGCTCCACGAGCCGGAGGCGGTGAAGACGCTCCTGGCCTCGTTCCCGACGCTGGACGACGCCTCCGAGACCGTGTCGGCCATCATCGCGGCGGGCATCGTCCCCTCCGCGCTGGAGATCATCGACGAGTTCTTCGTGCGCGCCATCGAGGAGGGCGTCGGCGCCGGCTACCCGAAGGGAGCGGGGGCGGTGCTCCTCATCGAGCTGGACGGGCCGCGGGAGGAGATCGAGGCCCAGGCCCACCGCATCGTGCCCCTCTGCCGGGAGCACGGAGCGCTGGAGATCCGCGTGGCCCGCGACGAGGCGGAGCGCGCGCTGCTCTGGAAGGGCCGCAAGGAGGCGGCCGGGGTCGTGGGACGGATGAGCCCCAACTGGCTCCTCCAGGACGCCGTGGTGCCGCGCTCCCGGCTCCCCGAGATCATGCGGCGCATGCAGGCCATCGCCGCCCGGCACGGCATCCGCATCGCCAACGTGTTCCACGCCGGGGACGGGAACCTGCACCCGATGGTCCTCTACGACGACCGGGTGCCGGGGGAGCTCGAGCGCGCGCGCGCCGCCAACGACGAGCTGCTGCGCGAGTGCCTGGCGCTCGGCGGGAGCGTCACCGGCGAGCACGGCGTGGGGCTCGACAAGGCCGAGGCCATGCCGCTGCAGTACGAGCCGGCCGACCTCGCCTTCATGGCTCGCCTGCGGCGCTGCTTCGACCCGGACGGGGTGATGAACCCGGGCAAGCTCCTCCCCGACCACCCGGCCTGCGGGGAGGGCTTCCGCCAGCGCCTCCCGGAGCTGCCCCCCGGCGCGTGGGTGTGAGCGTGGCCGTCTCCACCGTCGCGCTCACGGAGGTGCTGGCCGAGGTGGTGGGCGCCGAGCACCTCCTCACCGATCCCGCCGCGCGGGAGGGCTGCGCGGTCGACGGCCGCGCGCCGCGGTGGGTGGCCCGGCCCGCCGACGCCCAGCAGGTGAGCCGGCTCGTCATGGTGGCCCACGCCGAGGGGCTGGCCGTCGCCCCGCGCGGCAGCGGCTCGAGCGTCGGCCTCGGCAACCCGCCGGCGCGCCTCGACCTCGTGATGGACCTGACCCGGCTCGACCAGATCGAGGACCACGCCCCCGCCGACATGGTGGCGAGCGTGGGGGCCGGCGCCCGGCTCGACGTCCTCGACGGCACGTTCGCCGCCGCGGGCCAGATGCTGCCGCTGGACCCGGCCGGCGGCGAGCAGCGCACCGTGGGCGGCGTCCTGGCCACGGGGTCGAGCGGCCCCCGCCGGTTCCGCTACGGGACGGGGCGCGACCTGCTGCTCGGCGTGCGCTTCGTCCAGGCCGACGGGACCGTCACCTGGGGCGGGGCGCGGGTGGTGAAATCGGTGACCGGCTACGACGTGCCGAAGCTCATGGTGGGGGCGCTCGGCACGCTCGGCGTGATCGTGAGCGCCACCCTGCGCCTGCATCCGCGGCCCGCCGCCGCGGGCTCGTGGCTCCTGTCCTTCGGGTCCCCCGCCGCCGCCGAGAGCCTCGTGGCCGCGCTCCTGGACTCGGCCATCGAGCCCGACCGGATCGCCCTCGTGGACGCGGGGGCCCGGCGGCGGGCCGGGCTCGGCGACGGGGGCTGGGCTGCGCTCGTGTCCATCGGGAGCGTGGCGGAGGCGGTGGCGAGCCAGGGCGCCGCGCTGGCCCGGCTCGGCGCGCGCCACAACGCGGACGTGGGGGCGGCGCCCGAGTCGGCGTGGCCGGCCCTCGGGCGGGCCCTCGAGGGGCCCGTCCGCCTTCGCGTCGGGTGCGAGGTCCGTCGCGTCGTCCACTGGATGCGTGAGCTGGGCCGCCTCGGGGCCGACGGGGCGGGGGAGCCCTCGGCCGTGGCCGAGGCCGGCAACGGGGTGATTCACCTCGCCCTCGGCGGCGCGACGGCCGGGACGGCGGACGCCGTGCGACGGCTCCGGGAGGCCCTCGCCCCCGAGGGCGGCAGCGCGGTGGTGGAGCGGGCGCCGGCCACGCTTAAGGCCGGCCTCGACGCCTGGGGACCGGCGCCGCCGGGGGCCTTCGCGCTCATGGAGCGCTTGAAGCGGGAGGTCGATCCCCTGGGTGTCCTGAACCCCGGCCGCTTCGTCGGGGGGCTATGAGCGCCACCGACCTGACGCGGCCCGGCGCGGCCGAGGTGGAGGACGCCCCCTCCATGGACGGGCTGCGCGCCTGCGTGCACTGCGGGATCTGCCTGCCCCAGTGCCCGACCTACCGGGTGCTCGGCCAGGAGGTGGACTCCCCTCGCGGCCGCGTCTACCTGATGCGGGCGGCGGCGGAGGGCCGCATCGACCTCTCGCCCGGCGTGGCGCGCCACCTCGACCTGTGCCTGGGCTGCCGCGCCTGCGAGACGGCCTGCCCGTCGGGCGTGCCCTTCGGCCGCCTCCTGGAGGCGACGCGGGCGCAGCTCGTGCGGCGCGGGGTCGAGGCGCCGGAAAGCGATGGGACGACGGCGCGGCGGGCGCTGGCGCTGTTCCCGTACCCGCGCCGTCTGGCCCCCGTGGTCCAGGCGCTCCGGCTCTACCAGCGCTCCGGGCTCGGGCGGGTGGTGCGCGGGGTGGGCCGGGTCGCGACGCTCGGGCGGCTCGGCGAGCTGGAGGCCCTGCTGCCGCCCATCGACCCCGACGCCGGCGCGCCCCTGCCGGAGCGGATCGCGCCCACCGGCCGGCCCCGGGGCCGGGCCGGGCTCCTCCTGGGCTGCGTCCAGCGGTTCTTCTTCCACCGGGTCAACGTCGACACGGCCCGGGTGCTGGCCTCCGCCGGGTGGGAGGTGCGCGTGCCCCGCGGCCAGGAGTGCTGCGGGGCCCTGTCGCTGCACGCGGGCCGGCTGGACGAGTTCCGGCGCATGGCGGGCCGGCTCGTGGCCGCGTTCGGGGACGAGGTGGACGTGATCGTGACGAACGCCGCCGGCTGCGGCTCGGCGCTCCGCGAGTACGCCCACTGGCTCGGGGACGGGGCGGCCGACTTCTCGAGCCGGGTGCGCGACGTGTCCGAGGTGCTCGCCGACGCGGAGCTGGACCTCGGCGAGGTGCCGCTCACGGTGGCCTACCACGACGCCTGCCACCTGGCGCACGGCCAGCGGATCCGCGCCGAGCCGCGCCGGCTCCTCGCGCGCATCCCCGGGCTCACGCTCGTGGACCTGGCGGAGAGCGATATGTGCTGCGGCAGCGCGGGGGTCTACAACCTGGTCGAGCCCGCCGTGGCCGCCGCCCTGGGCCGGCGCAAGGCGGAGCGGATCAAGGCGACGGGGGCGGCGGCCGTCGCCACCGGCAACCCCGGGTGCATCATGCAGATCGCCCGGCACTGCCGGGCCCTCGGCGCGCGGGTGGAGGTCGTCCATCCCGTGTCGCTGGTGGCCCGCGCGCTCCGGACGCCGTGAAGATCCGCCCGACCGACCACGTCGCGCTGTCGCCGGACCGGATGGCCAAGGTCGCGCTCGCCACCACCGACCGGGCGCAGCTCGATCTGTACTGCGTGGCCCCCGGCCAGGCCCAGACCCCGCACACGCACGAGGGCCAGGACAAGATCTACTACGTGCTGGAGGGCTCGGGCCGCTTCACGCTCGGCGGGGCGGAGCACCGGCTCGCGCGGGGCGAGGCGCTGGTGGCGGCGGCGGGCGTCGAGCACGGGCTCGTCAACGACGGGGCCGAGCCGCTCCTCGTCCTGGTGGTGGTGACGCCGCCCCCGCCCCACGGGCCCCGGCCCCGCTGACGGAGCCCCATGGCCGTCCGCGCCTCTC
>Ga0187892_10002864_pt1 | contig 33033 bp, 27 predicted proteins | sample MA1701073metaG_FD_139345 | JGI IMG/M metagenome (GOLD analysis project Ga0187892, IMG submission 139345) | Bio-ooze microbial communities from a basaltic lava cave in the Kipuka Kanohina Cave System on the Island of Hawaii, USA - MA170107-3 metaG ... | reverse complement strand
TCGATCATCGTTTCGGCCACCAGACAGAAAAATGTAAGAGAGAAAAATAAGAGATGCCATTTTTCTCTCTCACATTTTTCTGTCTGGTCGGTCCGGAGTGGCCGAAACGATGATCGAAGCCCAACATCGAATCTGTATCAACACATTTCACAAGGAGAGAAGAAATGTTCGAAAAGAAATATTTCAAATACGCCGTCGTGTTAGCGGCGATCCTGACTCTGGCCTGCACTTCGGCGCTGGCTCAACGGGAGCGCGGGGCGGATAGAGAAAACAGGGAAGACCGAGGGCTTTCCTGCAACGACAACTGGAACAGTGATCGCGGCTCGTATTGCGTGATCAAAGAGCAAATGATCCGGGCGACGGGCGGGACGGTTGTCGTCGACGGCAGTAAGAACGGCGGCGTGTCGGTCAAAGGTTGGGATCGAAACGAAATTTACATCCGCGCGAAGATTCAAACCTGGGCCAACACCGACGCCGAAGCGCAGGCTCTAAGCGGTCACGTCCGGATCAACGCCAGCGGCGCGAACATTCACGCCGAAGGACCGGAGCAGGGAAATCGTCAAGGCTGGGCGGTGAGTTTTGAAGTCTCAGTCCCATACAATTCGAATCTTTCGCTCAAGGCGCACAACGGCGGCATAGGCATTTCCGATGTTCGCGGGCAGATCGAATTCAACGCGCTCAACGGCGGAGTTTCGCTCCGGCGGCTGGCGGGAAACGTGAAAGGCCAGACGATGAACGGCGGGCTTTCGGTTGAATTGGCCGGCGCCGGTTGGGAAGGCGAAGGGATGGATGTCAGGACGACCAATGGCGGTGTGAGTCTCTCGATTCCCGATAATTACTCGGCGCGCCTTGAGACGGGCACAGTCAACGGCGGGTTGAAGACAGACTTCCCGATCACTGTCCAGGGCGAGGTCAAACGCGAACTGTCGCTCGATCTCGGCTCCGGCGGCCAACGCATCCGCGCCTTCACGACCAATGGCGGCGTGGCGATCAAACGGAAATCGTAAAGCCGTGGAGATCGGATAAGCAGAGCGGCTGGCCGTCTTTTACAGCCGGCCAGCTTCGTCATTCTCATCAATCGTTGACCTCCCAATGCCCGCCCTTATCCGGGCCGACGCGACGGATCAGGCGTTGTTGCTTCAATCTCGTAATCTGTTTCTTAACTGCGCGGTCGCTGATCCCCATCTGTGAAGCGAGTTCCACAATGGTGACCTCCGGGTTGTTGCGCATGATCTCGATCACTTTCTGGGAACTTTTCTGGGAACCTTTCTGGGAACTTGCTTGACCGTTTCCGGCCAATGAACGAGCAATCTCTTTTCTGTGAACCGTGGCCGTGAACAGGTTGCCCTCGCGGTCATCAGTGAAATCAATTTCCGGCCACTGCTCCAGCGCCCGTTTGATGCCGGAACCAAGCCCTTTGTAGGGCAGCATTCCCTTGGCGATGTACGACACCAGGATTGGGTTCCGAATCACGGAATTCCCCGTGCGAATCTTGGCCACGGTCAGGTTGTTGGGCAGGTGGCCGGGGCTGATGATCTCGATGCGGTTGTCGAAGAAGAAAAGCCGAATCGGAGCAGTGAGCAGGTAATCCCTGTGCGCCAGCGCGTTGACCAGCAATTCCTCGAACACCGGCAGCGGGATTTCAGGAACCCCGACAGAGTTCACGCCCCGACCCGCCTGGACCTTGTGCAGGTTTCTGGTCACGAAAGCCATCGAGTCGTCGAAGACCTTGCGCAAGGGGCCGGAAAAATCTTCGGTGTCGAGATACTGGTTGGCATGAATCTCGTTGCCGGGATAGCGAATCGCCTTGACGATAAACTGCGGCTTGATCCATTCCGGTCGCTCGGCGAAAAGCAGCACGCCCGCCAGATTCAGCTTGCCGTCCTCCGTCGCCAGATTCATGTTCTGAAGCAGCTTCAGCCGTTCTCGCGCTGAGCCGGGGAATTTCTGCTGGTAGAAATCCCGCAGGAAGTCGCGGAAGCGCAGCTTGTCGAGCTTTTCGATCCCGGCCTTCGTCGGCAATTCATCGGCGTGGAACTGATCCACGCTTTGAAACAGGCGGCGCAACTCTTCTTTTGAATTCACACGCCGTTTATCAGCGCCGGACTTCAGCCAGATGACGCCATTACGGTCGAAGTAGGGTTTATCCATCCCCTTGGGTACGGTCAGCGCGATCACGATGCGTTCGTTCTTCAACTTTATATTTTCCGTCTGTACCGTGATCGGGCTGCGGATGTGCTGCGACGCCGCATTGCTGATCATTTGATTGAGCCGCGCCACATCCGCGCGGGTCAATCCGGGCAGCGAACCATCATCCGCCACGCCCAGCAGGATCACGCCGCCTTCGGAGTTGGAGAACGCCGCCATCTCCGCCGCCAGGGCATCAGGATTCGTGACATCCTGCTTGAACTGTCTCCGGCTGTCTTCGCCGAGGGCAATCTGCGATTTCAGTTTGTTCAGCGTCATGCTGCCATTCTACTCAATTCCCACAACAGTCACGACTGGGCCAGATCATACTCTCTTTTCGCCGCATCGCCCGTGAGCTTCACGCTACAGCCGGTCGGCTTCGTAATCTTCTTTCTCGGTCGTGATGCGGCCGTCGGCCAAGTCATACCAACGCTTGAGTCCGGCGGCCACTAGCGCCCAAAACTCGCGTCCGGCCACGGCGATGATTCTCCGTCGAATCACGCGACGATCCACCAGACCTTTTTGTTTCTTTCGGATGTTCTTTTCGACCAGTTTCCGGAGCGATTTTTTCGTCACAGCATTCTTCTCCCTCAGCCTTTTAATGTCCCGTTTCGCCAGCGTAGCAATAGGACTTCGTTCTCTGCGACTTGCTCATCTCTTCACCCCCGCCGCCCAGTTGACCACCACCGTCAGCGGCGCGCGCGGCTCCGCATCCACAATTGCATTGACCAGAAACCGCTGCCCATCTCCGGTCACCGTATACGGCGCGATGGCGCCAGGACTGCCCCCGGAGCGGAATTCAAAGAGCGCCACTGCCGTGCCCATCTCAAAGCTCTCCCCGCTGCTGACCGGCACTGCTATCAGCTTGCCGTCGGTTGAATAGTAGAACAATTCCTTCCCGTCCCGCCGCCAGTGTGGGCCAAGCCCACCATTGGTCGAAATCTGCCGTTTGCCGCCGTGGTCGGGGAAGCGCTCGACGTAGACCTCAAGCTTGCCCGATTCATCTGTGACGTAGGCTAGCCAGTGCCCATCTGGTGAAAGTTGCGCCCCGCTCTCGTTAGCATCCGTCTGGAGAAACGTGAAAGGTTTCTGCTCCCTATCCAGCGGCAAGACCCAGACATCAGTTTTCGTTTTCGGGTTGATTTGGCTGTAGAAGATGTAGCGTCCGTCGCGTGACCAGTCCGTGAGAGTGCCATAGACATTGAAAACCGGCTCCTCCTTACCGGCTCCGTTGGCAGCCTTTTGATAACAGCGCGAGCCCTCTTCCCGCGTGGAAGTCCAAACGATGAATTTCCCATCAGGCGACCAGACGGGGATGACATCATTGCCCGGATCGAAGGTGAATCGGGTGGCGTTCGCACCCGACGCATCCGCTAGCCAGAGGTCATAAGTCATGGCCTGGGGATCGCGGCGCTCAGCCACGAAACGCTTTTCGTCAGGCGCGAGCCAGGGACTGGAATAAGCCCACCACACGCCGAGCGAACGGATCTGTTTGCTCCCGCGCTCCAGCCAGAGTAATTGCCTGCTCAGCCGGTTGACGTGCGGTTCCAGCGCCAACACACCGTTGTCAGAAACAGAGACATTCATCCTTTGGATGTAAAACGGGTCGTTCCCGACCCTTTCAGCTACCGCGAACGGTTCACCGCTGGGTTGGCGTTTGTCAGCGTCGAAGGGCTGCGCCAGCAAGGTCTCATCGCGCCGGAAGAGCAAGAATCCGGGCGGAGCATAGACGGCAGACGAGTAGTCGCTGAGCAATCGCTGTTTGACCTTGCCGTCGAGCGAGCCGAGGTAAATCCCGCGTGTCTCTTTTTGCCCGCTCAGAATTGAATAGAGAAAGTGTTGCCCGTCCGGCAGGAAGGAGGGACTAACGTAACTGATTTCCTGACGCGCTCGATCAGGTGTCGTTAGTACCGTCACTTCGCCGCCCGTCGCCGAGACTCTGCTCATTCCGGACTGACGCGAAAAGATAATCACGCCGTCACGGTTCCAACTGCCGCCCGAAGTCAACGCTGCATCGCACAAGGTTTGTGGCGGCCCGCCGGAAACTTCGATCTTCTTCACCTTATTGACTGCGAAGAACCCAATCCAGCGATTGTCCGGCGACCAGAAAGGATAGCGTGCGCCTTCGGTACCGGGCAGCGCTTTGGCTTCCGTCGCGTCGAGCGCGCGCACCCAAAGCTGCACCTTGCCGCCCGTCGCCGCCGTGAACGCCAGCCAGCGGCCATCGGGTGAGAGGGCGATGTTGTTGAAGCTCGCGTTCTCCGGCGGCGTGATCGAAAACTTCATCACGCGCGCGTCCGCATTCTCAGGTCTGCGCGTCAGGTAAGCCCACGCGAAGCCTAACGTCGCCAGGATGAAGACTGCCGCCGTCAGCCACGCGCTGCGTTCGCGCCAGCCACTGCGGTAGGCTGCGCTGACCTGCGCCGCTTCCGTGCGATTCGCGCCCGATGAACTCAGCGTAGACAACGTTTCGAGCGCAAAGCCCAAATCGCTCGCTGTCTGAAATCTTCGCTCCGGTTTCTTTTCCAAACAGCGCCGGACGATCCTGTCCAGCGCCAGGTTGATCTTCGCGTTCGTCTCGCCAAGCTCCGGCGGCTCTTCCTTCAGGATCGCATTCATCATCTCAATCGCCGAATCGCCGCTGAATGTGCGCTGGCCTGACAGCATCTCGTACAGGATCACGCCGAAGCTGAAGATGTCCGCGCGATGATCGGCTTCCTGCCCGCGCACCTGTTCGGGCGACATATAACCCACCGTCCCCATCACCGCGCCCGGATCGGTGATCCTCCGCTGCGTCTCGACATCCGAGCCGGCGTTCATCGTTTGCTGAGGGCGCAGCTTGGCCAGGCCGAAATCGAGAATCTTGACGCGGCCATCGGTGGTAACGAACAGGTTTTCCGGTTTCAGATCACGATGGACGATGCCTTTGGCGTGCGCGGCGGCGAGTCCATTGGCGATCTGCTGGGCGTAATTGACGCAGCGGCGCGGCTGAATCGCGCCGCCGTTCATCTGCGCGCGTAGCTCTTCGCCTTCGAGCAGTTCGGCGACGATGTATGGCGAGCCGTCGTGAACGCCCAGGTCGTGAACGGTCAGAATGTTCGGATGATTAAGAGCGCTGGTCGCACGCGCTTCCTGCTCGAAGCGTTTCAACCGATCGGCGTCTTTGGCGAACTCGGCGGGTAGCAGCTTGATGGCGACTTCGCGGTCGAGCCTTGTGTTTTTGGCTCGATAGACTTCGCCCATCCCGCCTGCGCCGAGCGGGGCGAGGATTTCGTAATGATTGAAACGTGCGCCAATGGCAATCGCCATCGTGGGGCCTCCTGAGTGCTGAGTGATGGATCAATGATCAGAATAGCCTTCTCGACAGATTGAACCCGATGGTCAATCCGCCGAATGCATCATCTCCCGCAAACAACCCTTTGGTCATCGAACGTTGCGCGAAGGTCGTTCCCAGTCCGTTTGTGAAGACGAGGCTGAAGGAATGTCGCCGCGTGGCGCTGGCTTTCTGAATGCCGAACCCGAAGACCGGACGGCGAATGCCGGTGAAGTCCGTGACGTAGCGCGACTCTTCGTTCAACCGGTAATTCGCCTCGGCCATCAACGCCACCGACGGTCGGATGTTGACCACAGCGCCAATGCCCAGAGCGACTGCCGTTTCACCCGGAGCGTTTTGGGTTGTGCCTGTGAACCGGCGGTCTCCAACAGAGACTGTGGGCACGACGTAAACCTGAGCGTGGCGCGTAATGCTGCGCGCGAAGGTGAATTCGAAGCTCGTGGTGAAGTTGCGTTTGAAATTATCCCGCCCTTCCAGACCCACGCGAGCCATCAGCGACAACGGATGGCCTCTGTGTTCATCAAGCAGGTTCGCTCCGGCGTAAAGCAGGATGGGTCTTTCGACAAAGCCTGACGAACGATAAGCGCCGACGTGAATGCGATCGGTGACGCCGTAAAGAAATCCGAACGACGGAACCGCAATGCTGTCCAACCCGAACAACTCTTCCGCGTCGCGATTGGCGGAAGGGAAGCGATGGGTGAAATCCGTCCACAACGAACCTTTCGGGATGGGCCTTGCCGTCGGCAGATCAATCAGTCGCACATCAACCTGATCGTAAACATCGGGTCGTTTTTCTTCCTGCGTTGCGACTGTCGCGGCGACGGTCTTCTCCACCGCAGGGCTGGGAGCAAGCTCGTTGACCGTCTTCTCTTTCGTGTTGATCACGTACCTCTTGCCGTTGATTTCGACGACGGCTTCGGAATCCGAACCTTCAGTGAAACTGACCTTGGGCTTTTCACCCTGCTTTTCGTCTTGTGAGAGGAAGCGGTCGGGGAATTGTTTTCGCAATTCTGGTGTGATTTTGAGTCCTGCGGCGGCGAACGCTTTGCCGAATGCGTTACGCTCACCACCACCAGCGGGATCAACGTGGCAGACCGAGCATTTGCTGCGCAGTTCGGGCCGCGACAACGGATCAGCGGCGAAGAGCTTCAGGTATTCGGGCCGCGCCTGGACGGTTTTGACTGCGCCGGTGGCGAGCAGCCCGATGATGGAAAAAATGATTAGACACTTAGCAGAACTGGTTTTCGACATAGTTGTTAATTCAACTCCTATTGAGTGATTCGTTGATCTTTCGGGAACCAACTTTCATCCCAGCCTGCTATCTACCTTTGAATTCCGGTTTTCGTTTTTCCAAGAACGCGCGGACCCCTTCTTCCTTGTCTTCGCTCGAAAAACAAAGCGCGAACAGGTCTATTTCCTGATCCAGACCTTCGCGCAAGTTCATTCGCGCGGCGTTCTTCACCGCTGTTTTCGCCATCGCCAGCGCGACGGGGCTTTTTTCGGCGATCCGGTTGGCCATCTCCATCGTCTTCGTTTCGAGTTCCGCCGCCGGATAGATTTCGTTGACCAGGCCGAGTCGGTAGGCTTCCTGGGCGTCAATCATCTCGCCGGTCAGGATCATCTGCATCGTTTTGCCTTCGCCGATCAGCCGGGTCATCCGCTGACTGCCGCCGCCGCCGGGAATGATGCCGAGATTGATCTCCGGCTGGCCGAACCGCGCGCGGTCGCTGGCGATCCGGAGGTCGCACGAGAGCGCCAGTTCGCACCCGCCGCCCAGGCAGAAGCCGTTGATCATGGCGATGAGTGGTTTGGGGAAATCTTCGGCGGTGACAAAGATGTTTCTGGTCTTCATTACCGCGCGCTGTTGGACGGCAGTGCGGCCGGCGAACTCGCTGATGTCCGCGCCCGCGACAAAAGCCTTTTCGCCCGCGCCGGTGATGACGGCGACACGAACCTCTTCATCGTTGCGCAATTCGTCGAGCGCTTCGGCCAGTTCTTTCCGCGTGGCGATGTTCAAGGCGTTGAGCTTGTCGGGACGATTGATGGTGATGAGCGCGACGCGCCCGCGCCGTTCGAGCAGAATGTTTTCAGGCATGACGGTAGCTCCTTTTATTACGTTGTCGGTGATTTTCACGTGAATCGAGCGGGCATTATCGGGTTCGGAAAATTTGAAATCAAGCAATGCCTCAGCCAACGCCAGCCTTTCGAGCAATGCTTGCGCGCTTTTCGGCTTCTCGTTATAGTTGCCGTGGTTCGCAAACTCCTCAAATTGCAGTCAAATTTTTGAATCTATCCCTGAAAAATCGAAAGGAGAATTTTCGATGGCGAGCGAGACTGGAATCACGACAAGCAGAACAGGTTTCAAAGGCGATGGTCTGGAAGTCAACGCCTTCGTTGCGCGACCAGCGGGCGTCGAGAAAGCGCCGGCGGTCATCATCGTCCACGAATGGTGGGGACTCAACCCGCACATCGAGGATGTGGCCGGGCGTTTCGCGCGCGAAGGTTTCATCGCCGTCGCCGCTGATCTTTACGACGGCAAGACGACTCGGGATGCGCAGGAAGCTTCAAAGCTGATGGGCGCGTTGAAACAAGAAGACGGGTTGGCCCGTTTGCAGGTCGTTCTCGGCGGCTTACGCGCGATGCCCGAAGTCGCGAGCGCGGGCGTGACCGGATTCTGCATGGGCGGCACGTTCGCGTTGCTGCTGGCCTGCCACGCGAAGGTCGAAGCTGCGGCGCCGTTTTACGGCGATGTGCCGGTTGACACATCGGTGATCGGCAAGCTGAGTTGCCCAGTGCTTTTCATCGGCGCAGAGAAGGATCAATGGATCACGATTGAGAAGATGAACCGGCTCGACGCGGCGCTCAAACAGTACGGCAAGGAAGGCGAAGTGCGGATTTACAAAGGCGCCGACCACGCCTTCTTCAACGACACGCGCGCGGAGGTTTACAGTAAGACCGACGCCGAAGACGCCTGGAAGAGCGTGATCGAATTCTTCAACCAACACCTGCGCAAAGGGCAGGCAGCAGGCGCGTAATGCAATCACTCTCAGAAGAAAATGTGGCGGTCATCACTGGCGCTTCGTCGGGCATCGGGCGCGCAACGGCGTTGGCGTTGGCCGAAAAAGGATTGCGGCTGAGTTTGCTCGCGCGTTCGGAGGGTGATCTGGCTCTGGTTGAGACAGAAGCGAGATCGCGTTGCGCAAGCGACGTTTGCTGGTTCGCTTGTGACGTGCGCGACGAAGACTCGGTCGAGCGCGCGGTCGCATCCACGCTCGAACGGTTTGGGCGCATAGACGTTTTGATCAACAGCGCTGGTTTGAGTTTGAATGGCGAGGTTGACGGTTACGCGCTGGAAGATTGGCGCATGGTGATTGACACGAATCTGACCGGGACTTTCCTGACCTGTCGCGCGGTCTTGCCGGCGATGAAACGGCAGGGCGGCGGCCAGATCATCAATATTTCATCGGGCGCCGGTCGCAACGGCATCAAGCAGATGGCGGCTTATTGCGCGTCGAAATTCGGCGTGATCGGTTTCACCGAATCGCTCGCGCTCGAAGTCCGCGACCTGAACATCCGCGTGTCGGTTCTGATCCCAGGCTCGGTGGCGACGGATTTTTCGAGAGTGGCGAAGCGAGCGGGCGGCGAGCGGGCGGATGAAGCGCGCGATATTGGTTATTCGATGACCGCGGATGAAGTGGCTGCGGTGATCGTGGCAATGCTCGAACAGCCGATGCAGGCCTGGATGAGCGAAGTCGTGTTGCGCCCACTGAATCTGGAATTGCGAAGAAGTTCAGTGCATTGAGCAGCGCAGATCGAATAAGATAGACGAAGAGCGGCGTTAGTCGCCGGAGTTCAAAAACGTAAACTGCCGAAAGGAGAGGCCACAGCAATGAGTGAAGAGAACACCACAGACCTGACACAGGATGAAAAACTTGATCTGCTTCTGGCAGAGATCCGTGAGGTGAAAGCGACTGTTGGCAATTTAGACACTCGCCTGACCGCCCTCGAAACCAAAGTCGAGGATCGCCTTCACGATACGCGCCCGCTCTGGCAGCGCGTGCAACAACAGATCCAGGACCTGACGACCCAGGTTCAAGACCTGAAGACCCAGGTTCAAGACCTGAAGACTGAGGTCCAAGACCTGAAGATCGAGTCGAACGCCCGGTTCGAGAGCATCGAAAAAGAGCTTCGTCACATGAATCGCAGATTCGAGGTCTTCAGCATGGACACAATGAAGATGCGCGCCGACATTCGGGATTTCGATGTCCGGTTGGCCGAAGTCGAGCGCAGACCGATGTAAGAGGGAAGTTGACGATGGCGAGCGAAGGTATTTTCTGTTCCGGTTGCGGCATTACGCTCAGGCCGTTTATGCGAGTCTGCCCGCGTTGTGGAGCGATGCGCGAGACGGCGGCGCCGATGCAGGCGCCGTCATCGGCGGATTCGGAAGCAGATTTGTTTTCAATCGAGACCCCGGTCGCGCCCGAACACTTCCCGGCGCGGGATTCCGCTGATGAGCCAACTCCCGTCTTCGCGGCTGACCGCGAGACCAAGACCGAAGTCGTGCCGTTCGACGTTGTCCGGCAACAGCGGCGCCGGCCAAATGAAGAATATTTCGCCCCGCCGCAGGACATGGTCTTCCTCTCGCCGAACGATACGCGGAGAAGGTTCCCGCTTTTCACCTCATCGCAACTGGCGCTGATCGTCATCGGCGCCGGCCTGCTGATTCTGATGATCGTGATCGCCTACCTGCTCTGGCGTCAGCAACAGCGTGATCTGTCGGCGGCGAACAACGCTGGCGCGATCTCGCAACCGGCTCCGATTGCGACCCCGACCTCGGATGCGAGTCCGACGCCAACGCCTACACCGATTGATGATCAGTCTATCTCCGAAGCGGTCAAGTTGGCGTTGACGGCCTACAACCCGCTTGGATTCACGCGCTACAAGTTCGAGGTCAAAGAAGGAGTGGTGACGATCAACGGCGAGGCCGATCATCAGCCGGAAAAAGACGGCGTGGATAATGTGCTCAAGCTGATCATCGGAGTGAAATCGGTCATCAATAATTTGACCGTCAAACCTGAACCGCCGTTTTCGCCGGTCAAACTCAACGCCGCCGAAGCGAAAATTCTGGATGACGCGATGCGCCGGCAACTCGAATCGGGCGGACAAACCGCCAGCGTTGATCAGCCGAAACAGCCATCGCCGACCGAAGCTCAACGCGAGGCGGCGGCCAGGGCGGCGAAACAGCGCGAGGAAGAAGCCGCGCTGCGAAAAGCTGCCGACGAGAAGCTGCGCCGCGAAGCCGAAGAATACGAAAAACGCCAGGAGGAATCGCGTCGCGCCGAAGCCGAACGCCGCGCGCGCGCCGAGCAGGCCAGGCTCGACGCCAGCGTACTTCGCTCAGGCACCGTTGCGTGGAGCGGGATCGTTGATGGCGTGGACGAAGTGGTCATTTCAGGCTCGAGCGCCTCGGTTCGGCACGTGAACGGAAATCCGCCGCGCGAAGTCAAAGCGTCGTTCAGCGCGCCCATCCCGCGTTCGCCAGTCAAGGTCACACTGATTTCAGCCAACGGGCGCGGCTCGATCAGCGTCGTCCAACAACCTTCGGCGGCCAACGGTTATACGACCATCGTGCGCATTGACGACAGCGATAAAGGCGGTGAAAAGCGGTACGAATTCACACTGCGCTGGTCGGCGCAGTGAAAGACGAATATGAAACCGCCCCCAACCTCTTCCGGCGATCTCGCCGAGAAGAAGCGTCAGGTCAAATACGTCACGCAGAATCTGGAAGCGACTTACGGCATTCCGGTCAACCACCGACCGGATGATCCGCTCGACGAATTGATCCTGACCATCTTGTCGCAATCAACCACAGACATTAACAGCCGCCGGGCTTTCGAGAACCTGAAAGCGCGTTTCCGGGATTGGGAATCGGCTCGGCGCGCGCGCCCTTCGAGCATCGCCGCCGCAATCAAGTCCGGCGGATTGGCCAACGCCAAATCCGTGGTCATCAAAAATGCGCTCAACGAGATCAAGTCTCGAAGAGGAGAACTCGATCTGTCTTTTTTGCAGACAGCGCCAATCGAAGAAGCCAGAGAGTTCCTGACTTCGCTCAAGGGCATCGGTCCGAAAACAGCGGCTTGCGTGTTGTTGTTCGCCTGCAATCGAGAAATCTTTCCGATGGACACGCACATTCTTCGCGTGACGAAACGGTTGGGTTTGATTCCCGAGAAGTGTGGTGATCAGCAGGCGCACGAGTTGATGGAGAAGCTGGTTCCACCGGGAAAACATTACTCGCTGCATGTCAATTTGATCCGGCATGGGAGGCAAATCTGCCGGCCTCAAAATCCGAAATGCGATAAGTGTCCCCTGATCGAACATTGCGAATATGGTCAATCACGACTCTAGCTCTGCTCGAAGGCCGGATTGCGCCCGTCATTCTTGATTTCTGCAAGATTTCACACCGACTGGCCTTCACGATTTTTTTCCAAATCAGCGGAAATGGATAAAAATCAGTCAAAGGGCTACTTTCTTTGCATTGTTTTCTTACAAAACTGCAAATACGATCGCTTCTGAATCTGGCTCAAAGTCAGGCGCTGAGTGAATAATCATTTGTGTTATCTATTGTTACTCAACGGTTTAAGAGGCGAGTGATCGTGTTTATCCGGAGCGGATTGGCCAATGGTATGGTCGTTGCACTAGGCAATGGGCGACAAGCAATGCTTCAGCAGTTTAGGTAAAACTCGGAAGACGGGAGACGTTGGGGGACGTCGAACGTTGAAGAGATAGGATGGCTGTCAGGTTGCGTATGGTTCTTGGGGGAGGCCATACGCAGTCGGGCAGCCATTCTTGCTTTCCGGCCCAAATTTTCCAACCAGTTTTTCCGTCCAAACCCTTCATCCGGCGCTCTAACTCAGCGTTATTCATACTTGCTCATCAGGTTGCGAAATCAGTCCACGAGTTTTAGATTTGCGATGGTGATTTTGGAAGTCGCAGGGAGGGATTATGTTCAACAGATCAAAGATAACAATGAGTTTTGTTTCGATTCTTCTGGCGTTACTGCTCGCGCTCAGTTCGCCAATCGGTTTAGCGCAGGGCGCGAAAAGCCAGAAGCGCAAAGGCCCGCAGACCAACGCGGCGAAGAGCTTGACCGAAGAGCAAAGGGTCGTTCATCTGCTCGACCGCGTCAGCTTCGGCTCGCGCCCGGGCGATGTCGAGCGCGTGATGAAAATGGGATGGGAGAAATACCTCGACGAACAACTCCATCCCGAACGCATCTCCGATCAAACAGCCGAACAGAAATGGAAAGGCATCGAGAGCATTCATCTGAGCAACAGCGAATTGGCGAAGAACTACCCGCCGCCGCAAGTCATCCGGGAAGTTTTGAAGCAGCGCGGGATCGAATTGCCTGGGCTGGGCGGCGTCTTCAATCCAACCCAAAATCCGAACGCCGCTCCGGACAATCTGACCAAAAAAGACGCGAAGAAAGGTTTCAAGGAACTGGGCAAAGACGCGGAGAAGATGAAGGCTGATGAAACCGGCGAACCAGCGACGGCTCCGGCGCAGCAGCCTGATGATCAGGCCAAACGCCGCGAGGCTTATCAAGTCCTCAAAGAAATGGGCTACAGGCCGCAGCAACAGATCGTGCAGGAATTGCAGCAGGCCAAGATCATTCGCGCCGTTTACAGCGAGAAGCAGTTGCAGGAAGTGATGACCGACTTCTGGTTCAACCATTTCAACGTCTTCATCAACAAAGGCGCCGACCGCGTGTTGACGACCTCTTACGAGCGCGACGTGATCCGCCCGCGCGTCTTCGGCAAATTTGAAGACCTGCTCAAGGCCACGGCGGAAAGCCCCGCGATGCTTTTCTACCTGGACAATTGGATGAGCGCCTCGCCGAACGTCAAGACGCTGAATCGGGATGAACTGCGCCAGATGCGCCGCCAACAACGTGGTGTCGGACGTTTCGGCGGAATGAGGCCAGAGCCGATGCTCAATCAGAACGGCAAGATCCCGCAGAATCGCGCGCGCGGTTTGAACGAGAATTACGCGCGCGAGATTATGGAACTCCACACGCTCGGCGTGGACGGCGGCTACACGCAGAAGGACGTGCAGGAAGTCGCGCGCTGCTTTACCGGATGGACGCTGCGCCAGCCGCGCAACGGCGCGGAGTTCGTCTTCAACCCGATGATGCACGACGACGGCGAGAAAACCGTGCTCGGCAAGAAGATTTCGTCCGGTGGTGGGATCAAAGATGGTTACGCGGTGATCCATTTGCTGGCCACTCATCCTTCGACGGCGAAATTCATCTCGACCAAGCTCGCACGCAAGTTCGTGTCGGACAATCCGCCACAATCGCTGGTTGACCGGATGGCCGAGACTTTCAAGAAGACCGACGGCGACCTCCGCGAAGTGTTGCGCGCGATGTTCGCGTCGCCAGAGTTCTTCGCGGCGGAGAATTACCGCGCAAAGATCAAGACGCCGTTTGAGATGACGGTCAGCGCGGTGCGAGCCATCGGCGCCGACACGGACGCTGGCCCGCAATTCCACCGTTGGCTCGCGCAGATGGGCGAAGGGTTGTTTCTATGTCAACCGCCGACAGGCTACGCCGACACGGCTGAGCATTGGGTCAACACCGGCGCGCTGCTCGAACGGATGAATTTCGCGCTCGCGATCAGCGGCAACCGCATTCCCGGCACGCGGGCCAGCCTGCGAAATTCGGCGCAAGGATTGAACACGTCGCAGACTTCACAAGTCGTTGATCATTATGTCAAGCTGCTCTTGCGAGGCCAGATTTCGCCGCAAACGCGCGCGACGATTGACCGGAGCCTCGGCGAGCAGCAACTGGCGATGGCCGGCGCCAGAGTTGACGTAGCGAAAGTCGTCGGCCTGATTCTGGGTTCGCCGGAGTTTCAACGGCAGTGAGAAGAAGGAGATATGATGAACAGAAGATTTTTTCTGAAGGATAGCGGAATCGCGTTGGCCAGCCTCGGCGCTGTGACGATGTCGCCATCGTTCCTGACCCGTGCGCTGGCTCAGGCCAACCAAAACGGGCGCAGGAAGATTTTGATCGCCATCTTCCAGCGCGGCGCAATGGACGGGTTGAGCGCAGTCATCCCTTACGGCGAGCAGGAGTATTACAACCTGCGGTCGTCAATTGCGGTTCCGCGTCCCGGCAGTAGCGGGTTGCCCAATCAAGCGCCGGCGATTGACCTCGACGGTTTCTTCGCCTTGCATCCGGCGCTGGCGTCGTTCAAACCAATCTACGATTCAGGCCAGTTAGCGATCATCCACGCCGCCGGTTCGCCCGACAACACACGTTCGCATTTCGACGCGCAGGATTACATGGAATCGGCCACGCCCGGCGTGAAGAGCACAACCGACGGCTGGCTCAACCGCTACCTGCAATCGAATCCCGGCCAGAAGGCGTCGCCGTTCCGCGCCGTGGCGATGGGAGCGAATATGCCGCGCGCGATGCAGGGCAAGGCTTCAGCCATCGCCATGAACAACATCAACGATTTCACCATCCGCGCTGGCGGCGGCGAGATGGGACAAGCGGTGCAGGGCGGCTTCGAAGCGATGTACGAGCAAACGGTCAACGACGCGCTGCGCGGCACGGGCAAGGAAACCTTCGAAGCTGTAAAACTGCTCAAACGCGTCAATCCAACTCAATATCAACCCACGGCGGGTGTGGTCTATCCGCGCGGACAGTTTGGCGACCGCCTGAAGCAGATCGCACAGTTGATCAAATCCGACATCGGACTCGAAGTCGCGTTCACAGACATCGGCGGATGGGACACGCACGCGAACCAGGGTTCGTCGCAGGGGCAACTTGCCATTCGTTTGACCGAGTTGTCACAGGGCATTTCGGCGATCTACGCCGATTTGAAAGACCGCGCTGATGATGTAGTGGTTGTGACGATGACCGAATTCGGCCGCACGGCAAAAGAAAATGGCAATCGCGGCACCGATCACGGCCACGCCAGCGTGATGTTTGCGCTTGGCGGCTCAGTCAAAGGCGGTAAGGTCTACGGCAAATGGCCCGGACTCAAGGGCAGTCAGCTTTACGAAAGCCGCGACCTGGCGATCACCACCGATTTCCGCGATGTCTTCGCGGAATTGGCGAAGAATCATCTTGGCGCAACGAATTTGAACACGATCTTCCCCGGCTATCAGGTCAACCCGAACAACTTCAAAGGACTCATCCGAGCTTGAAGCGGGATTGGCCTGCCGGGAAACGAGCTACCTCAACGCATAGTCTGAAGCAGCGCTTTACGGGAGCTGATGATGAATCGGCTCCCGCTTTTTTTATCCTGAAAAATTCAAGAGGCAAAGTTTGCCAGTTTCCGGGAATCTGAAAGGCGCTCAAAATCGGGCGCGCATCGTATTCATGCTTGCATCGAGACTTTGGAAGGATATACTCTTTGCTTGCGCCGACGACCTCGCAGGCTGGAAATGTTGGAGACAGTTCGGCGCGACCACATTCAGCGCCCTTCTGCTGATATCACCAAGCTACGTTATGATCCCGACGTTGCAAGCGGTTGCTATTTGCCCTCGATTTTGCCCCGTCATTTCGATTATCTGATTCACTATTGGGAGGTGTCATCATGGTTTCACTCCGCGTTGGTCAATCTCTGTTTCGGCTGATTCGCACATCTGCGAGCGCCCAGCGTCACTGGTATTGGCTGGGATTGGCGCTCGCTCTGATGTTTGCGGTTGGTGTTGGAGGGATTTCGGCGCGGTTGAAAAGCGCATCTGAGGAATCGCAATTGCGGCTATCGTCTGTAGTCGCGCCGCCTGCTCGCAACGCTCATTTTGTCACGCCCGCCAATGTGGCCGGGTCATTCGACATCAACTCGACTCCCGTCACCACGGTTTCGGCGGCCAGCCTGGAGGCTGCGCCCATTGCGCCGGGATCAATCGTCACCGGCTTCGGCTCCCAACTCGCCACTCGAACCGAGCTCGCTGCCGACGCCGACCCCAACACTCCCGGCGTTCAACTCCCAACTCAACTGGCTGGAACCACGGTCGAAGTCAACGGGCGGCGCGCGGGACTGTTTTTCGTTTCACCATTCCAGGTCAATTATCTGATGCCTGACGCGACCCAGATCGGAAACGCCAATATCGTCGTCAGATCGAGTGACGGCACGATCTCGAACGGCACGGCGCAGATTGCTCAGGTGGCTCCTTCGATTTTCACCGCGAACTCCAATGGCAAGGGCGTTGCGGCGGCGGTTCTGCTCCGGGTCAAAACCAATGGTCAGCAGGCATACGAATCGCTGTCGGAATTCAACTCTCAGGTCGGACGGTTCGTTGCCAAACCGATTGACTTGGGACCTGAGGGAGAGCTGGTCTTCCTTGTCCTCTACCTGACCGGTGTTCGCGGCGCGGATAGCTCGAACGGCATTCGAGTGTTGCTCGGCGGTAACGAGATCACGCCGGCGAGCGTGGGCGGCGCGCCAGATTTCGTCGGGCTGGATCAGGTTAACGTCCCAATCCCCCGCTCACTGATCGGGCGAGGTGTCGTGAATGTCTCGGTGACGGCGGCAGGCTTCACCACTTCAAATCTGGTTGACATCGAAATCGCCAGCCCCCAGGGCCCAACGCCGCCGCGGGTGACCGGTTTTGGCGCCGCCGCCGCGTTGGCGGGCCAGCCGATGGACATCATGGGCAGCGGCTTTGCTCTGAACAAGGACGACAACACCGTCCGCATCGCCGGGCATACAGCGGAGGTGATGAACGCGACGCCGACTAAATTGACCGTGATGATTCCGTTTAGCGTCGAGACGGGAACGGTCAGGGTTATCACCCCGGCGGGCGAAGGCGTCAGCGCGAACGTGTTGCCGGTGCGGACTTCGGTCAGCGGCCTGGTCGAAAACACTGGTCAACAACCGCTGGCTGATGTGGCGGTCAAAGTCATCGGCCTGCCCGGCATCACCACGAGGACGAACGCTGAAGGCACATTCGTTTTGGCTGACGTGCCCCCTGGGCCGCAATTTATCGAAATTGACGGTGGCTCGATCGGTGTCAATCCGCCTTACCCGAGAGTCATAATGAAGCCCACCGTGCAATCGAATCGCGACAATCAGTTCGCGCGCGCCATCTCGCTGCAGCAGGCGATTGGATCGGGCGGAACCGTCGGATCGGGAACTGCGCTCGCAGCCCAGAGCGTCGGCGTGGAGACCGATGGAGCGAATCAGGCTCAGCCACAGCCGGTGACGATTGAAACCGACAAATTCAAACTGGAGATTCCAGGCTCAACGAAAGCGACCTTCCCCTCCGGCGATACACGCGGAACGATTTTCCTGACGCCGCTGCAAAATGCCCGTACTCCGGTGGAATTACCTTTCGGCTTTTACAGCTCGAGCATTGTGCAGATCACGCCTTTCAACGTCGGGCTCGATCCGGGCGCCAAACTCATCTTCCCCAACGATGATAAATTCCCGGTGGGTTCGCGTGTAGCGCTCTTCCGTTACGACCAGGAAGTAGGGAAATTTGTGCAGGATGCCGCGACGGCCGAAGTGTCCGCCGATGGCCTGCGGATAGAGACCGCCGCGAACGCGATCAAAATCACGTCCTATTACTTCGCCGCCCCGGCGGGCAACACGACGACGATTGTCGGGCGCGTACTCGAAACAGATCGCCGAACGCCTGTCAATCGCGCGCTGGCCAGGTTCAGAGGGCAGGAAGCATACACTGACGGCAACGGCAGTTACACCCTGCGTTACGTCCCGGTCAGGAGCGGCGAAAGCATCAGTGTCGAAGTTAGCGTGGTGCGGCCCAGCGGTCGCGTTGATCGGGTTCAGAGCGGGGGCGTTACCCCCGTGGTTGGCGGAACGACGAAAGTCCCCGATGTGTCAATGCCGCCCATCACCGAAAACCGGCCGCCAACGATCATCGCGCCACCAAGGGTCGAAGTTGAAGAGGGCAAGACGAGCGATGTGCGGTTTAACGTCACCGACCCGGATGGAAATACGATCCGGGACGTCAGAGTCGAGGGACAGAGCTTCGCTTCGATAGTCAGGGGCGGGACGCCGGCGGCCACTGCTTACTTCCTGCGCCTCAGTCCGAACTTCTCGGACTCGGGCGGCTACCAACTCACCATCCGAGCGGAGGACAGCGCGGGTGGAGTTGGCAGAAGCTCAGTCTCGGTCTTCGTTAAAAACGTCAATCGCGTTCCGGTCGGAACCAATCAGGCAGTGACATTGGACGAAGACACCACGGCGCAGATCAGGCTCGAAGGCTCTGATCCGGACGGCGACCGGCTGACTTTTACAGTGGTCAGCCAACCGCTCAGCGGCGCGCTGACGGGCAGCGCGCCGAACCTGACATACAGACCCAATCTGAATTTCTACGGCGCTGATCGTTTCACCTTCAAAGTCAACGATGGCGTGGCTGACAGCAACGTGGCGACGGTCACGGTTACAGTCAGACCGGTCAACGATCAGCCGGTTCTGACCGCGCCCACCGCGCAGACGGTCAACGAAGGGCAATTGCTCAGTTTCGCCGTTTCGGCCTCCGACCCTGACGTGGGGCAAAGGCTGACCATCACCACCACCGGCATGCCCACAGGCGCGACGCTGACCCAGGCGACTCCGACAAGCTGGCAGTTCCGGTGGACGCCGACGTTCGCGCAGGCGGGGAATTACAACATCGGTTTCAGGGTCATGGACGATGGCCAGCCTCCGCTCAGTGACACGAAAGAGACGAGGATCGTGGTCAGCGACGTGGCGCTGTTCACCCCGCCTGGCGCCAAGACCGTCACTGAAGGTCAGGAGTTGACCTTCGATGTGGCGGCGAATGGCGGATTGCCGGCGCCGGTCGTCATCACGGCGACGAATTTGCCCGAAGGCGCGACCTTCCCTGGCTCCGCGACCAACACTGGCCAGTTCCGCTGGAAGCCGAGCCTCATCCAGGCCGGCAGTTACACCGTCAGCTTCAAAGCGACCATCGGCGATCTGCCGCCCGTGAGCGAAACCGCGCAGGTGACGATCACGGTGTTGGATGTCGAACGCAACCTCGCCCAAGAGTCGGCGAGTTTCACCGTGCTCGGCTCGACCGACGCCTCCGAGCAGCAGCCCGGAAGCAACACCGGCTCCAGCGTGACCGTGGGCGATGTGAACGGCGATGGTTTGGCCGACCTGGTGATTGGCGCGCCATCGGGGATGGGGACCACGAATGGCGCCGCCGGCAGCGTCCATATCTTCTTCGGACGCGCGACGCTCGGTGGGACGGTTGATCTGGCCAGACAACCGGCGGACGTCAACATCAGTGGAGAAGCGGCTGGTGATCTGTTCGGATCGAGCCTCGCTATCGGCGACCTCAATGGCGACGGCAAGAACGATTTGATCATCGGCGCTCCGGGCGCCGATCCGACGCCGAACACGCCCGAGGGTGGAAAAGTCTACGTCGTCTTCGGCAACCTGACGGCGGGAACGCCTAAGATTGCCGAGGTCGCCAACCTGACGATTCTGGGCGCGGCGCGCGGCGACCGCCTGGGTTCGAGCGTGACGGCCGGAAAAATCAACAGCGCGACTGGCGCGGATGACCTGGTCGCCGGCGCGCCGTCCGCCGACATTCCTGCTGGCGACGCTTCACTCCTTGACGCCGGTCGCGTCTACGGGTTCTGGGGAGGGGCGTTGCTGACGGGACTCAAAGACCTGGCGAATTCATCAGCCGATTTCACGATTACCGGAGCCGTCGCCAACGGCCATTTGGGCGCCACGCTGGGCGCCGGTAATTTCAATAACGGCGATTTGGCCGACATCGCCATCGGCGCGCCCAATGCCGATAATGGCTCGCTGAAGGACGCCGGCTCGGTTTACCTGGTTCTCGGCTCGCCAGCCTTGAGAGGCTCGTTCAGCGCAACACAACTGGCGGCGCTGGTCATCAATGGCGCAGACGCCGGAGACGCCGCTGGCTCATCGCTGACAATGGGAGACCTCAACAGCGACGGTCGCGCGGACGTGATCATCGGCTCGCCCGGCGCCGACGGCCCGAACAATGACCGTCCCGGCGCCGGTGAAGTCCACGTCGTCTTCGGCATGGCGATTGTGCAAGGCCGCCCGCCCATCCTGACGATCTTTAGCGACTCCACGACCGCCGATGATTTCCCGGACGGTTTCGGCTCCGAAGTGGCGATGGGAGATTTTACCGGCGACGGAATCGCCGACCTCATCGTCGGCGCGCCTGGCGCCGATCCGGTCAGCCAAACCCGCCAACCTACCGGCGCAGCCTACGTGATCTTCGGCGGGATCGGATTGTCAACCGGCACGTTCGATTTGATGAACAGAGCGGCAGACCTGAAGATCTTCGGCGCGAAATCGGGTGACCGCCTCGGTTCGGGCGGACTGGCCATTGGCAATGTCAGCGGAGCGGCTCCAGGCGATCTGGCTATCGGAGCGCCGGCGGCGGCTAAAGTTGGCAGCGGGGCTGGTGGCGCTGGCGAGGTGAGAGTTCTTTACGGAGTCAATAGATAAGAAGATCGGAGATGGAGGATGGAAGATCGAATTCCGTGTTGGGCGTTGATACGGTTCACTTTCAGTCATTTAGAATTTTGACCTATGAAAACACTCGGGACTATTACCAACGAAGGCTATACCTGCAGGCTCAAGCAAGACGATCAGGGGCGCGTTTTTTTCATGGCAGATGGCGATATTGATGCTGATGGAGCGAACGGTCAAAATGGTGGGCCAGCAGCCTACAGGGTTGATAACAAAGGGACTGAGAGTCTCGCCAATGGCGGTATGGCGATCCGCGACGGTAAAGTTATCTGCGCAAAGCCTTGGGCGCGAGATATCGTGATTCTCGATACGGACAACGAGCCTAAAGTTTTCGCCGATGGAATTATCGCGTCGATCACTTGGTATCGCCATCCTGGCAAACTCGTGAATGATCCGGCGGCTTATGTTGATGCTGAGACAGTGCCCTACATCGTGGTTCCACCGCTCGTAATCCAAGCCACGGCAGGTGTGGTGCGCGGATGCAAGGCCCGCGTGACATTGGGCAATAAATCAGCCGACTGTGTCGTTGCCGATAAGGGCCCGCGCAATAAGATCGGCGAGTTGAGCATTGCTGCGGCGCGCGCCATAGGCCTCCCGCCAAGTCCTCGCGCCGGCGGAACGGAAAAACCCGAAATTCTCTACGAACTTTGGCCGGGCGTCGAAGCGCCAGGCTTTGTGCTTCAGCCAGCGTAATAGGAGGAAATCTTTATGGCGAAGTGTAATCACTGCAACGGGAAAGGCTCTGCAAAATGTCCCACGTGTGATGGCAAAGGACGATTGAGCGAAAGAGGATGGATGACTACTTCGACCGTCCAATGTAAAAACTGTCATGGATCGGGAGTTGTGAAGTGCGGTGTCTGCCACGGAAAAGGCTCGGTATGATCAATCCACAATAGCCGCGATTGGTGATTCCCCAGTTGCGCCTAACACGGCCGTTATGACCTGATTCTCAATCCTCGATCAACTCAAGTGCATCGCATTCAATAGTTCTCTTCTGAATTCCAGCGCGCGTTGTTGGCGATCTATCGGGTCTTTTTCCAGCGCGCGCAAAATCTCAGCCTCGATCACCACGTTCACATCAGGATTGAGCAAGCGCAGAGAAGGCGGTCGTGAATTGAGTAGCTTCACACCGAATTCCCCCACGCGTTTCGCCATAAACGGCGGCTGCCCGGTCAGCATCTCGAAGACAATCACTCCCAGGCTGTAAATGTCCGAACGCAGATCAGCCTCTTCTCCGCGAAACTGCTCGGGGCTGAGGTAAGTCGGGCGCAACGGCAATTGCCCCTGTCCTTGCAATTTCCCGGTCGTGCCAGGGACGAACTGTTTGCCCAGGGCGAATTTGGTGAAGCTGAAATTGACGATCTTGACGTTGGGATACTGTTGATCGGGCGTTGGGATAAGGATGATGCTTTCGGGCTTCAGATCGCGATGAACCAATCCTGCCTTGTGTGCGCCGTCGAGCGCCTCGCAAGCTTCGCTGATGATCTGGACGGCGTCGTCAATCTCGAACCGGCGTCGAATTTTCAACTCCTCTCGAATCGAATTCCCTTTCACATATTCGCTGACGACGTAGGCGCTGGCGTCCTGCAACATTCCGAAATCGAAGACGGCGGCGATCTGCGGGTGTTTAAAACCCAGCGCGATCTGCGCCTCGCGGCGGAAACGATCCTGCGCTCGCGGATCGGCAATGGCGCTGGCGCGGATGATTTTGACCGCGACCTCCTGACCCGATTCATTTGTGGCGACGAAAACCGTGCCCGATCCGCCGTGGCTGATCACGCGCTCCAGCCGGTAGCGCATATTGATCACGTAGGGAGTCGTTTCAAGTCCCGTCAACTCGACCAGGCATTCGCGGCAGAATTGCACGTTCCCCGGGTAGCAACGTTTGCACGAAACGCACTCGCGCACCGTGTCGTTTGGATCATAGGCCGGCATATAACCTCCTTCCCCGCAAAACAGACAGGATTAACGGGATTGACAGCAAAAAATCGGATTCCCACGTTTCCGTAAACCTGTCAGATCAAATCTAATGTTGACAGCCTTTGAAAATCCAGAAGTGATGGACGGAGATTACCATGATTGCCACAGGCTTGCGTAGCCTGGCTTGTGAAGTGGGCGCGGGCGCGGCTACAATCGCGGCGCTTCACCGCATTGCGCAAACAAACCCAATCCGACAATCCAACGAGAGGAGAACCGCAAGATGTCTGATTTGACCAGAAGGGAATGGAACAAACTCGCACTCGGCGCGGCAGCGGCGTCCGCCTGGCCGTTTGCAAGTTCTGCCGCCGGTAAACCCAACTCGAAGATCAAAGGCGTACAGATCGGCGCTCAAAGTTACAGCTTCCGCGACCGCTCGCTCGACGAGGCGATCAAAGCGATGGTCGAAATCGGTTTGAGCAGTTGCGAGCTATACAGCGGCCACGTCGAGCCGAAAGATTTAAACCGGGAAGACCGCCGTCACTGGCGGCTCACGACGCCCATCAGTTACTTCATGCTGATTGGCGAGAAATTCAAAAAGGCGGGCATTGATCTCTACGCCTTCAACTACAGCTTCAAGGACGATTTCACCGACGAAGAGATCAAACGTGGCTTCGACATGGCCCGCGCGCTGGGAGCGCAGGTCATCACGGCTTCGGCCAACGTCAACACGGCCAAACGGATTGATGTTTACGCGAAGCAGTTCAAGGTCCGCGTCGGCATGCACAACCACTCGAACATCAGGCCCAACGAATTCGCCACGGCTGAGGATTTCGCCAAAGCGATGGAAGGTAATTCCGAATACATCTGCATCAACCTGGACATCGGCCACTTCACGGCGGCCAATTTCGACGCGGTCGATTATCTGACCAAACACCACGACCGCATCGTCACGTTGCACATCAAAGACCGCAAACGCAACCAGGGTGATAACGTGCCTTTCGGCGAAGGCGACACGCCGATCAAACCCGTGCTCGAATTGCTGATGAAGAACAAGTGGAAGATTCCGGCCAACATCGAATACGAGTACAAAGGCGCGGACACGGTGTCTGAGGTGAAGAGGTGTTACGAGTATTGCAAGAAGGCGCTCGGCGCTTGATTTGATTGGTACACGGATTTGACGGATGGCGACGGATGTTCACAGATTATCTGTCCTGATCCGTAACGATCCGTAAAATCCGTGTACTATTCGGCTTTCCTCGAGGCGGCGGCCTTCGCATTTCTCTGCAATCCGGCGAGCTTCGCCCGCTTGATCGCGCTCTTCCGAAACCGCGCTGAGAATTCCTCCTGCGACATGCCGATCAACTCCTCCAGCTTCGGCTCGACCAGTCCTTCGCGCGGCGCGAACCTCTCTTCCTCAGTCTGCTTTGAAAACCGCGACCACGGGCAGACATCCTGGCAGATGTCGCAGCCGAAGACCCAATTTTCGAGGTTTGACCTGATCGGCTCTGGCAGTTCAGCTTCGCGCAGTTCAATCGTCCCATAAGAAATGCAGCGCGTCGCGTCGAGCTGGTAAGGCGCGATGATTGCCCCCGTCGGGCAGGCGTCAATGCAGGCCACGCATTTGCCGCAATGATCGGCTTCGATCAGCGAGTCGTAATCGAGTTCAATCGAAAGCAGCAACTCGCCCAGAAAAACCCACGAACCGAATTCTTTGGTGATCAGGTTCGTGTGCTTGCCGATCCAACCCAGCCCCGCGCGCGCGGCCCACGCCTTGTCCATCATCGGCGAAGTGTCCACGCAGACTTTGCCTTCGACCTCCGGCTCGCGCTCGCGAATCCATTCGAGCAACGCCTTCAATTTGTCACGCAGAACGTCGTGGTAATCGTCGCCCCAGGCGTAACGCGAAATCTTGCCGACGCCGGGGTCGTCAGCGTGCTGCTCAGGCCGGAAGTAGTTGATCGCAACGCAGACGACCGACTTCGCCGAAGGCAGAAGCAGACGCGGATCACTGCGTTGCTCAGGATTGCGAGCCATATACGCCATCTGCCCGTGAAAACTGCGCGCCAGCCATTCGCGCAGCTTCGCGCCTTCTTCGGTCAAAGCTGTGGCTGCTACGACGCCGGCTTTGTCGAAGCCCAGCGCGCGAGCCTGATCTTTGATTGTGGCCGAACTCAGATTCATTGCCGGTAAGCGACGCTTTCCAGAAAAAGTCCCGATGGCGGCGCAGTCGCTCGCGCCGGATCGAGCCGCGTCTGGCTCGACGGCTGCTCGATCAACCGCGCGAAATCATCAATGCCTGCGTTCCCGCGTCCTACTTCAACCAGCGAACCCGCCAGCCGCCTCACCATCTTCCACAAAAAGTGCGAAGCCGTGATGCGGAACAGGATCAAATGCTCGTCGGTCGTGATCCCGGCGGATTCGACCACGACGATGGTTGATTGTCCATCGCGTTTCGCGTCACGCTCGCTGAAAGCCGCGAAGTCGTGACGGCCAGCGATGGCTGCGGCGGCTTGCGCCATCGCTTCGACATTCAGCTTGTCTTTCACCCACCAAACGTACTTCTTACCGAACGCCGTGCGCCGCGTGGAGATTTGATAAAGGTAGCTGCGCGAAACCGCGTCGTGGCGGGCGTGAAAGCGATCGGGAGCTTCGGCGACTTCAAGGAGGTTGATGTCGGAAGTCAAACGGTCGTTGATGCCGGACAGGATTTCCTGCGGACGAGGAAGGTTTTTTGGACGACCGCCGTTTGGCGCCAGTTTCAGATGCGCCACCTGCGCCAGCGCGTGAACGCCAGCGTCTGTGCGGCCTGCGCCGCCGATCTCGACCTGGCGCTGGAAAAAATCTTCAGCGGCCTTGCGCAATTCGCCAACGATGGTGCGGGCGTTAGATTGTTCCTGCCAGCCGCTGTAGCGCGAGCCGTCGTATTCGAGCATGAATTTCCAGGTACGCATCGGGTTGCCGAGGGTAAGTGATCAATTCCGAGATTCGATTCGCACCACTGAGCCAGGGCTTATGTTCGTCAGGGAGGACAGAACTTTTGGGACGAACGGGATCAAATCTTCATAACGGTTGCTCTTTGCCTAAATGATAATCAGCGATATTTTTAACGTAGAGAAGTTTTGTTGAGCAGGGATGTTCTGATCTACCGTGATCAACACGTCGTAGTTGCCATCTGCTTCTCTGAGCAAACGTCCGTTCTTCGGCCCTTTGAATCCGGCATCATCCACGGTAAAGGCTTTGTGCGGCGCCAACGCCTGCTTCAGGCGTCTGGGCATGCATTCATCAAGCAGCAGCTTCATATTCTGACGCGTATTCGGCCAGGAGCCTTCTTCTGATTATCTCAATCAGACCGAAAGCCTGTTTCCGGTCAACGGTGGGAAAATCATCGAGAAAAACTTCGATACTGTCGCCGCCTTCCAGATAATCGAATAGGTTTTTGATCGGTACTCGCGTACCCATAAATACTGGAATCCCGCTCATCTTTTCAGGGTCGACTTCAATGATTTCGTCCAGTTTCATAGCTTACCTCCTTCGAAAGTATACACCGGACTTTCGACAGCGACTCAATCAAACATCCCATCCATCAATCTTCGCCCCGCCTTTCGGCTGCGGCTTGATCATCGGCGCACTCTCACGATCACGTTCTTCGACAGACTTCTGGCTGAAATACTTTCGCCACTCGCTCGGCGCGTCAATTGTTTCACCGCCATGTTTTGTGATTCGCTGGCGGATAGCGGCCAGCACAGGCGTGTTGACCGCCACGCCGGAAACGATGACCTGCCCCTTCGTCAACGCAGGCAACTCGTCCAGCAATCGTCGCCCCGCGCCTTCGACTGACGATGCGATCGTTTGCTGATCAATCGGGTTGACGATGCGCATGATGAATTGGGTCATACATTGCGAGAGCACGTCCTGGTCGAGCTTGCCCGGACGTTGTGTGATCAGCCCGATGCCGACGCCGAATTTGCGGCCCTCGGACAAAATCTGCTTGAGGATGTTGGTTGAGACTACTTGCTGGCCCGCGGGCGCGTAACGATGCGCCTCTTCAAGCAGCGCAAAGACCGGGAAGGGAAGCGATTCATCGCCCTGCTGAATCTGCCCACGCACGGTCGCTACTCGCGCTTTGTTCGTGCGGCGCAGCAACGCGCCGACGATCACCTGCTGCTCGTTCTCTTCGATTTCGGAAAGCTGCAAGACTGTGCATTGGCCTGGCCGGAACAAATCCTGAAGCGGGATGTGCTCGTGATCAGAAAAGATGTGGCTCTGCTCGAAGCGGCGTCGCAAGCGCCATTCGAGACCGTCAATCGTGCTGACGTTGCCGCCGCCTTTGCCCTTCTCGTCTTCGTAGCGCAGCGCCAGCACCTCGGTCAACAGATCATTGAATCCCCACGTCCCGCGTTCGGCGCCGCGCGTGTTGATCAAAGCCTTGTACGCCTGGCTCAGAAACGTCCGCATCTTCTCGGTCATCTCCGGCAGCAAGTAAACGATGTCGGCTTCGGTCAGCGTCGAGATGCGGACTTTGATTTTGCCCGGCGTGAAGATTCTGATTTCGGGTTTGTAATCGCTGGCGGCGAATGCCGGGAGTTGGTGAATTTCCTGCAGCGTGCCGTATTCGCTGTGCGGGTCAACGATCAAGACCGCCGCGCGGTTGTGCGGCGCCAGCAACTCTTCGATCAGCACGCCCGCGGCGTAGCTCTTGCCAGCGCCGGTCGAGGCCAGGATCGCCAGATGGGTCGAGACCACGTCCTTGACCGACAATACCACAGGCACTTCGTCGCGTTTGCGCGTGAGCAGCGAGCCGATGTGCGCGCCGCCCTGTTCGCCCTTCTGTTTTGGCGACAGCATCTTCGCCAACATCTGGTTCGACGCGAGGAAGACCTGCTGGCCCGGCGTGGGTGGGATGCGCGGGTTGATGAAATCGCCGAACATCTCGCTGAAGAAGCCGATGGTCTCGACCGCGATCTCGTAAATCTCCACGCCCTCTTCGGCGATGCCGATCAGACTCGACACCAGCGACGGCGGAGTGTTCGGATCACAGAGAAAGCTGTCGGGGAGGTTACGGACGAGCGAGCGTTCGGCGATTGTGCCGACGATGCGCAGATCGTTCTCGCCGTCGTTGGCGTGGTAGTAGACGAATTCACCGATGCGCGTTTGCGTGTTGTCGGTGGTGATAAAGGTGAACTCGTGCGGGTTTTCGCCGGGGCCTTTGATTGTGCCGATGAGGATTTCTTGCATAGCTTGACTCAAGCGGCTTTGGAGAAAGCCTGGATGTTCTTTGCGCATTGAGCAAAGACAAAGTTCAAAGCTCCCAGAATACGGTCCAAATTGATCAAGGCGTAGGGCAGCGTCTCGTAAACCTGACCGTCTCTGGCGAATTTGTAAAACTGCCAGACCGTGCCGTTCGTCACGATGCCGTAGATGTCTACTCTGTTCCCCACTTGATCGTTTCTCCATTGACAGGCTTTCATCTCAACCAGACATTGAGCCAGCCCCTGCTCGAAATCGTCCTTCTTGGCTTCGACGATGCACAGCAACGGATCGTCCAGATAACCCCGGTTTGGCGCCGCCACATAATCAACCGTGCCGTTCAAATCGTCGCTTTGGACGGCAGCGCCTTTCCACAACTTGATCTGCGGGTGATGAACCAATGCTTCCTCACAGATTGCGTCTATCAGCACCTCTTTCCCTCTTTCGGACGCGGTAATGTCGAAAGCCTCCTGCATCCGGCGCAGGCGTTCAAAATAGAACTCGCTCGGCGCAACCGGCTGGGCGTCTATGTTCCATTCGATCAGCCTAGTGAGGTTCAGCTCTTTGAATGCTCCTGCCAGATCAAAGCTGGAGAAGTTTCTTTTCTGCTTCTTCTTCATATTTCCTCCGCATACTTACCTTCTTAACGGCTCCGGGATTTGCTCGCCGCGCGCGGCGAGCAAGCGCAGTCCTTCAACAAGCACGGTTTTAATTTCTTTGATTGCCCCTTCCAAAGTATCAGCGAAAGCGCTCAGGCCAGGGAACTCATCCACCAGGCCGATGAACGCCCGGTCTTCTGGTGAGTACCGCGCTCGAAACAAGTATTCCTCCGCATTGAACGGAATGCTGACTTTCTTCCTTGCCATAGCTATTTACCGATGTCTCGCTGCATAGTATCAACCCCGATACTGCATAGCCAGATCAAAAGACCGAGACCAAACTCCGCACCAGGCGCGGTTTCAGGTCCACGTAACCCTGCTCGCCCGCGATCAGATCGCGCAATACTTCTCGAACGCCGCGATGATGTCTGGCGAATTGAACCATCCGCTCGGTCAGCGGCGCGCCCGCGAATTTGCCGCGATAGAAACGGTGCTGCAACTGTGACGCCCGGCGCATCTCCGCGCCAAACGACTCGCGCCACATCTCGTCGAAATCTTCAACGCGGCTCATCATCGCCTGCGCCAGCAGATCAGCCGATTTGATCGCGTAGTAAATCCCTTCGCCGGTGAGCGGATCAACGAAGCCAGCCGCATCTCCGATCAATGCCCAAGCCCGTTTCGCGTCGCTGGCTTTCAGCCGATCCCACGTCGAAACGTCGAGCGCGGGAATCATCGCGGCGTAAAAGTTTGCACGTGGAGTTGAATTGCCCTGAGCCGTTCGGAGTTCGACCGCCAGCTCGCGATCCTGCGATTCGATGAAATCAATCAGCTTGGCTTTCAACCGCGCCGGAGTCGTCTCCTGATAACCGCTGGCGATCCCATAAGAGATGTGGTCGGTGCGCGGGAACAGCCACAGGTAGCCGCTGAATTCATCCAGGTATTTCACGTCAACACGCGCTCCGCTCTGTTCGCTTTTGACGTTCCAGCCCAGCGCGTAGGCGAAATCCTTCGGCTCGAATTTCACGCCGACGCGGCGGCGGGTGACGCTGCTCGCGCCGTCAGCGCCGACCAGGAAGTCGGCGGTGAAGTCTCCGCCGGAGGTTTCGATCCGCCACTGGCCGTGGGCGAACTCAGTGGTTTCGACGCGGTGACAGAAAAGTTTTGCGCCAGCGTTGATCGCGCGCTCGCGCATCATCCGGCTCAACTCTTTGCGTGAATAGATCGCGAAGTCGGATCGCGGCGCGACAGTCAGTTCGCGGTTGCTGGCCGTGATCAACCGCAAGCTGGAAATCATCTGCTTCGGCGCCGCGCCGTCGCGCAGGAATTCAAATTCGCGCAGAGCTTTTGAAGTCACTCCGCCGCCGCAGGGTTTCTCCCACGCCTCGCGCGCGTCGAAGAGCAGCGTTTCAAATCCGTTTTTACTGAGTTGATGAGCCAGGCGCGCTCCGGCAGGCCCGGCTCCGACAATTGCCACTCGCATTTTGAATATCTCGCTCCGACAGGCTGGTCAGTACCGCGCGCGTAAGCAAGCGGTTGCGCACAGAGGCGCCCGCTTGCTTACGCGCGCGGTACCGTTACAAAGCGCGCCGATTATAACGCACGCAGCCGCAAAAATTACCTTCTTGACACGCTCCGGCGCGCCGCGTACTTTCTCGCCTTCTGACTCTTGCAGTGATTTTTGCTCGAAAGGACTACATATGCTTGATGCCCATTTTGTGCGGGAGAATTTCGACCTCGTGCGCGAAAAACTTTCGACCCGCAACTTCGATCCGGCGCTGCTGGAAAACTTCACTCAGCTCGACGCCGCGCGCCGCGCGTTGATCCGCGAACGCGACGACCTGAACGCCGCCAGCAATCGCCTCAGCAAAGAAGTCGGCGCGTTGATGCGCGAGGGAAAAAAAGACGAAGCCGAAGCGAAGAAGGCCGAGTCGCGCGCCGTCGCCGAAAAGGCCAAAGGGATCGAAGCCAGGCTGGAAGAATTCGAAAACGAGTTCCGCGCGATTCTGGTCAACGTTCCGAACTTGCCGCACGAATCGGTTCCGGTGGGCAGTGATGAATCGGCGAATGCCGAAGTCCGCCGTTGGGGGACGCCGCGCGATTTCAAAGCCGAAGGTTTCGAGCCGAAAGACCACGTTGATCTGGGCGTCGGTTTGGGGATTCTCGACCAAGAGCGCGCAGCGAAGGTGACAGGCGCGCGGTTCGCCGTGCTTTCGGGCGTAGGCGCGAAGCTCGAACGCGCGCTGATCAACTTCATGCTCGACCTGCACACGAGCGAGCACGGTTACCGCGAGATGCTTCCGCCGTTCATCGTCAACGACGACTCGCTCTTCGGCACGGGCCAGTTGCCCAAGTTCGAGCAGGATTTGTTCAAGCTGCGGTTCGAACGCGATTACTTCCTCGTGCCGACCGCCGAAGTGCCGCTGACCAATCTGCACCGCGAAGAGATTCTGGACGAGAAAGCCCTGCCGCTCAGCTACACCGCCTACACCCCGTGCTTCCGTTCCGAAGCGGGCAGCTACGGACGCGACGTGCGCGGCCTGATCCGCCAGCACCAATTCGACAAAGTCGAGTTGGTCAAGATCACGAAACCCGAAGATTCCTACGAGGCGCTGGAGCGATTGACGCGCGACGCCGAACGGGTGTTGCAACTGCTCGGACTGCCTTACCGCACGGTGACGCTCTCGACCGGCGATATGGGCTTTTCGGCGGCGAAGACTTACGACATCGAGGTCTGGCTGCCGAGCCAGAACACGTATCGCGAGATTTCGTCTTGCTCGAATTGCGAGGCGTTCCAGGCGCGCCGCGCGCAGATTCGCTTCAAACGCGACGGCAAATCGAAGACCGAATTCGCCCACACATTGAATGGATCGGGACTGGCAGTGGGAAGAACCTGGTTGGCGATTTTGGAAAATTATCAGCAGGCTGATGGGTCGGTGCGCGTGCCGGAGGCTTTGGCCCCGTATCTGGGCATTGAAGTTATTACGCCCAATGCTTGAAACCTACAGGTCGAACCGAGCGCGGATTCGCGGTTCTAACGCGGCTCTGATCTCTTCGTCATCCAGCGCATACTCAATCAGTGTCTTCAGGTAATTGACCGGATCGCCAATGGTCAGCCATTCGCCGTCGGTCACAGGTTGAGCGACAACCCGGCCGCCTCGTCGCACATATTCACGCACCGCATCGGTCAGCCATAGTTCGTTCGCTTTGCCCAGCGGAATCTCGCTCAAAATCCGAATCACGTCGGTCGAAAGCAGAAATCGTCCGAACATCGCCAGGTTCGATTTCGCCTCTTCGCGGGTGGGCTTCTCGACCACGTCTTTCATTTCCTCATGGCTGCCTGCCTTGAATTCGACGATGCCGTAACGCACGACATCTTCCCACGCGACGGGTTGTGTGCCGGCCACCAGCGCGTTCGTGCGTTCGTGCGTATCAATCAATTGTTTGGCGAACGAGACTTTGGTTTTCAGGATGTCGTCGCCGTAGGCGTAGATGAACCCTTCGCCTTCGGGAATGTGGGGGCGCGCCACCATCAGCGGCGTGCCGTTGCCGTAAGGTCCGACCTGCGGCTCGAAAATAATCTCGACGCCCGACAGCTTATCGAAGAAATCGTCGAGCGGTTTGTATTTGCCCTGCGGCGGCGATGCGGCGGGTTTGTATTGGCGACGTAGCGGGTCTGAGTTTTCGCCGGTGACGATGATGATCTTGTTCAGTCCGGCTTCGATAAACTCTTCGACGATCAGATGGATAGTGGGTTTGTTGATGATTGGCAAAAGCTCTTTGGGGTAGCCGAGTGTGACTGGCAACATTCGCGTCCCCGAACCGGCTGCCGCGATCACACCTGTTTTAACTTTCATATGATTGATCTCCGTTCCGGAAATATTGATTTACCGCCGGGAAATGTCGCGCGAAAAATAACATCTGCTTTCGTTATCGCTCAAGCCATAAATTGTTCGTGGTAGAAGAGCGCATAATCGCGCTCGGCGATGGGGTAGGATGGATCTCGATTTCTAAGTTCGTCGGCAAAAATAATCCGGCATAGACAGGATCAACAGGATTTTTCAGGATGTTCAGGAAAACCTCTCAATCGTGGTTCATCTGTTAATCCTGAAAAATCCTGTTAATCCTGCTGAGGTCAGGACACATTTCAAAAATGGGTTTCGCAGTAGAAGAAATGGTTTGGAAGCAAAAAAGGCAAAAAGGGCAAAAAAAGGCAAAAAGGCCAGAATTTTTGCCTTTTTTGCCCTTT
>Ga0187892_10002863_pt1 | contig 33040 bp, 27 predicted proteins | sample MA1701073metaG_FD_139345 | JGI IMG/M metagenome (GOLD analysis project Ga0187892, IMG submission 139345) | Bio-ooze microbial communities from a basaltic lava cave in the Kipuka Kanohina Cave System on the Island of Hawaii, USA - MA170107-3 metaG ... | reverse complement strand
GCGCTCAACCGCCTCCTCCAGGAGCTGTCGCTCCGCTGCGCCCGCGAGGAGGACGTGCGGGAGTACTTCCACGTCGGCGTGCTCGGCTACGGCGCCGAGGTCCGGCCGATCCTGGAGGGCCCGCTGGCCGGGCGCGACCTCGTCTCGATCCGCGAGGTGGCCAACGCCCCCGCGAACCTCGAAGAACGCGTCCGCCGCGAGCCGGACGGCGCCGGCGGCATGCTCGAGCGCACCGTCCGCGTCCCCACCTGGGTCCAGCCGGTGGCGCGCGGCGAGACTCCGATGTGCGAGACCCTCAAGCGTGCGCGCGAGCTGCTCGGCGGCTGGCTGGGGGAGCGCCCCGAGTGCTTCCCGCCGGTGGTCCTGAACCTGACCGACGGCGAGTCCTCGGACGGCCATCCGCTCAAGCCCGCCGAGGCCCTCTGCGGCACCCAGGTGCGCGACGGCTCCGTGCTCCTCTTCAACCTCCACGTCTCCTCCGACACCGGGAACGCGATCGCCTTCCCCGACTCGGACAAGAACCTCCCCAATGAGCACGCGCGGCTCCTGTTCTCGATGTCCAGCGTGCTGCCGGAAGGCATGCGGCGCGCCGCGGAGCAGCAGGGGATCGCCGCCACCGACGGGACCCGCGGCTTCGTGTTCAACGCCGACGTGGTGTCGCTGGTGCAGTTCCTCGAGATCGGAACCCGGGTGAACGATCCCCGGTGACCCCGATGCGCGCCCGCGTGGCGACCTTCTGGACGCCCAAGGCGGGGCACACCGTGGCCGAATACGAGGACGCGGCCTGGCCCGGCCCGCTCGGCGACGGCGAACGCGAAGGGAACCGGCTGCGCCTCGCGCTCTGCGACGGCGCCACCGAGAGCCTGCTCGCGGGCCGCTGGGCGCGCCAGCTCGCCGCCACCTTCGGCGGCGCTTCGGGCGACGGCTTCGCGCCGCTCCTGACCGCCGCCACGTCCCGCTTCGAGGACGAGCTGCGCGGGTACCTCGCGGACCGGCGCGCGCGCGGGCGCCCGATCCAGTGGTACGAGGAGCCAGGGCTCCGGCGCGGGGCCCGGGCCACTCTGCTGGTGACGGAGCTGGAGGAGCCGGTCGAGGGCGCCGCCGTGGGCACCTGGGCCGCGCTGGCCGTCGGAGACTCGTGCCTCTTCCAGGTGCGGCGCGACCGTCTCCGCGTGGCCTTCCCGCTGGAGCAGGCGGGAGAGTTCGGCAGCGCGCCCGACCTGGTCTCGAGCCGCGGCCGGGACGTCGCCGCGGCACGCACGCGGCTCCTCGAGGGGCGGTGGCGTCCGGGGGACGTCTTCTACCTGGCGACCGACGCGCTGGCCGCCTGGTTCCTGCGTTCCGTGGACGCCGGCGGGCGTCCCTGGGAGGAGCTCGACGCGCTGCCGCCCGGGGACCGGGAGGCGTTCGCCGGCTGGGTCGGCCAGCTCCGCGGGAAGCGTGCGATCAAGAACGACGATGTGACCCTGGTGCGGGTGGAGGTGAGGTAGCCATGCCAGGCCAGAGGCTCCCGACCGCGAGCGACTACTGCGACGCCGTCGCGACCCCCCGGCATGCCTTCGAGGACGCGGAGTTGGGCGGCGCGGAGCCGGTGCCGACCCGGCTCGGGCTCCCGCGCGCCATCAGCGGGAACTACGCGACCGTTTTCACGCTCGAGACCACGGACCGGCGGCGCATCGCCGTGAAGTGCTTCACGCGCTCCGCTCCCGCCCAGGAGGAGCGCTATGCGGCGATCAGCCGGGCGCTCGAGCGGCTCGAGGCTTCGTGGAAGGTGGACTTCCGCTACCTGCCCCGGGGCATCCGGATCGCCGGGTTCTGGCACCCGGTCCTGCGCATGGAATGGGTGGAGGCGGCCGGGCTGATCCCGTGGATCGAGGCCCACCTCGACCGGCCGGCGGCGCTCTCCGGGCTGGCGGACGAGGTCGTCCGCGTGACCGGCGAGCTCGAGAAGGCCGGGATCGCCCATGGAGACCTGCAGCACGGCAACCTGCTCGTGGACGACTCGGGCCGCATCCGGCTCGTGGACTACGATGGCATGTTCGTCCCGGAGCTGGCGCGGCTCGGGGCCTGCGAGTCGGGGCACCGGCACTACCAGTCCCCACGGCGGGGGAGCTTCTTCGGCCCCGGGCTCGACCGGTTCTCGGCCTGGGTGATCCACGCGTCGCTGGTCGCGCTCGCGCGCTGCCCGGCCCTCTGGTCCGAGCTCCGCCGTCCCGGCGACGAGGCGCTCCTCTTCCGCGAGAGGGACTACCCCGATCCGTCGGCCTCACGCGCGCTCGAGGCGCTCCGGCGCTCCGGCGACCGCGTGCTGGCCGAGCTGGCCGACCGGCTCCGGTCGCTCTGGCTGCTGGACCCGACCGAGGTGCCGCCGCTGAGCAGGCGCGCAAAGGGGTCAGGAGCCTCTTCCGCGGCGGAAAAGGTTCCTGACCCCTTTGCGCGCCCCGGGAGGGCGTCGGCCCCCGCGGTCCCCGAATCCGTCCCGGACCGGCCCGAGCGAGCCGCTGCGCGGGCAACGCCCGTGCCTGCGCGCGCGACGCCGGTCCCGGAGCCGGTACCGGCCGCCCCGAAGCAGAGGAAGCGGGTGCGCCGGATGCGGAGGCCGCCGCGCGCGGTGGAGCCGGACGGGCGGCCGGTCTCCTTCGAAGAGACGGTCTCGAAGGTGCGCGCCGCCCTCGTCACGCTGGCCGGTGTGGACTTCGCGCTGCTGACGGCGGCGCTCCCCGACCGCTCCGACTCGGGCCCCTGGGCGCTGCTCCTGCAGGTCGCGGTCGCGTTCGCGGCGCTGACCGCGCTGCTCGTCGGCTTCCGGGCCTCGCCCGAGCTGCGCCTCCAGCGCGAGCGCGCCCACGACTTCGAGCTCCGCCAGCGCGAGGCCCGCGTGGCCGCCCAGGCGTTCCGGCGGGCGCAGGCCGAGCGCCGCGTGGCGGGCGACGAGCCGGCCCGCGGCGCCGATCCGGAGCGCGCGGTCGAGCGGGCGCGCCGGCGCCAGGCGGCGGCGGACGCGCGCCTGGCGCTCGCCCGCCGGCGGCTCGACGCGTGCGCGGACCTCAGGTTCTCGGCCTTCGCGCGGCGCGTCCTGCTGGGCGGCGGTCGGGCCTGATCAGGCGCGGGCCGCCTTTCCCGCGGGCGGCGTCGCGCCCTTCCCGGGCTCCGCCCGCGACACCCGCAGCGGGGGAGCCACGCCTTCCTTCCGCTCGCCGAACCAGAGCGTCCGGCTCGGGAACGGGAACTCGATCCCGCGGGCGTCGAAAGCCTTCTTCAGCCGGCGGTTGAACTCGCGCCCGATCCGCCACTGCTGGATGGGCTTGGTCTTGATCCGGGCCTTGACGACCACCGAGGAGTCGGCGAATCGTTCGAGCCCGAGGAGCTCGACCGGCTCCAGCACGTCCCGTTGGTAGCCCGGGTCCTGCCGCACCTCCTCCGCGACCTCCCGGATCACCTGGAGGACCTCATCCACGTCCTCGCCGTACGCCACGCCGATCTCGATCACCCAGTAGCTGAAGTCCTTGGTCATGTTGGTCACGGTTCCGATCGAGCTCCACGGGATCGTATGCACGTTCCCGGACAGGTCGCGCAGGCGCACGGTCCGCAGGTCCACGGCCTCCACCAGGCCCCCGGTGCCCGCAACCACGGCGACGTCCCCGACCGCGAGCGTGTCCTCGAGCAGGATGAACACCCCCGTGATGACGTCCTTGACCAGGGTCTGGGCTCCGAAGCCGATCGCCAGCCCGAGCACGCCGACGCCCGCGAGGATCGGACCGATCTGCACCCCGAGCTGGCCCAGCGCGGTCATGATCGCGACCGTCACCACGATGACCTTGACCGCCTTCCGCGCCAGCGGGACCAGCGTCCGCATCTTGCCGCTGGCGCGAGATTCCCGCACGCGGGCGTCCAGGTAGCGCTGCGTCAGCACGGTCGTGAAGTCCAGGATGGCCATCGCGCCGAGACCGATCAGCAGGAGGCCGAGCAGGACCGAGAAGACTTCGCGCGCCGCCTGGGAGCCGAGGGCCTGGATCGCCTTCACCCCCCAGGCCTCGAGCGAGAAGCAGACCACGAGCACCGCGATCGCCGCCTGTCCGGTCACCCGGAGCCCGGCGAAATAGCGGGGAAGCGACTCGCGGAGCTCGGGGAAGCGCCGCCGGAGGGGCTCGGTCCCCGCGTACATGCGGCCCACGAGCCAGCGGAAGGCCGCCGCGGCGATCATCCCGACGACCACCGCCAGGGCCGTGAAGGCCGAGCCCCGGAGAGCGTACGAGAACCCCTCCTGCACTCCGCCCGCCCAGATCAACCAGAGCGCCGCGAGATAGAGGATCGCGACCACCCACCAGAGTCCGAGCAGGGAGTGGATGGGCGCGCGCCATGCGGGCCGCGCCGCCGCCACCGGGCGGCGATCGAGCCACTGCATGACGCGCGCGCGCTGGCGGAGCACGAACGCGATCCCGGCCAGGAGCAGCACGAGCCCGAGCAGGTGCTGGAGCGGCTCGATCAGGGCGGGGCCGGCCCCGAGGGCGGCCAGCGCGTGCAGGAGGAACACGCCGTAGATGGCCAGCCCGGCGAACCGCCGGAGGTCCCGGGCGAGGGCGCGGGCCGGTTCGTCGCCGAGGGGCAGGAGCCGGAGGTGCGGCGCGTCCGGCGCGAGCACCGCGTCGAGGAAGATCGTGGCGAACCGCTTGAGCGCCACCGCCCAGATCACCAGGGAGGCGGCGAGGCGGGACGCGGGCGGGACCGAGGCCAGCGTGAGCCCGGCGAAGGAGACCGCGATGAAAGTCGCGGGCGGAGCCAGCGCGAGCAGGGTGGCGGTCGCGAGCCTCAGCGCGCGGAAGAAGAACCGGCCAGGTTGGCCGGGATGGACCGCGCGCGCCCGCAGGCCTCTGAGGAGCCACCAGCAGAGGAACCAGGCGAGCCCACCCGCGAGCAGGGCCGCGACCAGGGGAAGGGACTCCCGCAGGAGCGCGCGGCGGGTCTCGCCCTCGCCCAGCGTCTGCACGCGCGCGCGCCACGCGGCCGGCAGGCGGCCCAGCTCCTCGATGAGCTGGACGGTCGTGTCGTGGATGCGGGTCGAGATCCCGCCGAAGAGCCCGACCAGCCTCCCCGAGATCCCGCCACGAGGCGCCGGGGGGAGCGGCGCGGTCGCGCGTCCGGCTTCGAGCAGGGTCTTCAGGTCGCGGATCAACTGCTCGCGCCGCGCGGGGTCCTCGAGCTTCGCGACCAGCTCCTCGACCGTGCGCGACGGGGGCTGCGCCGCCGGCGGCGGCTCGCGCCGCTCCTGGGCCGCGGAGGGGGAGATCGGCAGCAGCGAGACGGACGCCAGGACCAGCGCCCCGGTCAGCTCATACCTGCGCATGGGATGCTCCTCGAAGGGGACTCCGGCCGGTCACCGGCCGCCGGCACGCGCAGGAACTTATAGGCGCACCGGGGAGCCGCGCCGAGAGCAGCTTCCGGGTAGACTGCCGCGACCATGAGCGCGGCGGTGGTTGCGGTGCTCCTCGCCCTCCTGCCGGCCCGGAAGCCGTCCTCCGCCGAGGAGGTGGAGGCGCTGGTGGCGCGGGCCTTCGAGGCGCCGGAGGCGGAGCGGTCGGCGATCCTCGGGAAGCTCCGCGCCCTGCCTCCGCTCAAGCCGGCCGAGGCGCGGGAGTGGACCGCGCGCCTCCTCAAGCTCGCGCGGCGCGGACCCGTATCGCCGCTCGAGCGGGAGAACTTCCTCTACGACGAGGAAGCGAAGAAGGGGCGCTACCTCGTCCAGGGGAAGGGGCGCGCGCTCCTGATCGGGCTGCACGGAGGAGGAGGAGGAGTCGGGGACGCGGGGAACGCGCAGTCCCAGTGGGGCGGATCACTCCGCGGCCTCATGGGCGTCTTTCCCGAGGTGACCGAGAAGTCCGGAGACGCGTGGGGGACGGACCGCGAGGAGGCCTTCGTGCTGGACCTCCTCGAGACCCTGAAGCGGACGGTCCGCATCGACACCAACCGGGTCTACCTCGTGGGTCACTCGATGGGCGGCTTCGGCGCGTGGACGATCGGCGCCCGGAACGCCGATCTCTTCGCCGGGATCGCGCCGTTCGCGGGCGCGATCACCCCGCAGTACGACCCGGCGGGGAAGATCGTCGGGCTGCCCGACGGTCTGCTGCCGAACCTCCGCAACGTCGCGGTCTGGGTCTACCACAGCCTGGACGACCCGCGGGTGAAGGTGGACGCGAACCAGTACGCCGTGGCGCGGCTCGGGGAGCTGTCGGCGAAGTACGGCGGCTTCGAGCACGTCTACGACGAGCAGGACAAGCGCGGGCACGGCCTGCCGGCGAAGGGGTGCGGCCCGGCGGTCGAATGGCTCGCGAAGCACCGCCGCGACCCGCGGCCGAAGAAGGTCGTGTGGGAGCCGCGCTCGGCCCGCAAGCGGATGTTCTACTGGCTGGCCCGCACGGGCGTCCCGTCCGGCCGGATCGCGGCGGACGTACGCGGCCCCAACCACATCGCGGTCGAGGTCGCGCCCGGCGCGGAGTCGGGCTGGGCCGTGCTCCTGGACCAGCGCCTGGTGGATCTCGCGCGCGAGGTCCGGATCGACGTGAACGGCGAGGAGCGCTTCCGCGGCGTCCCGCCGCTCACGCTGGCGGCGCTGGTCGAGTCGGTCCTCGAGCGGCGCGATCCCGAGCTGGTGTTTCCGGCCCGGATCGAGCTCAAGCGCTGATCAGGCTCAGAACCGAGGCCGAGCGGCTGGTAGCAGATCCGAGTATCACGGCAGGTCTTCCACTGTTCCAAGGTGTTTCATTACGTCAGTGAAAGCCACTTCCAATGAAGGTAGCAACCTGCCCGTCACAAGGCCTTCCCGCCCGAAGACTTGATCAGGCTCTGCGCGCTGCGGCGACCGCGGGCCGCGTGGACCACGATGTTGTCATCTCGCCCCTCCAGGGCGGCCAGTAGCGCCCCGGCCCCGCAATCGGACTGCCGTCGCCCCAGGTCGGAGCGGGCGCGGGCGCCGATCCGCCGACGGAGCCGGGCGTCCCGCGCGAGACGGGCCAGCCAAGTGGCCGCGTGGTCGAGACGCGGCTCCGCCCAGCGCGCGTCGGGCGCCAGGTTGGCAGACGCGTAGGCCGGATGCGTCGCGCCCCGCACCGGGACCAGGTCGCAGTCCACCAGACAGGAGTTGCGGTCGTCCATGTAGTCGAGGTTCCCCGACCACCCGGTCGCCACCACCGGCCGGCCGAGCGCCATCGCCTCCAGCAGGCAGAGCCCCAGCCCCTCCGCCCGGTGGAGCGACACGAACACGTCCGCGCTCGCGATCAGCGAGAGCATCGCCCGGTATTCGAGCACGCGGTCCACGAGCCGCACCCGCGGGTCCGCCGCCGCGCGCTCGCGCAGCGCCGCCACGTGCGGCCGGAAGGCCGCCCGCATCGCCGCGTTGTTCAGCTTGACACCGCAAGAACCCGTTCGGCGCGATCGAGGCGTTCCAGCGGGCCTTTCCGCGGGACGAGGGGGGCGCGATCGTCTTCCTGGGGGGATCGCCGGCGAGGAGCTCCGCGAGCGACGGCGGGTTCAGGAGGAACAGGTTGACCGGATGCGGCGCCTCCCCGTCCAGGCTCCGGAGCGGCGCCGGGCCCGGGTCGTGCCCGGACCGCCCTCCCGGCGCGGGGACGTCCACCGCGTGCACCGGCACGCCCGCCTCGAGCAGCAGGCGGAGGTAGGCCCGCGCGCTCACCCCGAGCCCGAGGTTGGCGCTCACGAAGCCGAAGAGGTTGACGCCCGTCCGCGCCGCCGCCGCCCTGCCGCCCATCGGCGCGGGATTCTACCGCGCGCGGCTCACTCGGTGATCCGCCGGAGCAGGCCCTCCCGCTCGAAGCACCGGTGCAGCTCGAGCGCGATCACCGCGTCACCCGGCATCGTCAGGTGGATGCCGTCCTGCTTGAAGAGCTCGACCAGGTCCCGGCGCGGGACCGTCTCGAACCGGCGCGCGAGATCGCAGAGCGCCGCCCCCTCCGCCGCCGCCACCTCGCGGACGACCGCGACGTAGCGCTGGTGCAGCGGGATCAGGTCCTTAAGGCTCCGGAGCCAGCGCTCGGCCAGCATCTCCGGCTCCCGTCCCGGCTCGTGGGACGAGGGCGCGGTCAGAAGGACCGGCGCGATCCCCGCGGCGCGCGCCTCGCGCACCAGCGCGGTCAGGTTGTCGCGGAAATCCCCGACCGACACCCGCTCCGGGCGCGCCCCGGCCGGAGCCGCGCGCGCCACGAACGCCTTGGTCACGAGCTGCGCGAGACGGAGGCCCTGGAGCCGGTAGAGGACCGAGCGGTGCAGTCGCGAGATCTCCCGGTCCTCGATCCCGTAGCCGATCCAGTGGTCGTTCCAGCCGTAGAAGATCGTGACCACCCGCGGCCGGAGCGGGAGCACGTCGCGGCGGAGCTGCTGGAGCCCCTGATAGCTCGTCCATCCCCCGACGCCGAGCGCGAGCCAGGGAACCGCCCGCCCCGTGTCGCGCGCGAGCTGCTCCATCAGCAACCGGTGATAGGTCCCGTACTCGGTGCACGAGTCCCCCAGGAAGACGATCGCCGGCGGCGCCGCCCGCGCGACCGCGAGCTTCGCCCGGTAGTCCCGCGGCACCCAGAAGACGTCCGGGTCCGGCGCGTAGCAGGCCACCACCGTGATCGGATCGGGCCAGCCGAAGACCACCTGCTCGGGGTAAAGCCGGAACGAGAAGCCCGCGAGGCGGAGCCCGCCCTCGAGCGCGGCCACCCCCAGCACCAGGCTCGCGAGCGCGAGCAGCACGCGGAGCTTCATGCGGTCCGGGTGCCGGACTCCGCGATCCTCTCTCGCAATCCCATGCGCGGATTGTATCTTCCGGCCATGCGACCCCTCGCGCTGGGCCACAGCCCCGATCCCGACGATGCGTTCATGTTCTACGCGCTCCGCGCGGGACGCGTGGACACCGAGGGGCTCGAGTTCGTCCACGTGCTCGAGGACATCGAGACGCTGAACGCGCGCGCGCGCGACGGCGAGCTCGAGGTGACCGCGGTCTCGCTCCACGCCTGGACCCACCTCGGTGGGCGCTACCAGCTCCTGGCCACGGGCGCCAGCGTGGGGGACGGCTACGGGCCGATCGTGGTGAGCCGCGACGGCGGCCCGCTGGGCGGCCGGATCGTCGCCGTCCCCGGCACGCTGACCACGGCGTTCCTCGCCCTCCGCCTCCACCTCGGCGACTTCCCCTTCAAGGTGGTCCCCTTCGACCGGATCCTGGACGCGGTGCGCCAGGGGGACGCCGACGCGGGCCTCGTGATCCACGAGGGGCAGCTCACCTGGTCCGGGCTGGGGCTGAAGAAGGTCGTGGACCTCGGCGAGTGGTGGAAGCGGGAGACGGGGCTTCCGCTCCCGCTCGGCGTCAACGTGGTGCGCCGCGACCTGGGCCCGGAGGTCTGCTCGGCGGTGGCGCGCGTGCTCCGGCGGAGCATCCGCTGGGGACTCGAGCACCGCCGGGAGGCGGTCGCGGACGCGATGCGCTACGGCCGCGGGCTCGACCAGGCCCGCACCGACCGCTTCGTCGGGATGTACGTGAACGATTTCACGCTGGACCTCGGTCCGCGCGGCCGCGAAGGCGCACGCGTGCTCCTCGCCCGCGCGCTCGAGCGCGGCCTGATCCCGGACCCGGGCCCGCTCGAACCCGTTTCCGAGGACCGCTGACTTGCCGGGACCGCCAGGACGGAATAGAGTTCCGCCGGGGCTTGCTTCAGGAGGATGTCCATGACACAGGCACGAGTGGCCGCCCTGGCCCTCAGCGGCGCGCTCCTCTGCGGAGCCGCCGCCCGGGCGAGGTCGGCGTCGGGGACAAGGCCCCCGATGTGAAGCCCGAAAAGTGGTGGAACTCCAAGCCCACCTCGCTGGCGAAGCTGACGGGGCGGGTTGTGCTCCTCGAGTTCTTCGCGACGTGGTGAGGGCCCTGCAAGGCGGGCCTCCCCGACCTCAAGGAGCTGCACAAGAAGCTCGGGTCGAAGGGGCTCGTGATCGTCGGAGTTTCCGACGAAGGCGACTCGCTGCTCGAGAAGTACGTCAAGGACAACGAGATCCCGTTCCCGATCGCGCGCCACACCAGCGCGGGCAGTGAGTACGGGATCAAGGGCTTCCCTTCCGCCTTCATCATCCACCCGAACGGCAAGGTGGTCTGGAAGGGCCACCCGGGCGACAAGAACGCGGTGGAGAAGGAGATCGAGAAGGCGCTCAAGCACGTCCGTCTCCTGCCGGCGCTGCCCGCGGGCCTGGTGGCCGCGGCGAAGCCGATGGGAGACGGGGACTGGGCCAAGGCCCTGAAGGTCCTCCAGGACGCGGTCGCTGGAGGCAAGCTCTCGCAGGCGGACCAGCAGGTCGCCGAGGAGACGCTCAAGGGGCTCGAGGCGGACGCCGCCTCGTGCCTCGCCGAGGCGGACCGGCTGGAGAAGGACAAGGACTTCCTCGCCGCCCAGGAGCAGTTCCAGGAGGCGAGCAAGTACGCCGGCCTCGACGCGTCCACCAAGGCGACCGAGGCGCTCGCGCGCTATTCCTCCGACGCGGCCATCCAGAAGGAGCTGGAGGCCGGGAAGAAGGTGGTGGCGGCGCAGGCCCTCGAGCAGAAGAAGCTCTTCAAGAACGCCTGGAAGGGCTACGACGCGGTCGTGAAGGCGTATCCGGACACGGCCACGGCCGGCCGGGCGCAGAAGCTCGCTGAGCGCATCAAGGAAGAAGGGCTCTACACGTACAACGCGAGCTGCAAGAAGTGCCAGAAGCTGGGCAAGGGCTGCCCGAAGTGCAGCGGCACGTAGCGTAAGGTCGGCGCGCGGCCGCAGGGCCGCGCGCCCTCTTCATTCCGGGGGGAAGAGCCTCGCTGCCTCCACTGCCGCGAGGGTTGCGACGTCGGCTCGGACCACCAGAACCGCCGGCCGCGCGCCGGGCGAGGACAGGCTCACGTCCCGCGCGATCGGCCGCGCGTTGAGATCGTGCTCGAGCGGCAGGAGCCCCTCGGCCAGACGCTCGCGGAGCACGGGCGAGCCCTCGGCCGCGCCGCCGCCGAGCACCACACCGTCCACCTCGATGGCCTGCAGCGCGGCGCCGAGCGCGCGGCGCAGCCGCCCGAGGAAGGCTCCGAGCGCCGCGGCCGCCTCCCGGTCCCCGGCGCGCTCCGCCCGGAACAGCTCGCGGAGATCGGCGCCGGGAGCCTCGAGCGCCTCGGGGACCCCCCCGCCGGGCGCCGCGATCGAGGCCCGCGCCCCCACGTGGAGCGTCACGAGCCCGGCCTCGGGCCGGCCGAGGAGCGGAGCTCCGTGCGCCGCCTGCTCCCGGTGCGCGAGCGCGTGCGGCCCGTTCTCCTGGACCGCGACGAGCGCCGCCCCCCCGCCCGCGGCGAGCGCGGCCCGGAGCGCCCCGCGAGCGGGAGGATCGTCCCCGGAGCGGAGCAGCGCCTCGACTCCCGTGGCGTCGAGCGGCGCCGCCCCGTCGCCGGTCCCCCGCGCGCGGAGCGCGACGACGTCGGGCGCGCACCCGACGACTCGGAGCCATTCGAGCGCGAGCAGCGCCGCGGCTTCCGCGTCCGCGACCGGCCCGGACCGGCGCAGCCGTTCGCCCGCCTCGCCGCGGAACTCCAGCACCGACCGCGCGCCGATGCGGTCGACCATCCCCCGGGCCCGACGGCGCCCCGCCTCCAGGAGCTGGAACCTGAGCGTGGCGGTCCCCGCGTCGAGCCCCAGAACCCGCATCTCTCCCCCGTGCTAAACTTCTTCCGCGCCCATCCGCGGCGCGACCTCCATGAAACGGATCATCCGTCTCGCCGTCCTCCTCGCCCTCCTCGGCGGGGCCGGCTACGGCGGCTGGCGCTGGTTCCAGCGCCAGGGGGCCGAGGCGCCCGCCTGGACCACGCAGGCGGTCGAGCGCGGCGACTTGCGCCAGGTGGTGCACGCCACCGGGACCGTGAACGCCGTCACCTCGGTGACCGTCGGAAGCCAGGTGTCCGGGATCATCCAACGGCTCCACGTGGACTACAACTCGGCGGTGAAGGCCGGTCAGGTGATCGCCGAGCTCGACCCCTCGACGTTCAAGGCGCGCCTGGTCCAGGCCGAGGCCACGCTCCGGAACAACCGCGCGGCCGTGACCAGCGCCCAGGCGGGCCTGGAGGAGGCCACCGTTCGCGTGCGCCGGCAGGAGCTGAACCGCGACGAGGAGCGGCGGAAGCTGAAGCGCTCGCTCGAGCTGGCCGAGAAGGGCCTGATCTCCTCGCAGGAGAAGGACGCCGCCCAGTTCTCCGCCGACTCGGCCGAGGCGGCCACGGGCGAGGCGCGGGCCCAGGAGTCGTCCGCCCGGGCGGGGGTCGAGCGGGCCCAGGCCCAGGTCCAGCAGGCGGAGGCGGCGGTCGACGCCGCGCGCCTGGACCTCGAGCACACGGTGATCCACTCCCCGATCGACGGCGTGGTGATCTCGCGCGACGTGCAGGTCGGCCAGACGGTGGCGGCCAGCTTCCAGTCCCCCACGCTGTTCACGATCGCGCAGGACCTCCGCGAGATGCAGGTCGAGGCCAACGTGGACGAGGCCGACATCGGGGTCGTGCGCGAGGGGGTGGCGGCCCAGTTCACCGTGGACGCCTTCCCGAGCGAGGCCTTCGCGGGGAAGGTCGCGCAGGTCCGCCTGTCCCCGATCAACGTCCAGAACGTGATCACCTACATCACCGTGATCCGCGTGGACAACCCCGAACTGAAGCTCCGGCCCGGGATGACCGCCGTGGTCACGCTGAAGGTCGCCGAGCGGAAGGACGTGCTCCGGGTGCCCGCGGCGGCGCTCCGCTTCCGGCCCGACCCGGGCCCGGGCGGGACCGCTCCGGGCGCATCGCGCGGAGCGGCGGCGGCTGCGGCGCCCGCCGGACCGGGCAACGGCAACGGGTCCGGACACCCGGAGCGGTTCCCCGCAGACTCGCGCACGGTCTGGCGGCTCGAGCCGTCCGGCGCGCCCGCCCCGGTGTCGATCGCCGTCGGGCTGACGGACGGTTCCTACTACGAGGTGATCCGCGGCGACCTCAAGGAGGGGGACCAGGTGGTGACCGGCCAGGTCGCGCGCCCGTCCGGCTCCTCGCCGCCGCTCCAGTCTCCGTTCGCCCCCCAGCGCGGCATGGGCGGCCCGCGGCGCCGGCCGTGACGCCGCCGGTGATCCGCGTCGAGGACCTGGTGAAGGTCTACCAGGGGGGCGGCCTGCGGGTCACCGCGCTCCGCCACGTCACGCTCTCGATCGAGCCGGGGGAGTTCGTGGCGGTGATGGGGCCCTCGGGGTCCGGGAAGTCCACCTTCCTGAACGTCCTCGGCTGTCTCGACCGGCCCACTTCCGGCCTCTACGAGCTGGACGGCGTGCCGGTCTCGACGCTCTCGCGCGACGAGCTCGCGCGCCTCCGGAACGACCGGCTGGGGTTCGTCTTCCAGGGGTTCAACCTGTTGGCCCGGACGCCGGCAGTCGAGAACGTGGAGCTTCCGCTGGTCTACACCGCGGTCCCCGGGCGCGAGCGGCGGGCACGCGCGCTCGAGGCGCTCGGGCGCGTCGGGCTCTCCGACCGCACGCGGCACCTCCCCCACCAGCTCTCGGGCGGGCAGCAGCAGCGCGTGGCGATCGCCCGCGCGCTCGTGAACCGGCCGAGCCTGCTGCTGGCCGACGAGCCGACCGGGAACCTCGACACGCGGAACGGCCTCGAGATCATGGCGCTCCTGCAGCGGCTGAACCGCGAGACCGGGCTGACCATCGTGCTCGTGACCCACGAGCCGGACCTGGCGACCTTCGCCGGGCGCGAGGTGGTCTTCCGGGACGGCCGCGTGGTCCACGACGTCCAGAGGCCCGCGGGGGATGCGGTGGCGCAGGTCGAGCGCCTCCCGCCCCCGGTCCGGGAGGAGGAGGCCGCGTGAAGGTCAGCTCCGTGCTCCGCGTCTCGTTCCAGGCGCTGCTCCGCCACAAGCTCCGCTCCACGCTCACGGTGCTCGGCGTCGTGATCGGCGTGGCGGCCGTGATCGCGATGGTGAGCCTGGGCCAGGGCGCGGAGAAGTCGCTCAACGACCTCATCGTGCAGAGCGGGGTCAACGTTGTCTTCGTGAGCCCGTTCCTCACCACGCGGGGCGGGGTGCGCGGGTGGGGCGGCGCCCAGGTGACCACGCTCGTCGAGGAGGACGCGACCGCCATCGGGCGCGAGTGCCCGTCGGTCGTCGCCGTCTCGCCGCTTGTGCGGACGGTCGCGCAGGTGATCAGCGGGAACGCGAACTGGAGCACGTCGATCGAGGGGGTCGGGGAGAAGTACGGCGAGATCCGGTCGTGGACGGTCGCGCAGGGGGACTTCTTCCCCGCCCGCGACATCCGGCGCGCCGCCAAGGTGTGCGTGCTCGGGAAGACCGTGGCCGAGAGCCTCTTCGGGCGCGCGAACCCGGTGGGCGAGACGATCCGGATCAAGAACGTCCCGTTCCAGGTCGTGGGCGTGCTGGCCGAGAAGGGGCAGGGGACCTACGGCGAGAACCGCGACGACGTCGTGCTCGCGCCCTTCACCACGATCCAGAAGAAGCTGCTCGGGATCACCCACCTCCACCGGGTCTTCGTGGCGGCGCGCGGTCCCGACCAGGTGGAGCACGCGTCGCGGGAGATCACGGACCTCCTGGTCCAGCGGCACCGCATCCGGCCGGGACAGGAGAACGACTTCTCGGTGGGCACGATGGCCGAGATGGTCTCCACCGCCCGCACGCAGACCGAGACCATGGGCCTGCTCCTCCTCGCGATCGCGTCCGTGTCGCTGCTCGTGGGCGGGATCGGGATCATGAACATCATGTACGTGTCGGTGACCGAGCGGACGCGCGAGATCGGCATCCGGATGGCCGTGGGCGCGCGCGGGCGCGACGTGCTCGGGCAGTTCCTGATCGAGGCGGTCGTGCTCAGCCTCTCGGGCGGCGTGCTCGGGATCGCGCTGGGCGTGGGCGCCTCGCTCCTGATCCCCCGGCTGCTCCGCTGGCCGGCGACGATCTCGCCGGAGGCGGTGCTGGTCTCGTTCCTCTTCTCCGGCGCGGTGGGGATCTTCTTCGGTTTCTATCCGGCGCGGCGCGCCTCGCGGCTCGACCCGATCGAGGCGCTGAGGTATGAGTAGCGGCACTCCCGGGGCGTGACCCGGACTCACCCGAGAAGAGGACGCCACCCATGAGCCGAGGTCGCCACAAGCTGAAGAGCGCCGGACCGGCGAAGCGGAAGACCCGGAACCGCGTGACCCGCCGGGCCGAGCAACCGGAGGCGGAGCCGAGCGCGCTGCACCCCGAGCGCGGCTCGGACCATCGGGGCCACGAGCGGGTGAACGTGAAGACCACGAAGACGGTGCGGGCCAAGACGCCGCGTACCCGCGATCCCGGGTCGATCAAGAACCGGGAGACGCCGCGAGGGACCTTCCGGCGGTGAGGCCGGGGCCGGTCCGGACGCTGTTCGCGGTGGCGCTGGCCGCCGCGTCGGTCCGGGCCGGCGACGCGGCCCGCTACCGGAAGGACGTCCAGTTCCTCCTCGACGAACTGGAGAAGCGGGCCGGCCACTTCTTCGAGCGGAAGAGGATCGACTGGAAGTCGGTCCGCGCCCGCTTCAACAAGGAGGTGTCCGGGGTCGCGGACGACGCGGCGCACGTCCGCCTCAGGTCTTCGCGCGGTTCCTCCCCGCGGGCGGGTCGCTCGGCAGCTACCGGGGTGCCGGCCCGAACGGCCTCGGCGGGGCGATGGTGATCATCGTGGACGCCGGGACCGCGTCGGCGGCGGAAACCATCGCGGGCATGTTCAAGGAAGAGGGGCGCGCCCGGCTGATCGGGACCTCGCCCACCGCCGGCATGTCCGGGAGCAAGGAGACGCTGACGGTGCCGAGCGGCCTCTTCACCGTGCGGTTCACCGTCCGTTCCCACCGCGCCGGGCGGGGCCGCGGGCCGGAGATCGAGGGGGTCGGAGTCGCGCCGGACGAGGTGGTGGCGTTCGACGGCAGGGCGATGGAGGGGGGGGTGGATCCGTTCATACGGAGGGCGACGGAACTGCTGCGGGGCGGCGCCGTCCAGGCTCCACGCTTCCGCTGACGAAAAGGGGTCAGGTCCCGCGGCGGGACCTGACCCCGGCTCATTTCCACCGTGCGGAGAGCCCGGTCCCACCGTTTCTCCCTTAGAATCACCGCCCCCTGGGGTGTCTCCCCGCCCGCGTCCGGATTCCAGGTAGCGTGCGTTCAAGGGAAGGGCGGGGAGCGGAGGTGTGCCAATGGATCCCTCCCTCGAGCCGCTCCTGCTCGCGATCCGTCGCGGGGACCGGGCGGCCTTCGAGCGGGAGATGGTCCCGTTCCGCGACCTCCTCGTGCGGCTGGTCGAGGAGGAGATGGACCGCCGTCTCCTCGCCGTGTTGGAGCCTGAAGACGTGGTGCAGGACGTGCTGATCATCACCTACCGGGAGCTGGGGGAGCTGGACTTCCCCTCGCCCGGCGCCTTCCGGCGCTGGATCGAGATGGTCACCCGCAACCGGCTGATCGACCTCGTCCGGCGCCACTACACCACACGGGTCCACGGGACACCCCCCCGGTCCCTCGATCAGAGCAACGGGCACGGGGGACACGTGAAGAGCGACGTGGCTTCCCCGGAGCTCACGCCCGGCTCGGTGGCCTCGCGACGGGAGGCCGCCGAGGCGCTCCTCACCGTCGTGGCCGGGCTCGCCCCCGACTACCGGACCGTGCTCCAGCTCGTCCTCGTGGACCGGCTCGGCAGCCGCGAGATCGCGCTTCGGATCGGTCGTTCCCAGGATGCGACGCGGAAGCTGCTGGCTCGCGCGCTGGACGCCTGCCGCGATGCGATGCGCAAGCTCGGTTTCGAGGTGGAGTGAGCTGGATGGACCCCCTGGAAGAGGAAGCGGAACGGGTCCTCCAGGACTTCGTGGACCGCCGGGCGGCCGGGGAGCGCCCGATGGCGGAGGAGGTCCTCGAGCGCCACCCACACCTCCGGGAGCTGCTCACCCGCCGCTTCGCCACGCTGGAGGCGCTGGACCGGCTTCTCGAGCGCAAGGGCGCCACGCCTCCCCAGGACACGGTCTTGGGCGACTTCCGGATCATCCGCGAGGTGGGCCGGGGCGGGATGGGGGTCGTGTTCCAGGCCGAACAGCTCTCGCTCCGCCGCGTGGTCGGGCTCAAGGTGCTCGGCGCCTCGCTCACGCGGACGTGGCGCACGGTCGAGCGGTTCCGCCGCGAGGCGGGGATCGCGGCGCGCCTCCGGCACCCGAACATCGTGTCGGTCTATTCGGTCGGCGAGAGCCAGGGCTACTACTACTACGCGATGGAGTTCGTGGACGGCGTCTCGCTGGGCCAGGTGCTCACGCGGATCCGCTCCAAGGCGCCGCGCCGGCTCGCCGAAGTGGACCTCGCGAGCGTGGTCCGCGAGCTGATGGGTCCGCCGGGGGACGATGAGAGCGGGGCGGTCGCCCTGAGGAGCCAGGCATGGTTCGGGACCGTGGCCCGGCTGGTGGCCGACCTGGCCGACGCCCTGGTCTACGCCCACTCGCGCGGCGTGATCCACCGGGACGTGAAGCCGCAGAACGTGCTGCTCAACCGCCGGCTCGTGCCGCAGCTCACCGACTTCGGGCTGGCCAAGGACATGGACCTCGAGACCCTGTCCCAGACCGGCGACCTGATCGGGACGCCGCAGTACATGAGCCCGGAGCTTGTGATGGCCGGGCGCATCCGGGTGGACCACCGGACCGACATCTACTCGCTGGGGGTCACGCTCTACGAGCTGCTCACGCTCGCGGTCCCGTTCACGGGCACGTCCTCGCAGGAGGTGCTGCGGAAGATCCTGTTCGACACCCCGGCCTCGCCGCGCCGGCTCCAGCCCGAGGTCCCGCGCGACCTCCAGGTGATCGCGCTCCGGGCGATGGAGAAGGACCCGACGCACCGCTACGCGCTGGTCTCGGAGCTGGCCGAGGACCTGCGCCGCTTCCTCAGGTTCGAGCCGATCCAGACGCGCGCGCCGGGCCCGGTGATCCGGATGCGGCGCTTCGTGAAGCGGAACCGGACGCGGGTCGCGGTCGGCGCGGGGCTCCTCCTGGTCGTGCTCGGGACCGGCATGGGCTTCCGGGTGCAGGGCCGCGCGCAGCGGCTCCGGGACGGCCTCTCGATCGCCCGGATGCAGCTCGAGCGCGGCAATCCGCTCGCCGCGAGGGAGAGCTTCGCGGGGCTGATGGCCGCCCTCGGACCGGTCGAGGAGGTCCGCAGCGGGCTGGAGCGCGCGACGCGGGAGGTGGAGGAACTCCGGCTGCGGCACATCCGCAGGGCCGAAGACGCCGAGCGGCAGGCCGCGAGCTGGGAAGGCTATCGCGCCGTGGGGGTATCCGAGCTGGACGCGGCACTGGTCCTCAGGGACGACGCCGCGCTCCGGGCCCGGCGGGACGACCTGCTGGGCGTCCACCGCGTGCGCATCCTGTCCGATCCTCCCGGCGCCCGCGTCTCGGCGCGCGAGGTGCTGCCGAAGACCGGGACCCTGGGCCCTGACCTCTCCCTGGGAGAGACCCCGCTCGAGCCCGTGCCCATGCATGAGGGCCTCCACCGCATCGTGTTCGACAAGCCCGGATTCGGGTCGGGGGAGTACGACCTCGTGGTCGAGCGCGGCGCCACGGACCGGGTGATCAGCGTTCGTCTGCGCCGGGATGACGAGGCGCGGGAGGGGATGGCGCTGATCCCCGCCGGCCGGTACCTCCTGGGCCACAAACGGGAGGACCTCAAGCCCGGTGATCCACGCTATGAGCTGCCTCCCGAGGTCGTGGAGCTTCCGGCCTTCTACCTGGACCGCTACGAGGTCTCCAACCAGGCCTACCTGCGGTTCGTTCAGGAGACCGGCCGCGAGGCGCCGCCTCATTGGAAGTCTCCGGGGGATCCGTTCCCCGCGGAGCACGCCTCCCTGCCCGTGACGAACGTCACCTGGCACGATGCTCTGGCCTACTCCTCGTGGGCCGGCAAACGACTCCCGACCTCGGTGGAGTGGGAAGCCGCCTGTCGTGGGCCCAACGGGAGCCTCTATGCCTGGGGAAACGAGTTCCAGCCGGAGAGGCCCAATTACGGACCCAGGCTCAGGCTCCAGCTCGGCCTGCAGGCCGCCTCTCCGCAGAGTCCGCTCCAGGCGGTGGACGGTCCGACCCAGGACCGGAGTCCGCTGGGAGTGCTCCACCTGATGGGGAACGTGCGGGAATGGGTCTGGGACCCGTGGCCCGAGACCCCGCAGCCTGCGACGGCACGATGGAGCTGGCGGGAAGGCTCGCGAACCGTCCGGGGGAGATCGGTGGGGGAGCCGCAGCCCAATCGCGCCGAGATGTGCACCTGCGCCGGGCGGGTGCCTTTCAATCCCCTACGACGAGAATCAAATGTCGGGTTCCGCTGCGCGAAGAGCAGCCGTCCCTGAACCTATGAGGAGGATTCATGGCCAAGCGGGAGTTCGAGAGTCCGGGCGACGGAAGGAAACAGGCGGTCGACAAGCAAGGAGCAGCGCACGCGGAGACCGCTCCCGGAGAACATGGTACCGAGCTGATCTGCCCGCACGTGAAGCTGGTCAACGTGAAGCAGCTGAAGAAGCTGACGGAAAAGCAGAGGGAGCAACTCGTCGAGATCCTCAAGGCAGACTTGAAGAAGTACTCCAAGCCGAAGCAGGAGCGTCACCCCTCTGCCGCGGGAACCACCGCGGAGGAGCCCTGCGAGGTGGAGTACATGTACTGCGATGACGGGAGCGGGAACCTGGTCTGGTGCCGTTGCGAGAAGTTCTGCACCTCGGACGGCGACTACTGGAGGTGCGAGCCCGCGTCGCTCGCGATCAAGGGACAAATCCAGATTCCGGGCGTGAGATGACCAACGAACGCCTCGCGCGACTCGATCCGGCGCACTACGGGCTGCCGGCGGCGGACCTCGCCCGTCTCCAGACCCCGGCGCTCGCGATCCACCTGGACCGCGTGCGAGCCAACGTGGAACGGATGGCCGCGTGGCTGGGGGGCGATCTGGACCGCTGGCGGCCCCATGTGAAGACCGCCAAGATCCCGGAGGTCTTCCGGCTCCTGGCCCGGCGCGGCGTGCGCCGGTTCAAGTGCGCCACGACGCGCGAGGCGTTCCATCTCATGCAAGCGTTCGAGGAGGAGCAGATCCGGGGGGCTGACGTGCTCATCGCCTACGCGCACGCCGGCCCCGCCCTCCAGCGCCTGACCATGCTCGCCGAGCGGTTCCCCGAGACCCGCCTCTCGGTCCTCGCCGAGGACCCCTCCGCCGCGGCGGCGGTCCCCGCCCGGCTCGGCGTTTTCGTGGACGTGAACCCGGGGATGGACCGGACCGGCATCCCCATGTCCGAGCGGGACTCGATCGGCGCCGTGGCGCGCGCGGCCGGTCCGCGGTTCCGGGGGGTGCACTTCTACGAAGGGCACATCCGGGACGCGGACGGCCGGATCCGGGGGCACCGCTCGGCCGGTCTCTTCGAGGAGCTCGTCACGATCGTGCGCTCGCTCCAGGCCGGGGGCCTCGTCGTCGAGGAAGTCGTGACCAGCGGGACCCCCACCTTCCGCGCGGCGCTCGCGTTCCCCGCGCTCCGCGATCTCGCCGAGGCGCGCCACCGGGTCTCGCCCGGGACCGTCGTCTACCACGACGCCGCGTCCGACGCCTTCGAGGAACTGGACCTCGAGCCCGCGGCCGTGGTCCTCTCCCGGGTCGTCAGCCACCCCGGGCCGAGGCTCGTGACCTGCGACGCAGGGTCGAAGTCGCTCGCCGCCGAGGCCGGCGATCCGTGCGCGATCGTGCCCGGCCGGCCGGGGCTCGTGGCGCGGCGACCGAGCGAGGAGCACCTCCCCTTCGACGTCGCCGCCGGCGAGCGCCCCGCCCGCGGAGAGGTCCTGTCGCTGATCCCGCGCCATGTGTGCCCGACGGTGAACCTCGCGGAGGAGGCCCTGCTGGTGGACGGCGGCCGGATCGTGATGACCGTCCCCGTCGCCGCCCGCGCCCACGAGACGTGGACGTAGGACGGCTGGAAGCTTGCAGCCGGACCGCGCGAACGGCAACCTGCCCACGTGTTCCCTCTCGATGCGCCCGTCTTCCCCGCCTCCGCCGAGGAGTTGGCGGCGTCGCTGGAGTCGGGGCTCCGGCGGCTCTTCCGCGTGGACCGGCCCGGGCCGATCGTGCGCGTGACCGGTGGAACCTGGCCGGCGCTCGAGCGGGTGATCGTGGACCTGGCGGGCGCGGAACTGGTCACGGCCGAGCCGCCGCCACGGCCCGGCGGGAACCACCGGCAGCCCGGGTTCTTCGTGCGCGACTGGAGGGTCTCGGCACCCGGGGTCCGGAGGGGCGGCGTGACCGGAGACCTCGAGCTGACCGCGCAGGACCTGCGGTTGGACTACGACCTCGACGAGCGTGGCCGGACGCTGCTGGTGCCGGCGGGCGCGGGGCAGGGGCGGCTCGGGGCCGCGACGTCGCTGCGCGACCTGGAGGCGTTGCTGCTCTCGGGGGCGCGCGCCGGCGCGGCCGAGCACGGAGTCTCGATCGAGAACGTCGCGCTCGAGCTCGAGCCGATCGACGCGCGGGCCGTCCGGGTCGCGGCGCGCGTGGAGGCCCGGAAGGTGGTCCGCGTGGACGTCCGGGTCACCGGGCGGCTCGCCGTGGACGAGGAGCTCCACGCGACGCTCTCGAACCTGGAGTGCGGCGGCACCGGCCTGGTCGGCTCCATGGTCGCGGGCCTGGTCCGCCGCCACCTCGCTCCCTTCGAGGGGCGCCGCGTGCCGCTCCAGGCGTTCGCGCTGGGGGACGTGCGGGTCCGCGACGTGAAGCTCGCCGTCCAGGACGGCATCGAGGTCACCGCCTCCTTCTCCGGGTGATCGCCACCAGGACCGCCAGCGCGGCGGAGATCGGGATGAACCAGGGCCACCCGAGGAGCTTCCGTTCCAGGCCGAAGAGCTCCTCCTGGAAGAAGAGCACCGCGCCCGCGGCCACGCCGGCGGCCATCCCCAGCATCACCGAGCGGTCGCTCCCTCTCCGGTGGGAGAGGAGGGCCACGAGGAAGCCGCCCAGGATCCCGCCGTAGAGGATGGTCATCGCGCTCAGCGCGATCTGGATGAGCTGCTCGGCCTTGTCCCCCGTGTACCAGGCAAAGAGGAAGCCCACGAGACCGAGCAGCGCCCCGAAGACCACCGTGATCAGCCGCACCCGCAGGAGCCCGCCGCCGCGCCCGGGCCGGAGGTCGCTGGTCCATGCGGCGGTCGTGGAATTCAGCGTTGCGCCCAGGCTCGAGATCGCGGCCGCGAAGAGACCGGCGAAGACCAGGCCGCGCACGCCGGGAGGGAGCACGTGCATGATGAAGTTCGGGAAGATGCGCTTGGTGTCGTCGGACGGGTAGGCCGCGACCCGGACGTGCTGGTGGAAGGCCCAGAGCATGGTCCCCACGGCCAGGAAGAGCGCCACGATCGGAAACGTGAGGAAGCCCGACCCGACCACGGTGCGCCCCGACGAGCGCTCGGAGCGCGTGTTCAGCATGTGCTGCACGTTCTCCTGGTCCGTTCCGTGGGTGGCCAGCGTGAGGAAGAAGCCGCCGAGCACCGCCACGGGGAGCGGCCGGACCGACGCGAGCCATCCCGCCGGACCCGGATCGAGGGCGAGCACCTGGAGCTTGCCGGCCTCCCACGCTTCCGAGAGCACCTGGCCGATCGGGAGACCGAGCTTCGCGAGCCCTACGGCCAGCGCCACCGTCGCGCCGAGCGCGAAGATGGTGCCCTGCGCCACGTCGGTCCAGACCACGGCCTTGAGCCCGCCGAGCAGCGTGTACACCGTGGAGAGCACGGTCATGAGCACGATCGCCCCGTGCAGGCTGAAGCCGGTCACGACCGAGAAGGCGAGCGCCACGATGAAGAGGCGCACGCCCGAGGCGATCAGACGGCCCACGAGGAAGGCCAGGGCCGAGGCGCGCTGCGCGCCGGGGCCGATGCGCTGGCCCAGGAAGCCGTAGACCGTGTGCAGGTTCAGGCGCCAGTAGAGACGGATGAACCAGACCGAGAGCGCCCACTTCCCTATCAGTGCCCCGATCGCGAACTGGAGATAGGTCCAGTCGCCCACGTAGGCCGACTCGGGGACGCCGATGTAGGTGGCAGCCGACACCTCGGTAGCCAGCACCGAGAAGATCGCCGCCCAGGCGGGGAGCGCGCGATCGGCGCGGAGATGCCCCTCCCCCGTCCGCTGGCCGCGCGAGGCGCGCCAGCCGATCAGGATCAGGAGCGCGCCGTAGGCGAGGAGGATGACCCAGTCGAGGGTCCGCACGAGGCCGCGCTTGTAGCAGACGACCCGCGGTGATGCAATCCGCGGCCATGATCACGCTCCTCCCGGGACGGACTTCCCGCCGGGGCAAGTGACGGCTTGCAGCCCCTGGGGGCCGGGGCATAGGATGCCGACAAGAAGAAAGAAGGGTCCTCTCGGCGCGCGTTGGCTTCCGGTGGTCTTCTCCGCGCCCGGAGCGATGGAACCGCGCGTCGATCGGACCGGCGTGGTCTCCGGCCGACTCGGGATTCCCGTCGATGGTGATCTCGATGACGCTCCGCGTCCCTCGCCGTAGGCGGCGAGCCCCACCCACCCCGGCCTGCCACGCCTTTCTGGGTCCCGCACCCCGTTCAGGAGGACGATCATGGCCCCCAACCCGTCGAACTCCGCGCGCACCGGCACCTCGGCCCGTTTCCCTCCCGTGCTCTTCCTCAAGACCGCCTACCGGAACTCCCCCTGGGCCGTGATCTCGGTGACGGCCCACGTCATCCTGATCGCGGTCCTGAGCCTGGTCGTGGTGACCCGGCAGGGCCGGCAGAGGGAGGCGCTGCCCTCGGTCATCGCGGTCGTTCCCAGGCCGCTGGAGACGGTGAAGCTCGATGATCTCCCCGAGGAGCTTCCCAGCCGCGGGCCGCTTCCGGCGGAGACCACGCCGCTCTCCGAGAGCCTTCCGTCCGAGATGCCTCTCCTGCCGGACGCGCCCCCGGGCAACTTCGACCAGGATCTGGAGTCGAAGTCGGACAGGATCGGTGACCCGAACGGGCTCATCGAGGCGCCCAACCCGGGGTTCATCGGGAGCACGTCGATCGGCCCGGGCAGCCAGGGCCATCGCGGCCAGACCGTGTCGGACTTCAGCTCCCGGATCCCGGGAGGCATCGGCAATCGCAAGCGGGGCAACCAGGCGCGGGCCATCCGCGCGGGCGACGGGGAACCGGAGACGGACCAGGCCACCACGGAGGGCCTGGAGTGGTTGAAGAACCACCAGACTCCAGACGAGGGCAACTGGGACTGCGACGGCTTCCAGAGGCACTGTCGGAAGAACGTATGCGACGGGACGGGCCATGCACTCAATGATCCCGGCATCACCGGGCTCGCGCTGCTCGCCTTCCTGGGCGCAGGACACACCCACAAGGAGGGACCCTACAAGAAGACCGTCCTGGACGGCCTCAGGTACCTCAAGAACATCCAGGACCCCGAGGGGTGCTTCGGGCCGCGGACCGACCGGCACTTCGTCTACGGCCACGCGATCGCGACGCTGGCGGTGGCCGAGGCCTACGCCCTCACGAACCACCAGATGCTCCAGCCGATGGTCGAGAAGGGCCTCGCCTTCATCTATCAGTGCCAGAACCCCAGCCCCTCGGGGACGGGGTTCCTCGCGTGGCGCTACGGGGTGCGCACCGGCCAGAACGACGCGTCGGTCACCGGGTGGATGATCATGGCGCTGAAGTCCGCCCATGACGCAAAGTTCCCGGTCAACCGGCCTTCGGTCGAGGGCGCCAGGGCCTTCCTCGACTCCGTGACCGACCCGGCCACCGGCAAGGTGGGCTACACGCAGATGGGGCTCAGTCCGGTCCGCCAGGCCGGTCGCGAGAACCGGTGGCCCATCGACCGGAGCGAGGCCATCACGGCCGTCGGGGTCTTCTCCCGCATCTTCGCCAACCAGATGCTGGGCCTCGACTCGAGCAAGGATGCGCTCGTGATCAAGGGCGCCCAGCTCATGGCCACGAAGCTCCCGACCTGGAACGAGGCCGACGGAAGCGTCGACATGTACTACTGGTACTACGGGACGCTCGCGATGTTCCAGATGGGCGGGGAGTACTGGAAGAAGTGGAACGCCGCGATGAAGGACGTGATCTTCAAGCACCAGCGCACGAGCGGCGACGAGAAGGGCTCGTGGGACCCCGTCGATCCGTGGGGCCAGGACGGCGGGCGCGTCTATTCCACCGCGCTCATGACCATGTGCCTCGAGGTCTACTACCGGTACGGGCGCGTGTTCGGGACCAGGTAGCCGATCGCACGGGCGGGTGCCTCCGCGGGCGCGGGGCACCCGCCCGGTCCGCGATCAGTTCGTGGTGGCTCCGAGCGTGTTCCCGGTCTCGAAGCCGCTCGGCAGGGCCGGGTTCACCGCCACCGCGGAGATGAACACGCGGAGGCCGGCCGGGAAGCCCGAGGGGAGCGTGACGGTCCCGGTCGCGCGGCCCGATCCGTCGAGCACGCCGGCGAAGCCCGTCGTGATGCCCGGGATGCCGCCGATCGAGAGGACGAGCAGCGGGTCGATCGCGAGGTTGATGACGCGGCCGTCCGGGAGCGGGATCCCCGGGCGCTGCGAGAGGGACATCGCCGCGACGTAGCTCAGACCGCCCGAGCGGGGGAACGAGAAGTTCACGTTGTAGGTGGAGCCGCCGGCGAAGGAGCCGGAGCCCGACACCTTGCGCGAGGCGTAGAGCTCGACGCCGGACAGGTTGCGGCCGCCCGGGTAGGCCCGGCTCTGTATGACGGTCCCCGAGGGGGTCAGGTGCGTCAGCGTGCCCCCGGTGTTCACGACCAGGATCTCCCCCGTCTCATCGTCCACCTTGACCCCGTTGCTCGAGCCGGCGGGAGAGGCGACGGTCGAGACCACGCCCGCCGGCGTCACGCGGAGGAGGCCGATGCCGAAGCGGGTCACGATGAAGGTCCCGGTCCGCGGCTCGAACTCGGCGCCCGAGAGGCTCCCGAGCCCGGAGACGATGGTCGTGACGATGCTGGTCACCCGCTGAACGCGAAGCAACGCTCCGGTATTGAAGTTGACCACGAGGGCGTCGCCCGTGTCGTGGTCCAGCGACAGGCCGTTCGGAGTGCCGGTGAAGGTCGCCAGCGTGGTGAGCATTCCGGTGGGCAGGTCGAGCCGGTACAGCTCCTGGACGGGGCCTCCGGGGGAATAGCCGCCCGCCAACAGGAAGGTGCCGTCCTGGTCCAGGTCGGCCGCGTTGGCGGGCCCGGCCGTGGTGGCGATCGTGACCGTGACTCCGGCGGGCGTGATCACGAGGATCGGGCTGGGGAGCGCGCCCTGGCTGCGGTTCGGGATGTACGCGCTCATGAGGTCCGCGTTGTTCCCGTGCATCGCCGCCAGGTTGAGCCCGGAGGCGGCCGGGGGGGTCAGGAGGATCTGCGTGAGCGTGGTGCCTCCCGGCGACACGTAGTTGATGGTCCCGCCGGCGGCGCTGAAATCGGACAGGAGCCAGTCCCCGGGCAGGGGCTGGGCGGAAGCCAGGCCGGCCAGGAACGCGGCCAGGGCAAGACACGATCTCGATGAAGTCATCGGGGCAATCCTCCAATCCGGTGAAGACTCTGGAAGCCGGAGCGCTCCCACTCGCGCTCGCGGGGACGGCCAGGATCGGCGGCCAGTATGCCGCCTGCCAAGTGGCGTGTAAACCGGCTCTCCCGGACCCCGATCCGATCGTGTTCCAATACCGGCATGCGGATCGGCGTCGATCTGGGCGGCACCAAGATCGAGGCGGTCGCGCTCGCGGACGACGGACGCGAGGCGGCGCGCCGGCGCGTCGCGACGCCGGCGGGGAGCTACGAGGGGACCATCGCCGCCGTCGTGGGCGTCGTCCGCGCGGTCGAGGCCGAGGCGGGCGGGCGGTGGCCGGTCGGCGTCGGGATCCCCGGCGCGCTCTCGCCCGCGACCGGCCTGGTGCGGAACGCCAACTCCACCTGGCTGAACGGACGGCCGCTGGACCGCGACCTCGCCGCCGCGCTGGGCCGCCCGGTGCGCGTGGCCAACGACGCGAACTGCTTCGCGCTCTCGGAGGCCCTCGACGGCGCGGCCGCCGGGCAGGACGTGGTCTTCGGGGTGATCCTCGGGACCGGCGTCGGGGGCGGGATCGTGGTGGGCGGACGCGTGCTCACCGGTCCGCACGCGCTGGCGGGGGAATGGGGCCACAACCCGCTCCCCTGGGCGCGCGACGACGAGCGGCCCGGCCCGCCGTGCTGGTGCGGGAAGCACGGCTGCCTCGAGACCTTCCTCTCGGGGCCCGGCCTCCAGCGCGACCACGCCGCCGCCACGGGTGAGACGCTCCCGCCCGCCGCGATCGTCGCGCGCGCGGCGGCCGGGGATGCGGCGGCGCTCGCCACCCTCGAGCGCTACGAGGACCGCGCGGCGCGCGGGCTCGCGAGCGTGATCGATCTCCTCGATCCCGACGCGATCGTGCTCGGGGGCGGGTTGTCCCGCGTCGCGCGGCTCTACCGCGAGGTGTCGCGCCGCCTGGGAGACTGGGTCTTCTGCGACCGTCTCGCGACGCCGCTCCTCCCGCCGCGCCATGGAGACTCGAGCGGAGTGCGCGGCGCGGCGCGGCTGTGGGAGGGCCCCGGGGTCGGAACTCTCGCCCCGCCCTGACCACCGTATTTTTCTTACTTTGGATATTTGACACACCCACGTTATCAACTACACTTCTCCCGCGGGATGCTGGGCGGGACGGGCGAACCCGACCGGGAGGGACATCCCCAGGTTTTCAGGGGAACTCAAGGGGAAGAGGTCGCGTCGGCCGTGACCCGGCGAACGACCTCGTGAGGGGCAGTCGTCGGAGAGCGTGCCGGCACGACCCACCGGAGGTGTCGCCATGCCCGCTCGCCATCATTCCACTGCCATCCTCCTCCTGTCCTTGGGCCTCGCCGGTCCGACCCTTTCCGGACCCGGGACGCGCCCGGGCGCGGGCGTCGTGCTCGTACCCCCCGGCCAGGTCCCGGCGCCGGCCGCCGGGCTCTCCGAGATCACGCACGATCCGGCGCGGAGCGTCTTCTGGACCGGCCATTCGACCGGCGGCGTCCTGGACAACCTCCGCTCCGTGTTCCCCGACACGCTCCAACCGGGCCCGCGGACGATCCAGACCGACGAGCTGGACGCGGGCGGGGGATCGCCGCCGGGCGCGGACGTGGACGGGCCGGTGAACGGCCTGGGCCTGCTCGCAAGCGGGAACCTGCTCGCGAGCGACGACCTGGGTGACAACGCGCGCTTCTCGGACACGCTCTTCGAGGTGGACCCGACCACCGGGGCGCTGGTCCATTTCTGGTACCTGAACGGGCAGGCCTGCAACACGTGCCGGCCGAACACGAACACGGACCTGCCTCAGCGCCACCTCTGGACGGTGGGCGCGCTCAGCGCGTCGCGCGGCGATCCGGCCGTGGACCCGCTGTTCGTGGCCCGCCGGTTCAACAACCGGGCCACCACCGTGCTGGCCCGTATCCGGCTCCTCCCGGGAACGCCGGGCACCTGGTCGCTGGTGCAGGACGTCCCGTCCCCCTGCGGGGCCCCCGCCACCGGGATCGCCTTCGACGCGGACCAGGCGGCGCTGAACGGGCTCCCCAACGTCTACTGGTTCGTCTCGCGCGGCAACCAGCAGATCTTCGAGTGCACGTGGAACCCGGCGCGGCAGGACTTCCAGGTGAACCAGGCGGTGCCGGCGCCCTTCGCGGGGACCTCGCCGACCGTCAACCGTATCGACACCTGCGTCGCGCCCGAGCTGGGCACCGCGCCCCCTCATGCGCTGGTGCTGGGCGAGACCGACGTGCTGCCGGCGAACAACCTGCTGGTCAAGATCGCGGCCGGGCTCGGAGACCCGGACATGGCCGCCGAGGGCTACGCGCTCTACCACTCCACGCTGGACACGAATCTCTTCGTGCCCACCGATCCGGTGGTGTTCAACGAGGAGGTGCAGCTCTGGCCGGGCCGCGGAGAGGCGCCCGTCGCGGACCAGACCCAGCAGCAGCAGGCCTCGCCCTTCTTCGCCGAGAGGAGCACGCTGGTGCTGAACGACATCGACGCGCTCGCGCTCAGGCCGGACTTCGTGGGCGACGATCCGACCTTCTTCGACTTCTACTGGTCCGACCGCGTGGACCAGAACTCGGAGCGCGGACTGGTCCGCGACGGGGACATCGTGCGGGTCCGGCCGGACTGCACCATCGAGCGGCTGGTGAGCGAGGCGCTCGTGATCCTGGTGGCCGGGCTGACGTCCGGGACCGCGGACGTCGACGCGCTGGCGATCATGCCGAACGGCGACCTCCTGATCAGCTTCAGCGACGCGAGCATGACCACGACAGCGCCGAACTTCCAAGGGCAGCCGATCCTCGACGGCGACGTGATCGTGATCCCGGCGAGCCGCGCGGCGCAGTCCGCCTACTGGGTCTACCGCGAGGCGGAGGTGCCCGGGATCATCTCGCGCGCGCTCGGAGAGCCGTCGTTCTCGCTCACCGAGCTGGACGGACTCGAGCTCGATCCGCTCGGCGACCCGCGCCGTCCGAATCCACACCTCGCCGGGACGACGCGGCCGGACGTGCTCTTCACCGCGGACTTCATCAGCCTCGCGGGGGGGCCGTCGGGCTTCCGGACCAACCACGTCTTCAGCACGCGGACGGGGCCGCGGGGGGACGGGGTCGTGATCCGGGACGCGCGGCTCGCCGGCTACGCCGCGGCGGGCGGTCTCTCGGGCGGCATCCAGATCGACGCGCTCGCGCTGGCGCCGATGGGGGTGCGGCCGGCTCCGGTGACGGACTCGTTCGTGCAGCCCAACGGCGCCGATCCGACGCTGCAGACGATCCGGATCATCGGGCGGAACCTGACGCCGAACGGCGCGGTGGTCTTCGCCTTCGGGCTCCAGCGGGCCTGCCCGGCGATCCGGGCGCCGGGATTCCGGCACTACCCGTTCCAGACCTATGCAGTCCAGGTCCGCGGCGCCTTCGCGGACGCGAACGGGCTGGCCGAGCTGGTCTTCGAGATCCCCCACGTCGGGGGCGTCCGCTACCTCGTGCAGGCGATCGACGCGCAGACGATGTCGATCGGCACGGTCACGACCGTCGACCTCTTGCCGTGAGGGGCGCGGGCGCCCTCGTCCCTGTGGAGAATCAACCCCGGCCGTCGCGACGCCTTCATGCCTTGACGAAGCCTGGATTGAGCAGACCTTGCGGGTCGTACCGGCGCTTGAGCGCGGCGAAGCGGTCCCAGCGGTCGCCGAAGTGCTCGCGCCACTGGCGGGAGTCGAAGCCGATCCAGCCGGAGAGATAGCGCTTTCCGCCCATGCCGATCGCCAGCTCCGAGGCCGCCTCGAGCCGCGGCCGCACGCGGTCCCAGAAGCGGGGCGGAACCGCCGGGAGGATGCCGAAGCCGACCACGTGCTCGCCCGGCGGGTGCATGAACATGGGCACCTCGGAAGCCGCCGTCCGCGCCGGCCAGAGGAGCACGTGCCCCCCCACGGCCACGCCCGGCGGCAGGTCGGGAAGGATCGCGTCGAGATACTCCGCCGCGCGGTCCCACGGGAGCACCACCTCCATCCACGGATGCAGGTGCTCCCACGTGCCGAGCGCCTTCCAGAGGTCGAACACCGGCGTCATCCGCCCCAGGAACTCGCTGAGCGGCAGGTCCTCGACGTGGACGCGCTCGAAGGGCCGGAACCCCTCGAGCATCGCGGCGTCGTCGGGCGGCGCGCCCGGGTCGAACTCGACCGTGAGGTGGAAGGGGAAGAACCAGCGCGCAAACGGCTGCCGCACGCCGTCCACCCACTTGAGTCCCTGCACGGACGGCGAGCACCAAGACTCCAGGTGCTCGAACCGCCCGCACTCCATGGCGCGCGCCGCGTCGGCCAGGAAGACGCGCGCGTCGTCGTAGAGAAGATCGTAGGTGCGGGTCATCGGGCGCGGCCGCCGGAGCCGGAGGCGCGCCCGCGTAACGATCCCGATCTGGCCGAGCCCGGCCAGCACCCCCCAGAAGAGGTCCGGCTCGCGCGTCCGCGAGCAGGTGTGCGCCTCCCCGTCGGGGGTCACCACCTCCAGCTCCTCGACCTGGTCGCACTGCGTCCCATGGCGGAAGGACGCGACGCCCACCCCCGCGATCGAAAGCGTCCCGCCCACGGTGACCGCCAGATTGTTGGTGAGCACGGGAGGCACGAGCCCCTCGCGGAGCGTGGCGGCGACCACGTCGCTCCAGAGCGCGCCCGCCTCCACGGTCGCCGTCCCGCCCGCCGCGTCCACGTCCAGCACGCGATCGAGCGAGCGGAGATCGACGAGGAGCCCGCCCCGGCTCACGCCCGCCTCGGACTGCGAGTGCGCGGAGCCGCGCGTAGTGACGGAGAGGCCGTGGGCCTTTGCCTGTCGGAACACCTCGACGAGGTCCTCGCGCGACCCGGGCCGGATCACGACGGCGGGCCGCCCCTCGTGGACGTGACCGAAGTTGGTCTGGTACTCGGCGGCCGCGTGGGTTCCCGGAAGGACCGCGCCGTGGAGCCGGCCGCGGAGCGCCTCGGCGATCCCCTCGGGCGCCGCGGCGGCGGGCGGCGGCGGCGGGGCCGCGGCGGCGGCGCCCTCCTCCCCGCGCGCGGCCTGCTCGGCGGTCTCGCGGAGCCCCTGCTCGACCTTCCCCTTCATGAAGGACAGCGGAGGCTTCAGCTCGACCAGGGCGTGGATGCGGCCCGGCTCGACCGTGACGGTTCCGTCGGCTCCCATCCCCGTGAGCCGGAGCACGTCCCCATCCCAGGCCCGGCGGATGCGACCGCCCGGCAGGCGGGCGGCGATCCCTGCTTCCAGGGCGGCCTTGACCTGGGCCACCGGGCGGGTCGTCGGGACCGTGAACTCGAAGCGAGCCATCGGGGACACCGCGCCCGGCGGAGCGGCCGGACGCTACAGTCCCAGGGCCTTCTTCTTCTCTTCCGCGGTGGGGAGAGGATCCATCTTGGTGGTGATCTGCGCGAGGGTCCCGGCGAGCGTCTTTTCCTTGTTGATCTCGATCCACTGCTTCTGCCCCTCGGGCACGTCGTCCTCGGCGAAGATCGCCTGGACCGGGCACTCGGGGACGCACGCTCCGCAGTCGATGCACTCGTTGGGGTTGATGTAGAGCATCCGGTCCGTATCGCGGGCCTCGTAGAAGCAATCGACCGGGCAGACCTCCACGCAGTCGGTGAACATGCAGTCCTGGCAGTTCTCGATCACGATATAGGCCATCGCGAAGTCCTTTCGTGCTGAGGTCTTTTCGTCAGGCGGCGGCCTGACTTCCCGGCGCCTCCCCGAGCGGGCGGCAAGGGCCGGTAAATCTACCCTGTCCTCGGCCGGCGACAAGGGCTTGCAGCTATTGGTCCCGGACGACCCGGAACCCGACGAACGGGCCGTCCACGATCCACCACCGGCTGCGCGGTCGCTGGGGATCGCGCTCGTTCCACTTGGGGAGGACCGTCTGCCGCGTGGCGAACCGGAGCGCGGAGGCGGGGTCGTTCCAGCTCCCCCCGCGGAGCACCGGCGCGCCGGCCGGATCGACGCAGTACTCCCAGGCGTTCCCGAGCACGTCGTGGAGGCCGAACGCGTTGGGCTTCTTCCCGCCCACCTCGTGCGTCTTCCCGCCGGAGTTCTCGTGGGACCAGGCGTGCTCCGCGAGGGGCTCGAGCGTCTCGCCCGCGGCTCCGGCGCGCGCGGCCCGCTCCCACTCGGCCTCGGTCGGAAGGCGGAACGGGCGCCCGCTCTTCTTCGTAAGCCACTCGCAGTAGGTGCGGGCGGCGTGGAAGCTGATCCCGACGGCCGGCCGCCGGCCGCGCCCCCACCCGCGGTCGTAGGGTTCGTACGCCGGCGACGGCCGGGTGACCGCGTCCACCGACTCGTCGCGCGGCGTGAGGTACCAGCGCTCGAACTCGTCCCAGGTGACCTCGGTCTTCCCGATCCAGAAAGCCGGCACGTCGGTCCCGTCCGGCAGCTTGCCGGCGGGGACGCGGACGAGGTCGAGCTTCACGGTGCTCCCCGGGATCGTCTCGGTGGCGGACCCGGG
>Ga0187892_10002862_pt1 | contig 33044 bp, 29 predicted proteins | sample MA1701073metaG_FD_139345 | JGI IMG/M metagenome (GOLD analysis project Ga0187892, IMG submission 139345) | Bio-ooze microbial communities from a basaltic lava cave in the Kipuka Kanohina Cave System on the Island of Hawaii, USA - MA170107-3 metaG ... | reverse complement strand
GGAGGGAAGCACCCTAGAAGTCCGCGATACCATTGCGTGATCCCGGCCTTCCAGGTGCTTCGAGAAACCTGGGAGGCCGTTCTGTTTGACCCCAACGCCCTAGGATCACGATGATGGACACCGATCAACGGCAGCTCAACGCAGCGATCATCGCCCGCTACACGGACCAGCCGGCCCGGCTCCCTGCCGGGCTGCGCCGGGCCATCGAGGAGCGGTGGGATGGGGCGCCGGTGCAGCTCTACGCCCTGGCGGACCTCGACCACGCGTTGCGCCTCGGGGAGACCTGGGTGGCGCTGGGCCCGAATCACCTGGCGACAGCCACGCGCGCCGGGGCGGACTGGGTGATCGAAAGCGTCTGGCGCTCGCGGATCGAGGCGGTTCGGGAGGCTCCCGGACTGTCGGCGACGGCGCTCACGCTGCTGGGCCGCCCCGGCGATCCGGCCTTGCTGGTGGTGCGCTATACGCATCGCCAGCGCCGCGCCTTCGAGAACCTGCGCTTCGTGCTCGAGGAGTCGATCGCCGGGCGCACGATCCCGCCAGCGGACGCGGATCGCGAGTACGCCGATGCGGTGGCGCGCCCGGTTCGGGACGCGCAGGCACTGGTGGCAGGGCGGCGTGTGGCCGTGATCCGCCGGCTGCTGGGCTATCTCAAGCCGTACCGGCGCCAGCTCACGATCGGGATCGCGGCGGCGGCGGTGATCACGCTGGTGAGTCTCGTGCCGCCCTACCTGGCCGGTTACCTGATCGATCGCGTGATCCGACCTGCCCGCGAGGGCGCGCTGCCGGTGGGTCGGGCGACGTGGATCGCCTGGTTGGCGGTGGCGGGGATGGCGCTCGTCTATCTCGTGCGCCAGGGCGCCGCGCTGGTTCGCCTGCGGTTGATGGCGATTCTCGGCGAGTGGGTGGCCCGCGATCTGCGCGCGGAGCTGTACGAGCACATCCAGCGGTTGTCGCTGTCCTTCTTCTCGCGCAAGAAGACGGGGAGTCTGATCACGCGGGTCTCGGCCGATACCGACCGGCTGTGGGAGTTCCTGGCGTTCGGCGTGGTCGACGTATCGTTGTCGCTCGTCATGCTCGTCGGACTGGGCGCGGTGCTGGTGTCGCTCGATTGGCGGCTGGGTCTGGTGATGACGCTGCCGGTCCCGGCGTTGTGCTGGCTCATCTACCGACATGGCGAGGCGATCAACCAGCTGTTCATCCGCGCGTGGCGGAAGTGGTCGCGGGTGAGCGACGTGCTGTCGGACACGATTCCCGGGATCCGGGTCGTGAAGGCGTTCAACCAGGAAGACCGCGAGATCGCGCGTTTCGGGGAGCGCAACGAGGACGTGACCGCGGAGTTCAACCGCATTCACCGCATGTGGACCGGCTTCTGGCCGTTCCTGATGCTGGCCGTGCACACGACCACGGTCCTGGTGTGGGTGCTGGCGGTACCGCGGCTGCTGGGCTCCGGAGCGACGTTGTCGACCGGGACGTTCGTGTCGTTCCTCTTGTACACGACGATGTTCGTGGCGCCGATCGAGGTGATCGGTCAGATGGCGCGGACCATGAATCGGGCGACGACGTCGGCGCATCGCGTGTTCGAGGTCCTGGACACCGAGCCCGAGGTAAAGGACCAGCCGGCGGCCGTGCGTCTGAATCCGGTGCAGGGACGGGTCCGCTTCGAGCGCGTCGTCTTCGCCTACGACGGCGTCCGCCAGGTACTGAAGGGCGTGAGCTTCGACGTGGCGGCCGGGGAGCTGATTGGTCTCGTGGGGGCGTCGGGCGGCGGGAAGACGACGATCGTGAATCTGATCGCGCGCTTCTACGACGTGACCGGGGGTTCGGTCTCGATCGACGGGGTCGACGTGCGGTGCCTCGAGACCGGGCACTACCGCCGGCAGATCGGCATGGTGCTCCAGGATCCGTACCTGTTTCACGGCACGGTGCTGGACAACATCCGCTACGGACTGCCCGAGGCTTCGCTCGAGGCGACGATCGCCGCGGCGAAGGCGGCGAACGCGCACGACTTCGTGTGCACGCTGCCGCACGGCTACGACACGGTCGTGGGCGAGCGGGGTCACACGCTCTCGGGCGGCGAGCGCCAGCGCGTCTCGATCGCGCGGGCGATCCTGCACGATCCGAGGATCCTGATCCTGGACGAGGCGACCTCGAGCGTGGATACGGAGACCGAGCGTGAGATCCAGCAGGCGCTCGAGCGGCTCACGGCCGGCCGCACGGTGTTCGCCATCGCGCACCGGTTGTCGACCCTGCGCCGGGCGTCGCGGCTGTTCGTGATCGAGGATGGCCGGCTGGTCGAAGCGGGGACGCATCGGGAACTCTTGGCCAAGCCCGGTGGCCGGTATCGAAAACTGCATGAGTTGCAGCTGCAGTTGGCGTGAACCGCGTAACACAACCGATGACCGATGACCGAGAGGAGGTCACATGACAACAGTGATGGTTGGCAAGCCGCTCGCGGAACCGAGCACCGTCTTCACACTGGAGCATCGCGCCGACGGGCAGCTCTGGGTGACTCAGGGGGAGCACGAGTGCGCGGTGCGCGTGCGACGGGCGTTCCCGTGGTCCGAGCCCGGGCGCTTTCTGTCGCTCCGCGACCATGAAGACGCGGAGGTCGCGCTCGTGACCGATCCGGCCACGCTCGATTCCGGGTCGCGCCGGGCCCTGGAACAGGCGCTGGTGCAGGCGGGGTTTGTCTTCGACGTGACCGCGGTGCACGTGATCGACGAGGAGGTGGAGATCCGGACCTGGCGCGTCGAGACGCGCCAGGGACCGCGGTCGTTCCAGACGCGGCTGGATGATTGGCCTCGGGGTCTCCCGGAAGGCGGCCTCCTGATCCGGGACGTCGCCGGCGACTTGTATCGGTTGCGGCATCTCGCCCGGCTGGATCGCAGGAGCCGCGAGCTGCTGTGGGCGTTTGTAGACTAGGGCGCAAACAGCAATCTGTCATCGGTACTCGGTCACCGAGTACCGATTGCCGTTTCCCGGGTATTTTCTGCGGGTATGCGACCCGCCGCCGCTGTGTGCTGCACCATGCTCGCCGTGTGCTGCGCCCGGGCGCCTGTCGTCGTGAGTCCGCCGGCACCCGCGATCGATCCGTGCGCGCTCACGCGCGATTCGGCATCGGTGCCTGAGCGTCTCTACATCGCTCTTTCCGGCGCCGTCGATCCGGGCCACGCTCCGGTGCCCACTACCGAGGCCGAGCGATTCGTATTCCCGCAGGTGTTCGAAACGCTGGTGCGACTCGATTGCACGGAAACGCTGCGTCCCGTGCTCGCGGAGTCGTGGCGTGGCGAGGACGACGGGCGCCAGTGGACGTTCACGCTTCGTCCGGGGCTCCGTTTCTCGGACGGATCTGCCGTGACCGGGCAAGCGGTCGTCGATTCCTGGATCGGCCGAGCGGCGCCGTTGCCGAGCGGCGCGCAGCTGACGGCAGGGAACGAGCGTGAAATCGTGGTGCGATTGCCCACGGCCGTCTCCAACCCGCGGTTATTCGCCGCCCCCGCGTTCGCCGTAACGCGGTCGATCGCGGGGAAGGAATGGCCGGCGGGCACGGGCCCCTACGCGGCGGACACGACCGGCGGCTCGATCACCGTCGCGCCGTATGGCCGCACGGGGCGACCCGTGATCGTGATCCGACCTCCCGCCGGTGATGACGCCCGCGACCTCGTCGACCGAGGGATCGACCTTCTGGTCACCGATGACGCGGTCGCGCTGAGCTACGCGGCCGATCGCCCCGGCTATGCCACAGTGGCGCTTCCCTGGGACCGGACCTACATACTGGCGATGCCGCTCGGCGCCAGCCTGGTCGATGGCTCGGTACGCGCCGGGTTGGCGCGCGATGCGGTGCGGGTCGAAGCGCGTGCCGCCGGAACCGCGACTTGGTGGTCTTCGAACGACTGCGGGAGTGCCGCACCGCCGAGCCCCGCGCCGGCGCCGGGACTGCTGCGCAAGGCGCTTGTCTATCCGTCCGACGATCCCACGGCGCGTGATCTGGCTGGTCGCCTCGTCGCATTGGGGCTGGTTGGGGCTGAAGGGCCTCGCGCGACCGGCCTGGGCGGCGCAGAATTCAACGCCGCGCTCGCCTCCAATGGGGCCAGCGCCTACGTGTGGGCGCTGCCGGTGGGACCACTGGAGCCGTGTGAGGCGGTGCGGGATCTCGTCGCCCGGGCGCCGTGGCTCGGCGCCGACCCGGCGCGCTACCTGACGGCGCTGGTCGACGTGCGGCGGCGGGCCATCGTGCGCCGCGGCGGCGCGGCGTTCACCGTGGAGTGGGACGGAACCTTGCGCGTCCGATGAGCCGATGACCTTCCGCACCCGCATCCTGCTCGCCACCGTGCCGGTGGTGCTCGTGCCGCTCATCGTGTTCGGACTCGGCGTCCGCCGCGGGATGCGCCAGCAAATCGCCGGACAATACCGCGGCCGCGTTGCGGCGCTCGTCGACCTCATCGGCCAGGACCTGGAGCGTCAGGGGACGCTGCTCGCGACGCGACTGGCGCGGTTGCGCACCGCCGCCGCGGCCGACAATCGCTTCCGCCTGGCCGCCCTCGCGCAGGATACGCTGCAACGCGGCTACGCGCTCGACTACGCGGGCACCGCGATGCGGATTGCGGGTCTCGACATGCTGCAGATTCAGGACGATTCGGCGCGCATCATCAGCTCCGGGCATTTCCGCAACGAATTCGACCGGATCGAGCGCGCCCTGCCCCAGCTCCTGCCCACCGCGCCGAACGGGATGGCCCTGATTCAGGCCCGCACCGCCGAAGGTCCGTTCTTCGCCCTGGCGCGCCTCGATTCCCTCCCCCTGGGCGACCGCCTGTTCACCGTCGTGGGCGGGATCACGGTCGACTCGGGGTTCCTGGCGCGCCTGGCGCGGGACAGTTCGGTCACTGTCTCGCTCGTCCTGCCTCACGCCACGGTGTCGTCGCGTCCCCCCCCCACCGCCGCGCGCCGCGCGGAGGAGGTGGTGAGCGAGCTGCCGGTGCCGTTCGTCGCCGCGCAGCCCGACAGCGCGCAGCTCGTGCCCGCGCGGCTCCAGGTGGCGACGCCGCTGACGGGATTGCGAGAGCTCGTGGGCACCGTGGATCTCTGGTTCGTGATCGCGGTGCTGGTGACGCTGCTCGTGACGGTGCTGCTGGCCGCGTGGCTCGCGTCGCGGCTCAGCCGGCCGCTGGCCGAGCTCGCGGGAAAGACCGCCGAGATCGATATGGACCGCCTCGACGTGGAGTTCGCGAGCGACGGCGCGGACGAGGTCGGCGCGCTCGAGCGCCTGCTCGGCCAGATGACCGAGCGGCTGCGGGACGGGACGGTCCGGTTACGGGAGGTGGAGCGCCGCGCGGCCACAGGCGAGCTCGCCCGGCAGGTGAACCACGACGTGAGGAATGGCCTCGCTCCGCTGCGCAACGTGCTGCGCCACCTGGCGCAAGTCGCCCGCGACCGACCGGCCGAGCTGCCCAAAGTCTTCGCCGAGCGGCGCCAGGCGCTGGCCTCCAGTCTCAATTATCTGGAATCGCTCGCGGCCAACTATGCCAAGCTGTCCCCGCCTCCCGACGCGCAGCGCTGCGACGTCAACACGGTGACGCGCGAGACGGTCGAGCAGCTGCCGGCGGGTCCGGCGGAGCTCACCACCCAGCTCGGGAGCGGGGTGGGGGAAGCGAAGATCGACGCCATCGCGTTGCGGCGCATTCTCGAGAATCTCGTGAGCAACGCGGTCGAAGCTCTGGGCGGCCAGCCCGGGATCGTCACGGTCTCCACGACCCGATCCGAAGACGAAGGCGCTTCGGATGCGATTCGGATCGTGATCGAGGACACGGGGAAGGGCATGACCGAATCCGAGCTGGAGCACGCGTTCCAGGACTTCCACACGACCAAACCCGGCGGAGTGGGTCTCGGCCTCTCCATTGTGCGCCGGCTGGTGACCGACGCGGGCGGCCGGCTCCGGGTCGAGACGTCTCCCGGCGCCGGGTCGCGCTTCATCGTGGAAGTGCCCTCGCTTGAGGGCCCGGCGTGACCCTGATCCTCATCGTCGACGACGTTCACGCTCTCGCCGAACAATACGCCTACGATCTCAAGCGCCTGGCCGGTCACGATACGCTACACGCGCCGGACGGCGCGGCGGCGCTCGAGATCCTGGCGCGCGAGCCGGTCGATTGCCTGCTGCTCGATCTCGAGATGCCCGGCATGGACGGGTTCGAGGTGCTGCGACAGCTCGAGCGCCGGGGGGAGGGTCAACGGGTACCCGTGATCGTCTACACGGGGACGGGCGACTACGATCGCTGCGCGCAGGCGATCCGCCTCGGCGCGGTGAGCTTCATCGACAAGGCCGAGCCCATGGAGCGGGTGGTCCAGGAGATCGCCGGCGTTCTCGAGCGGCGGCGCCTCACGGCCCAGGTGGCAGCGCTGCAGCGCGAGATGGGGGAGGCGCCGCTCGCGGGATCGAGCCCGGTCATGCGGAAACTGCGGGAGGCGATCGCCCGCGTCGCCCCGATTCCGTCGCCGGTGCTGATCGTGGGAGAGAGCGGCTCCGGCAAGGAGGTGGTGGCGCGCGAAGTACACCGACAGAGCGGGGCGAAGGGTCCGTTCGTCGCCATCAATAGCGCCGCCCTGCCGCACGATCTGGTCGAGAGCGAGCTGTTCGGGCACGAGCGCGGCGCGTTCACCGGGGCGGTGACGTTGCACAAGGGGGCGTTCGAGGCGGCGATCGGGGGGACCCTGTTTCTGGATGAGATCGGCGAGCTGCCGGCCGCGGCGCAGGCGAAGCTGTTGCGCGTGCTGGAGCAGCGGCAGGTGACGCGCCTGGGCGGCACGCGGACCATCGCCGTGGACGCGCGCGTCGTCGCCGCGACCAATCGGGATCTGGAAGCGGAAATCGCCGCGGCGCGGTTTCGCCAGGACCTGTATTACCGTCTCAACGTACATGTGCTCGCCGTGCCGCCGCTCAGGGACCGGTTGTCGGACATCCCGGAGCTCGCGCAACATCTGTTGACCGAGATGTGCGCCCGGTTTCGGGCGCGCCCGCGCACGTTGAGCGGCGCGGCACTGGAGGGGTTGATGGCCTATGACTGGAGCAAGAACAACGTGCGCGAGCTGCGCAATACGCTGGAGCGGATGCTGATCTCAACGGACCGGGAAGTGTTGGGAGAGGATGACCTTCCGCCCGACATCGCCGAACAGGGTCCCGTGCGCGACGGAGGCGCCGAGCCGCGCACGTTTCAGGAGCTCAAAGCAGTTGCCGAGCGTCGAATCGTGGTTGCTGCTCTGGAGAAACATGACTGGCACATCACTCGGACGGCGGACGCGCTCGGGCTTGCCGATCACGCGAGCTTGCTGAAGATCATGCGGAGGCACGGCATCACCCGGGAGTAGTTCCCGTGTCCCGTCGGACACGGCTCACCCGTGTTTCATGTGTCCGCCCGGACACAATGTCTCCCGTTCCGAGTCGCTAAGTGGTTGCGCTACCGAGGGCTGATCACCAACGACCGGCTGGCCTCCCGCCTGCCTTGAGGGGGGTGCGTCCACACACCTTCAACGGAGGCTTATATGATCACCACGTTCCGGTACACCCCAGCATGGCTCGTCGCTGGATTCATGGTCTTGGCCGGCTGCGGCGAAGAATCGCCCCGGCAAGCCATCGCGAGAGAGCCAGACCCCCCCTCGATGACCGTCACGCCGGAGTCGGCGAGCACGCCGAGCGTGCCCGGCGCGCCGGTCGGTCCGGTGTCGTTCGCGAGCGCGGAGTCCTCGTACCGCGCTCGTCGCTACGATGAAGCCGTAGCCGGGTTCGAGTCGTACACGTCCAGCCGTCCCACCAACCAGTTCGGGTTCTACATGCTCGGACTGTCGGCCTGGAAGGCCGGCGATCTCCCCAAGGCCGAGGCCGCCCTGCGGCAGGCCCTGGCACTCGATTCCACCCACGTGAAGAGCTATCTGAACCTGGGCCGCGTACTGCTCGATGCCGGGCAGCCCGATTCCGCCCTCGCCGTGGTCGAGGCGGTGTTACGGATCGACGAGACGGTGGGCGAGGCCTACCGGTTGATCGGCCGGGTGCATGGCGCTCAGGGCGAGCCGGACCGGGCGGTCACGGCTTACCACGAGGCGCTGGTGCTCGATTCGAGCGACGTGTGGTCGATGAACAACCTGGGGCTGGTGCTGATCCATCAGGGAGCGTTCGATGACGCGCTGCGGCCCCTGGCCCTGGCGGTGGAGCGGGCGCCCGAGGTGGCGATGTTTCAGAACAACCTGGGCATTGCGCTCGAGCGCACCGGCCACTTTACGGCGGCCGCCGGAGCCTATCGCGCCGCGATCGCCATTGACTCAGGCTTCGCCAAGGCGCAGACCAACCTGGACCGTGTCGTGACCTTGAAGGAGGATCCGAACATCGGTCCGATCGATCTCCAGGTGCTGGCGCAGGGATTCAGCGCACAGATCGCGGCCTGGGTGACGCAGGAGCAGTAGACAATCAGCCCCGCAGGTCGACACGGGCGGTCTCGAAATCTGGGGCCGCCCGTCTCGCTTCGACCACCGCGTCGAGCTGAGCCCCGATGGCCTTGAGCCGCTCGAAGTCTCCGGTGAGGCCGGTCGGTGCCAATCCGGCCTGGTGGCGCAGCAGCTCGAGCCGGACGTTCTCGATCGCGTTGACGATCGTACCGAGGTGTTCCGTGGCCGTACGGCGCGACGCCTCGAGGTCCTGAACCAGCTGATCGCGCCGCGGTGAGGCAGTCCCCCCGACCTGGGCCGCAATCGCATCCAACTCGGTGATCCTCCTGCGGAGGCCGGCAGCCTCACTTTCCAGGCGCGAGAGCATCTGTTCCACTTCACCGAGACGACGGTCGGGGTCGGGGAGAGCGCGCAGGATGTCGCGCGCGGCGCCTGCGATCAGGACCTCGGTGTGGTGATCGCCGGCGGGGAGCGGTGGCAGCGCGGAGCGCTTGAACGTGAACCGCGACGCCCAGAACAACATCCGGGCCTTGAAGCTCGCGAAGAACCGGCTGAACAGGCCTGGACGACCGTCGTAGGGGGCTTCGAGCCGGGTGCCGAACCAGCGGCCCAACGCGACGGGGGCGATCAGGCTGAACAGCTCGATCACCCACGCCAGCGGCCCTTCGAGCGATGCCTGGCCCAGCTCCTTGGGGCCCAGCCAGAACGCCAGCAGGGCGAGAAGCCCGCCGAGAAACAGCGCACTGCTGGCCGCCCGCCCCGGATGGGGTGGCGCGGTCGTGGCCGCCGTGAGCCGGGCTTCACGCTCGATGGCGGCGGCGAGATCACGCTCGGTCCACCCTTCGCTCCAGGCCGAGCGGATCAGCCGGGTCAACGACAAGGCGCGCAGCTCCGTCAGCGCGAGCAGCACCAGGCCGATGGCGAAGGTGTACACGACTCCCATGCCGAGGAAATCGCTGCTGCGCAGCAGCTGTGCGGCGATCGCCACGATGGCCAGCGAACCATAGCCCGTCAGATCGACGGCGAAGCTCGAGAGCTCTCGTGTGATGCGCTGCAGGGTGGCGGGGGTGGCCGCGCCTTCGCGCACGATGGCGACGGCATCGGCCAGGTCGCCGGCCGTGGCGAACCGGCCGGCGGGCACCTTGGCGAGGCAGCGATCGATGGCGGCGGCCAGCGCGGGCGCGATGCCCGGCCGAACCGACAGCACGGGCGGCGCGGGCAGAGTCACGTGTTGCATCAGCACGGTGCGCGGATCCAGGGCATCGAACGGGTAGCGACCCGTCAGGGCGTAGTAGGCCGTCACGCCGAGCGAGTAGAGATCGCTGCGCTCGTCGCCCGGGCCTCCCTCCGCCTGCTCGGGGGCGACGACACGGGCGGTGCCGATCAGCCTGCCGGCCTCCACCCCGGGAGTGACTTCCTGAAGCCGGGCAATGCCGAAATCCGTCACGATCGCCCGTCCGGTGCCGCGCTCGAGCAGGATGTTTTCGGGCTTGATGTCCCGATGCACGACCCCCTGCTGGTGGGCGTGCGCCAGCGCCCAGGCCACCTCCTGGATCAGCCGGGCGACCTCGGGTGCGGAGAGTGGGCCGTGGTGGTGAACGCGCTGGGCCAGCGTCATGCCGGGGATGTACCCCATCACGAAAAAGACGAGATCCTGAACCTGCTCCACGGCATGAATCGGGACGATGTGCGGGTGGGCGAGTCGAGCCGCCGTGCGCGCTTCCTGGAGGAAACGGACCACCAACTCAGGGGTGGCGAGCGTCGGGGGCAGGAGTTTGATGGCGACGAAGCGGTCGAGCGCGACTTCGCGTGCGAGGAACACGACTCCCATGCCTCCACGACCGAGCTCGCGCTCCACCACGTAGCGACCGCCGAGCGCGGCGGCCAGCGAGCGGGACTCGAAAGACGGCCGGTCAGTCATGCGACGGCGACGCTCTTGATGTTGAGGAATTCGCGCAAGCCATACTCGGACAACTCGCGCCCGTACCCCGACCGTTTCACGCCGCCGAAGGGGAGCCGCGGATCGGACCGCACCATGCCGTTCACGAATACGCACCCCGCCTCGAGCTCCGCGGCGACGCGCTCGGCCTCGGCTCGATCCTCCGACCACACGGCCGCTCCCAATCCATAGGGAGACGCGTTGGCGAGCGCCACGGCAGCGGCCGTGTCACGCGCGCGCACCACCGCGGCCACCGGTCCGAACACCTCCTCGTCGAACGCCGCCATACCGGGCCGCACGCCGGTCAGTACGGTAGGCGGATAGAAAGCGCCGGCGCCCTTGGGAACGACACCGCCGACGGCGACCTTCGCCCCGCGCTTCACCGAACGCTGGACCTGGCGATGGAGCTCGTCGCGCAGCTCGGCGCGCGCCTGCGGACCGACTTGCGTGCCGGCGGCCAGCGGATCGCCCATGCGGCGGGAGGCTATCTCGGTTGCGAACAGCTCCTCGAACCGCGCGGCCACCCGTTCCACGACGATGAACCGCTTGGCGGCGATGCAGCTCTGGCCGCTGTTGATCAGGCGCGCGTCGGCCGCGGTTTTCGCCGCCTTGGGGAGATCGGCGTCGTCCAGGACGATGAAGGCATCGCTGCCGCCCAGCTCGAGCACCGTCTTCTTGAGGTGACGCCCGGCCTGCTCGGCCACCTGGCTGCCGGCCGCTTCCGATCCCGTCAGGGTGACGGCGCGGATTCTGGGGTCGGCGATGACGTCCGCGACTCGCCCGCTCGAGAGGACCAGGCTCCGGAACGTCGCTTCGGGGAATCCGGCTTCTCGAAACACCGCCTCGATCAGCAGGGCGCACCGCGTCACGTTGGAGGCGTGCTTCAATACCCCGACGTTGCCGCCCGCGAGCGCCGGAGCCGCGAAGCGAAACACCTGCCAGAAGGGAAAATTCCACGGCATCACGGCCAGGACGGGTCCGATGGGATCGAAACGCACGTAGCTTCTCGTGCCATCGAGCTCGCGCGGCTCGGGTGCCAGGAAATCCGGGCCGTGTTCGGCGTAGTAGTCGCACACCGACGCGCACTTCTCCGCTTCGGCTTCCCCCTGCGCCAGCGGCTTTCCCATTTCGAGCGCCATAGCGCGGGCGTACTTCCCCTTGCCGGCTCTGAGCACCTGAGCCGCCCGGCGCAGCAGCCCGGTTCGTTCGGCCAGCGGGCGTTTGCGCCAGTCCTGAAACGCCCGTTCCGATTCGTCCAGGATGCGATCGAGCCGGGATGGGCTCGTTTCGGGGAACGTCTCCAGCGGCTCGCCTGTGGCCGGATTGATGGACGTGAGTCTTGCGGGGGGAGTGCGGGATCGCTTGCGTGCGGGTGCCATGAGAGGCCTCACGGGGCGTTCGTTCGGTTAGCTACACTGCGCGCGCACCGAAGGCAACGGCTAGATTCTCGCGCCATGCAGCGACTCGAGGGACTGGCGAAACTCACCGGCCGGGAACGCTACGTCGACGACCTGCCGCTCGAGGAGGGGGAGTTCCTGTGGGGCGCCACGGTGCGCAGCCCGGCGCCGCGGGGGCGCATCACGGCGGTGCGTTTCGCGCCGGACGTCGATTGGTCCCAGTTCACCATCGTGGACCACCGGGACATCCCCGGCCCGAACTTCGTGGCCCTGATCGAGCGCGACCAGCCGGTGTTGGCGGCGGACTGCGTGCGCCACGTGCAGGAGCCGGTGCTGCTGCTCGCGCATCCCGATCGCATGTCGCTGCGGCGTGCGGTGGCCGCGGTCACAATCGAGGTCGCGCTGGAGCCTCCCATCTTCGATTTCCGCGCCGTCCCGAAGCTCGAGCAGATCCAGTACGGCAGCGATAACGTTCTCAAACACCTCTCCATCACCAAGGGCGACGTCGAGCGCGCGCTCGCCGCCGCGCCGATCGTGGTTGAGGGGACCTACGAGACCGGCGCGCAGGAACACGTCTATCTCGAGCCCCAGGGCATGCTCGCGTCGGTGGAGGGAGACGTCGTCGTGCTGCGCGGCTCGATGCAGTGCCCCTACTACGTGCTCAAGGCGCTGCTCGCTCCACTGGACCGCGACGAGGCCCGGCTCCGGGTGATCCAGACGCCGACCGGGGGCGGCTTCGGCGGCAAGGAGGAGTACCCTTCGACCATCGCCCTGCACGCCGCCCTGCTGGCGTTGAAGAGCGGCCAACCCGTGAAGATCATCTATGATCGCGGTGAAGACATGGCAGCCACGACCAAGCGCCACCCGTCGCTGGTGCGGCACCGTACCGGGGTGACCGCGGATGGCCGGCTGCTCGCCCAGGACATCGCGGTCGTGATGGACGGTGGCGCGTACGTGACGCTGTCACCGGTGGTGCTGTCGCGCGGCATCATCCACGCCGCCGGGCCGTACGCCTGCGACCACGTGCGTATCGACGGGCGCGCCATGTTCACCAACGCCGTGCCGTTCGGCGCGTTTCGCGGCTTCGGGGCTCCGCAGACCCATTTTGCGAACGAACGCCACATGGACCGCATCGCGGCCCGGTTGAACCTCGACCCTGCCGAGCTGCGCCGCCGCAACCTGCTGCGCGATGGACAGACCACGGCAACGGGACAGGTGATCAACGACGGCACCGATCGGGTGGCGGTGCTCGAGCGCGCCCTCACCCTTGCGGATTACCACGCGAAGCGTGCCGCCCATCCGCGGTTCAATCGGAGCGAGTCTACGAGACGCCGGGGCATCGGCCTGGCCACGTTTCACCACGGCGCCGGTTTCACCGGCGGCGGCGAGGTGGCTCTGGCGTCGCGGCTGCATGTGGCGGGACTCCCCGACGGCCGGGTTGAGGTGCGCAGCGCCAACATCGAGATGGGGCAGGGCACCCTGACCGTATTCACGCTGCTCGCCTCGGAGCGGCTCGGTCTCGAGCCGGGCGACGTGGTGATCGCCGCCGCCGACACGGCGCGCGTCCCCAACAGCGGCCCCACCGTGGCCTCGCGCACCTCCATGGTCGTGGGCCACATGGTGGAGATCGCCTGCGACGCTCTGCGGATCCGGCTCGGCCTCGACGCCACCGCCCGTGGAGAAGCCGTTCGCACCGCCATCCGCCGCTGGCATCGAGCCCATCCGAATGCAACGCTCCTCGCCGAGGGAGCCTACCAGCGGCCGCCCGGCATCGCGTGGGATGATGCGACCTATTCCGGAGACGCCTACGGCACGTATGCCTGGGGCGCGTACGTCGCAGAAGTCGAGGTCGACCTGCGCACCTACGACACGCGCGTCCTCGATTTCGTCGCCGTTCAGGAGATCGGCAAAGTGCTGCACGAGACGCTGGCCCGCGGGCAGGTGCAAGGTGGCGTTGCGCAGGCGCTGGGCTGGGCGCTCCTGGAAGAATGCCGCTGGCAGGATGGCGCGATGGCCAACGCTCAACTCACCAACTACATCATCCCCACGAGCGACGACCTGCCGCCGATTCGCGTCGCGTTTCTGGAGAACCCCTATCCATTCGGCGCCCAGGGCGCCAAAGGGCTGGGCGAGCTGCCCATGGACGGGCCGGCGCCGGCGGTCCTGAACGCGATCGCCGCGGCCACCGGCGCTGACCCGTGCATCATCCCGCTGACGCAGGAGCGGCTGATGGAGATTGTGGAACGCGGAATGCGGAACGCGGAGTTTCACGGGGAGGCGCAATGACCGACAATCAATTCCGCACTCCGCATTCCACCTTCCGCACGACGTTCACCCTCAACGGCACTCCGATTACCCTGGCGGTCGATCCCGCCGAGCGCCTGCTGGACACGCTCCGCTATCGGCTCGGCCTCACGGGAACGAAGGAAGGGTGCGGCGAAGGGGAGTGTGGCGCCTGCACGGTCTACTTGAATGGATTGCCGGTCGTTTCCTGTCTGGTTCCCATCTATCAGGTGCGGGGTGCGCGCGTGGAGACCGTGGAGTCGCTCGACCCGGCCACGCTCGAGCCGCTGCGCCGCTCGGGGGCGACGCAGTGCGGCGCCTGTACACCGGGAGTGGTGATGACCGCCCGATGGATCGACGCCCATCGCGAGCTGCTGCACAGCCACACGGTGCGCGAGCTCATGGCCGGCAATCTGTGCCGCTGCACTGGATACGACGGCATCATCGACGGGATCGCCGCCGGGCTCGAGGGTCGGCCGTGAAGCTGCTGCAGCCCGAGAGCCTGCCCGAGGCGCTCGCCATGCTGGCGGAGCAGCCCGAGGCGATTCCGATCGCGGGGGGCACCGATCTGCTGGTGGTTTGGCCCACGCGCCCCGCCGAGCATGACCGCTGCTACGTCGATCTGTCGGGCGTGCCCGAGTTGAAAGGCGTCCGGTGGACCGATGGGCAGCTCGCGCTGGGGGCGTTGGCCACGTATTGGGATGTGATCCGCGACGCGCGGGCGACGCGCGAGTTGCCGCTGCTCGGTCGAGCCGCGCGGCAAGTGGGCGCGATCCAGATCCAGGCACGCGGCACGTGGGCGGGGAACATCGCGAACGCCTCGCCGGCGGCCGACGGCGTGCCGGTATTGATGGCGTACGACGCCGTGGTCGTGCTGGACTCGGCGCACGGCCGCGAAGCCGTCCCGTTGAGCGACTTCTACCAGGGGTACAAACGGATGCGTCGCCGGTCCGACCAGCTCGTGGTGGAGATTCGGATCCCTCTGCCCCGGACCCCCTATCGCGTCCAGTGGTTCGAGAAGGTTGGGTCTCGGAGGGCGCAGGCGATCGCCAAGGTGGGGCTCGCGGTGGTACGCGGCGAACAGGGATGGCGCGTCGTGGCGGCGAGCATGGCGCCGACCGTGCGCCGCTGCCCCGCGATCGAGCGACGGCTCGCGGGCTCGACGCCACTGCGCTCGCCGGACGACTTGCTCCCCGCCATCGAGCAGGATGTAGCGCCGATCGACGATATCCGCTCCACGGCCCACTACCGCAGGCGCGTCATGGCCCGCGTGCTCTACTACGGGCTGCAGGCGACGTGAAGGCCGTTTGGCTCCAAGGCGGTCAGCTCAAGCTCCGTCACAGCATTCCGGTGCCCGAGCCCCTGAATGGGGAAGCGCTGGTCCGCGTGCTGCGCGCCGGGATCTGCAACACGGACGTGGAGCTGGCGCGCGGCTATTGCCCGTTCACCGGGGTGTTGGGCCACGAATTCGTCGGTGTCGTGGACCGGGGCCCCGCAGCGCTCCAGGGGCGCCGCGTGGCGGGCGAGATCAACGCCGTCTGCGGTGGCTGCGACGCCTGCCGCGCTGGGCGCCGCACGCACTGCGAGCGCCGCACGGTGCTCGGCATCGTGAACCGCCACGGCGCCTTCGCCGAGTACCTGACGCTGCCCGCCGAGAACCTCCACCCGATCCCCGATGCCGTGTCCCTCGACGCGGCGGTGTTCGTGGAGCCCCTCGCCGCGGCCCTGGAGATCCAGGAGCAGGTCCGGATCACCCCGGCCGATCGGGTGCTGGTCATCGGCGACGGCAAGCTGGGCCAGCTCGTGGCGCAAACCCTCGCGCTGACCGGTTGCGGGCTCCGCGTGGTGGGGCGCCACGGACCCAAGCGCGCGCTGCTCGAGGCCCGCGCCATCACGGTGATTCGGGCGGATGAGGTCCAGGCGGGAGGATTCGACGTCGCCGTGGAATGCACCGGCAACCACCTGGGGTTCGCCGCCGCCATCAAGGCCCTCCGCCCGCGCGGCACGCTGGTGATGAAGAGCACGTATGCGGACACGCTCACCTGCAACGCCTCGACTATCGTGGTCAACGAGCTGACGCTCGTGGGATCGCGGTGCGGGCCATTCCCGAAGGCGATCGCCCTGCTGGAGAACAAGGTCGTCGACGTGGCGCCACTGGTGCAGGCACGCTATCCGCTGGAACGGGCGCTCGACGCCTTCGACCACGCGCAGCGGCCGGGGGTGCTGAAGGTCCTGTTCGAGGTCTCCTAGGGCGCCAGCTGCCGCAGCGGAGCGCCGGCGCGGACCCACTCCCCCAGGACCCGGCGTTCCGCGTCCGTCATCCCCGTCAGATTGCCGATCGGCATGGTCTGCGTGGTCACCGCGCGCTCGAGAATGCGCGCCGCGCGGGCGCGGATCTGGTCGGGCGTGTCGAGCAGCACGCCAGCGGGGGCGACGGGCACGCCGGGATAAGTCGGCGCCGCTGAATGGCACGGGGCGCAGCGCTGGGCGACCACGACCCGGACCTCGGCGAATCGTTCTCCACCGGAATCGGCAGTCGAAGACCCGCTGCCTGACTGCGGCGCAGTGGCCAGCGCCGCCGCGGCCAGGGCCGCGATGGCGGCAGGCAGCATCCACGCGTTGCGCCGCCCGGCGTTGCGCAGGTTGAACCAGTGACGCGCGAGCACGCCGATCACGAACAGCACGATGAGGATGAGCCACGCCCATGCGTTGCCGTACGTCGCCGGGTAGTGGGTGCTGATCATCGTGAACAGCACGGGCAGCGTGAGATAGTTGTTGTGCAGCGATCGCATGGCCGCCTGGCGCCCGCGAGCGGCGTCCGGTGCGCGGGCCGCAGCCATTGCCTGGACCATCTCCTGCTGCGCCGGGATGATGACGCGAAACACGTTGGCGGCCATGATGGTCCCCAGCGCGGCGCCGATGTGGAGGTAGACGGCGCGCGCACTGAGGAAGAAACCGAGACCGAATGCCAGCACCAGGACGAGGAGCGCTCCCACGGTGCACAATGCCCACGGACGCCGGCCCAGCGGCGAGCGGCACAGGACGTCATAGACCAACCAGGCCAGGACCAGGCTGCCCAGGCCGATGGCGATGGCGGTCCCCGCGCCGATCGAGGAAACGAATGGGTCGAGCAGGTATTCTCGCGCGCTCACATAGTAGACCAGCACGAGCAACGACAATCCGCTCACCCAGGTGGCGTACGCTTCCCACTTGAACCAATGCAACGTGGACGGAAGCCGCTCGGGCGCCACGGTGTATTTCAGCACGCGGTAGAACCCGCCGCCGTGCACCGACCACAACTCGCCGGAAACCCCCGGTGGCAGTTCGTCCGTCGGACCGATGCGCGCGTTGAGCCAGTTGAAATAGAAGGAAGTTCCGATCCACGTCACCCCGGTAATGACGTGGATCCAGCGAAGCGTGAGACTCAGCCACTGCTCGAGGTGCGGGCCCACCGGTCAGCTGCCGCGATAGGTCGTATAGCCGAACGGGCTCACGAGCAGCGGCACGTGATGATGTGTGTCCTCCTGGGATCGGAATACGACCTCCACGCTCGGATAAAAGCTCGCTGTTCCCTGTGCCGCGAAATACTCCTCGACGGCGAACGCGAGGCGGTACACGGCGCCCCCGCGCGCAGCCGCGGGCGCCTGCGCCGGCACCAGGTTGGCGACGCGCCCGTCCGCTCCGGTCTTGGCCTGCCCCAGCTCGGTCCAGCGCTCGCCCGCGCGGACCGACAGTGTGACGGCGAGTCCCGCGGCCGGGCGGCCGCGGGCGGTGTCCAGGACGTGCGTCGTGATCGTGATCATGGGTGCTCGAGCTTCTCCAATCGCAGCCGGGTGATCTTGGCCTGTTCCGCCGCGGCGATGCGCAGCTCGCGCGCCGGGTCATTCGTCAATCGGGCCTCCAGGTCGGCCAACAGCTCGTCCCCCCCGCGGCCGGTGGCGCATGCGAGGTACACGTGGCCGAAGCGACGCTCGTAGGCCTCGTTGCCCGCCACGAGACGGCTCCGGACGGCTGTGCCGGCACCGTCCACGCCGGCCTGCTCCCGCTGGGACCATGCATCGGTGCTTCGCTCGCCGATGCGCGGGTGCGCGCGAAACGCCTGCAGCCAGTCCTCGCGTGCCAAGTCCCACCAGGCTCGCTCGGCGGCAGCGAACACCATGGCGTCGTCAGCATAGGGCCGGCCTCGGACCATGCGCTCCACCCAGCGCTCGGCGCCGCAGCAGCGTCGCAAGGCGGCCGCCGCTTCCGACTCGGGAAGGGCGTTTATCCGCGCCGCGAGCCCGGTCACACCGGTTTCCCGAACAGCCGCAGGCGCGCCACGCCGCCATCGGGAAAGATGCTGAGGCGCACGTGAGTCACCGGACCGGAACGACCGATGGCCCGGAAGCGGTGCGGCGTATCCGGACGCAGCCTGGTGCGCCGCAGCAGCTCGCGCCACGGTGCGCCGTCTTCGGGGACGGCGTCGGCCGGGAGCCCGGGCGCGTCGCAGGCCTCGAGCCGGCAGCTCTCGGGGAAATTGCCCTTGAAGTGGGTCGTGTCCACCACGACTTCCTCAATGGTGCCGCGGTGACCGAGGCGCAGCACCACCCAATCGTGCCCCGGGCCGCGGCGGCGCCTCGTTTCCCACCCGTCCCCCATGTCGGTGGGGCGACCCGGCATCACGAGGTTGAGCGGATGACTGAAGAACTCGTCGCTCGCGGCGAGCGGCACGCCGCCGTGCTGCGCGGCGATCAGATCCACCCGGCCGCGTTGCGCGCGCAGCCGCTCCCAATCGGGCCGCGCCGCGCCGAACACGCGCAGCCGCGCCACGCCGCCGTCCGGGTAGATGTTCAGTCGGACGTGCGTAGCGCGCATGTCGCTCGTCACCGGGAACTCGTTTTCCGTGTCACCCGCGAGCGGATGGCGGGGAAGCAGCTCGAGCCACCCGCCCCGGTTGCCCAGCGCGCGCAGGCGGACGACGCCGGCGTCTCCGCGTAGGGCAACGGCATCGATGGAGCACGACTCGGGATGATTGCCCCGAAAGTGCCGCGTGTCGACGATCACCGAGTGAATCACCCCCGGGACGCCGAGGCGGACGACGCACCAATCGTGTCCGGGCGTGCGGCGGCGCCGCGTTTCCCACCCGTCCATCCACTTGCCCCGCACGGTGTACTTGCCGGCGATGAACACGGCCGGATGCGGTTTCACCAGGTTGGTCTTCGGGGCGAAGAATTCGTCGTTCGCCAGCATCGCGCGCCCGCCAAGGCGCGCCGACGCCAGGTCGATCAACCCGGCCCGCATGGTCCCCTCCCCCTGCAACGCTGGCGCGACCCGCCCCTCCGGCCGCATCTTGTGTCGGTCCTGGAGGTGGCATGGCCAGCCGCAAGCACGATGGTCCCGAGCGGCGCAAGACCAAGCGCCGCACCCTCAACCGTCGCACGACGTTCGACCGCCGCAAATGGACGGAACGGCGCCGGACGTTCGGGCGCACGTCCACGGAACGGCGCGAGATCCGGGACCGCCGCTCGCTCAAGCCCCGTCGCTCGGGCGACGACCGTCGATCCGGAAAGGATCGCCGCGACGATTAGGCGACCGCTGCTCGCCGCAGCCATTGTCCCACCGGCCGTTCACTCGAGCGGCCGTTTTCATACACGCACAGGCCGCGTACGAATGTCTGTCGGACGACGCCGCGCAGCGACATTCCCGCGTACGGCGTGATCGGATGGCGCTGCCGCAGGTGGGCCGGGTCGACGGTCCACTCGGTCTCCGGATCGAAGACGACGAGATCCGCATCGCTCCCCGGAGCGATGCTCCCCTTGTGGTCGAGTCCGGCCAGGCGAGCCGGTCCGGCGCACAGCCAGCGCGCCAGGTCGGCGAGCGTGTGGCCGCGCGCCTGGGCGCCGGTCCAGCAGGCGGCGAGCGACAGCTCGAGCGACGCGATGCCGCCCCAGGCCGCCAGAAAGTCGCCCGAGTCCAGCCGCTTCAGGGCAGGAGGGGCCGGGGAATGGTCGCTCGCCACGAGATCGATGATGCCTCGCGCCAGGCCTCCCCACAACCGCTCGCGGTTGGCGCCGTCCCGCAGCGGCGGAGCGCACTTGAACGCCGTGGCCCCGTCGGGGACGTCCTCGGCGGCGAACGTGAGGTAGTGCGGGCAGGTCTCGACGCTGATGGCAACGCCATCACTGCGGGCCGCTTCGAGCATGGACAGGGCTGCGGCGGCCGACAGGTGCACGACGTGCACCCGACATCCGGTCTCCCGCGAGAGGCGGACCAGCAGGTCGATCGCCTCGAGCTCGGCGGCTTGGGGTCGCGAATCAAGCCAGGTCGCATGGCGCCGCGGGTCCCCGCTCGTCCCGGCGCGGGCGATCGGCCCCGGCAGCTCGGCATGCGCCAGCAGCACCGCGTCGCGGGCGGCGAGCCGCCGCATCGCCGGGCGGAGCTCGGTTGCGCCGACGTGGGCGAACTCATCCACCCCGGATGGCACGAGGAAACACTTGAACCCGAGCGCTCCCGCCTCGAGCAGCGGATCGAGGTGCCGCTCGTTGCCCGGGACGACGCCCCCCCAGAATCCGTAGTCGACCAGAGCCGCTGGAGCGGCGGCGCGCAGCTTCAGTCGCAGCGCTCGCGTCGTGGTCACGGCCGGGATGGAGTTGAGCGGCATGTCGACGATCGTGGTCACGCCACCGGCGGCGGCGGCGCGCGTCGCCCGGGCGAACCCTTCCCACTCGGTGCGCCCGGGCTCGTTGACGTGCACGTGGGTGTCCACCACTCCCGGCAGCAGCGCTGCCGCCCCGGCGTCGACGGTGACCGCTGCCGGGGGCGCCGCGTCGGGCTCGACGATGGCCTGAATGCGACCTTGGCTCACGACCACGGCGCCCGGGCGCTCGCCGTCGGGCGTCACCACCCGGTTACTCGAGACGACAAGATCGGCGTTCACGTGGGTGAGGAAGCGAGCCTGCGACGAACGCGGTGGGGGCGGCATCACCCAGCATAATGGGAGGCTGATGATGAAACGCCAACTGCAGGCACTCGCCCTTGCGCTCCTGACACTGGCGGCCCCGGCGCCCGCCACGGCTCAGGCTCAGGCAGGCCCCGCGCTCCCCGAAACTCCAGCCGGGCGGCTCGTCGGGGCGTGGCTCGTGGCGGTGAACTCCGGCGACTCCGCGGTGGTGCGCGAGTATGTCCGGCGGTACGAGGCGGAGGATCCGGCCGACACTGCCAACCTTCGCGACGTGATGGAGCGGATCCTGGGATTGGAGCGCGGCGGTGACGGCCGCTATCGCGCCGCCATGGTCGGGTTGCGGCCGGAAACCGGCGCACCCGTGGACTCCGTCCCCGGCGGGCTCGACGACGTCGCGATCACCCGCCTGCTGGACGAACGCCTCGGCAAGCGGGCGGCGGACAGCCTCCTGTCGGGGGCACTCCTGGTGGCCCACGACGGGCGGACGGTGTACGCGCGGGCGTACGGCATTGCCGATCGCCGTCGCGGCATCCCCAACACGCTCCACACCAGGTTCACGCTCGCGTCCATGGGCAAGATGTTCACGGCCACGGCGATCGCGCAGCTGGTCGAGCAGGGTCGCGTCGCGCTCGATTCGCCCATCGCCCGATACCTGCCGGACTATCCCAATCAACGGTTCGCGCGCACGGCGACCGTGCGACACTTGTTGTCCCACCACTCCGGCTTGGGCAGCTACTGGAACCGGCTCTACGAGGAGCGCCGCACGACCCTGACGACGGTGGCGTCGCACCTGCCGCTCTTCGCCGCCGACTCGATGCCGTTTGCGCCCGGAGCGCGGTTCCGCTACTCCAACGCCGGGTTTCAGGTGCTCGGGCTGATCATCGAGCGGGTCAGCGGACAGAGCTTCTACGATTACCTGCGCGAGCACATGTTCGCGCCGGCCGGCATGCCGAACACGGGCTACTACGGACCGGGCGGCGAGGTCGTGGGCGGCGCCGTGGGGTACTCGCGCAGCGGGCCGAGCGCGCCGTGGCGGGACAATCTGGGAAGTCGCGAGATCAAGGGCGGGCCGGCGGGTGGCGGCTATTCCACCGTGGGCGACCTGCTGCAGTTCGTGCAGGCGCTGAGCGGTGGCCGGCTGATGCGGCCGGAAACGCTGCGCCTGTTCACGACCCCGGTGGGTTCCGGCGACTATGCGCTCGGCTTCGTCACCAGCGCCCACCATGGACACGCGGGCTTCGGCCATTCCGGCGGCGCACCCGGCATGGGGACCAACCTCCTGGTCGTTCCCGATCTGGGATACGTCGTGGTGATCCTCACGAACGGCGATCCGCCGCTGATGCAAACGGTGAACGACATCGTGACGGAAGCGGTGACCAAGCGTTGAGCGCCGGCTAGAACAGACTCCGGACCACGAACCAGACGTTCGCCGGGCGCTCGGCCAGGCGCCGCATGTACCAGGCGAACCAATGGCTGCCGTAGCTGATCAGCACGCGCACCTTCTCGCCCCCGGCGGCGAGATCCCGCTGCGCCTGCGCGCGCACGCCATACAGCATGTGCACCTCGTAGCGACCCGTGGCCTGGCGCGCCGCGGCCTGCTCGCGAATCCGATCGATGAGCGTCAGGTCATGCGTGCCGAAGACCGGCGTGGCCCGCCCGCCGGCGGCCGCGTCGAGCAGCCGCACGGCGAGGGTGTAGTATTGCGCGTCGACATCCTTCTTCCGCGGCAGCGCGATCTCGGCGGGCTCGTTGTACGCCCCTTTGACCAGGCGGATCGCCGGCGCCAGGGGCAGCAGCGCCGAGAGGTCCTGCGGCGTGCGGCGCAGGTACGCCTGCAGGCACACGCCTACATTATTCCGCTCGGCCCGGGCGCGGCGGAAAATCTCCAGCGTGTGATCCACATAGCGTGATTCTTCCATGTCGATCCAGAGGAACGAGCCCTCCTCCTGCGCCTTCGCGGCCAGGGCGAGCACGTGCCGCGTGCACGCCTCCCGGCCGACGTCGAGCCCGAGGTGGGTGAGCTTGACGGAGACGTGAGTCGGCAGGAACCGGTCGCGCAGCTGGTCGAACACTTCCCGGTAGTGACCCCGCACGGACTCCGCTTCCGCCGTCGCATGGACCTGCTCCCCCAGCTGGGTCAGCACGGTCCCGATCCCGGCCTTGGCGAGGTCGGCACTCGCATCCAGCGCGGCCCGCAGGTCTTCGCCCGGCATGAACCGGCGCACGGCGCGCCGGGCGAACGCGCGCCTGCGAAACTGCTCCGCGAGCCACGGGCTGCGGGACAGGCGGAGCAGCATCGAGCGGGACAGACCCATGCGGGGAACATAACGAACCGCCCTCGGAGCCTGGACCCCGAGGGCGGTCGGTCATGCGAGCGGCGAGCGGATCAGCCTTCGACGAGGATCAGGAACTTGGAGCCGGTCCAGAAGCGGCCGGGCTCCGCGATCCGGACCGCGCCGTGCAGTTTGCCACCGTTATCCGGCGGTGAGGCGAGAGCGGACACATCCTGCCGGGAGGCGATCCGGTACCCTTTGGTCGAGTCCGGGAGCGGGATCGTGGTCACCTGGCGCTTGTCGATCGCCGTGAAGGCGCTGGTGTCCAACGCGCGCGCCGGCTGCAGCGACCTGCCCGATTTCCACAGGACGAACAGGAACCGGCTCCCGCCCGTCTCCTCCACGATGCCGCGCTGCACCAGCTCGTCCTTCGTGCCGATGATGTAGTACACCGTGTTGTCGCGCAGCGTCAGATCGGATACGGTGTCCTTGAGCGCGCTGTTCACGGCGATCAGGGTGGTGTTCTCGCCCTTCAGCGTGTCGAGCTGCGCCGCGAAGGCGAGCAGCTGGATGCGCTGGGAGGAAATAATGGTGTCGTAGTTGGCGATCGTGGCGGTCAGCGTGTTGCGCAGGCTGTCCGACACCGACGTGAGCGAGCGGACGCGACGCTCGCTCGAGCGCAACGACTGCTCGGTTTGCGTCAGCCGGCTCGCGATGTAGCGCACCCGTTGGACGACACTGTCGCGCGACGCCTGGCCGGGTGATTCGCTCGACACGCTCAGCTTGCCCCGCACCTGCACCTTGGCGAGCTCCGCCGAGATGTCGGAAATCATGCGCGCGTCCTGGGCCATTTCCTGGACGAGCCGATCGCGCTCATTGGAGGCGTTTTGCAGTGAATCGATCCGCGCCTGCAGCGCAGGCGACGGTTTCCCTGAGCAGGCGAGCGCGCCGACCAGCGCGAGTCCCGCCACAGGCAGGATCCGAATGGTTGCCCTCATACTCCACGTCCTTTCCCTGCCGGGGCACCGCGCGACGGCCGGATCGAGCGCGCCCCGCGGCCACCCGTCCGACGAGCTTGTTCCTGGATCGAAAAAAGTCTACGAGCGGGCCAATATACCCGAATCCATCGGGAACGTTCTAGCGGTGCCGGTGTGGTGGCATCCGTCTTGTTATGCGAACCGAAGGCGTGTGATCCCGATCACCGGACGTAAAAGGCACTGCGCCCGATCATGCCGTTGCGCTCGAACCACACCGTCGCGGCCTGCCCGGCCGCGGCGGCGAACGCCTGCCGCAGGCCGTCCACCGTCGCCACGCGCTGCCGGTTGACCTGGAATACCACGTCGCCGGGCGCCAACCCAGTGGCCTGCTGCGTGTTCACCCCGATGTCGTAGATCAGGACCCCCTGCTGTGCCCGGAGCCCGCGCTCCTGGCGGATCGCCTCCGTCAGGGTCACGGCCTGGATGTCCCCCAGCACCGACACCTTCTCGGCGCTGGACGTGGGCAGGTCGGCGACGGTGAGCGTCACCGGGCGGCGCTGGGCCCCCCGCTTGGCGATCACCGACAGCGCATCGCCGGGACCCGCATCCAGCAGCACGGCTTCCCAGTCGAGAAACGTGCGCAAGCGCTTGCCGCGCGCTTCGAGCAGCACGTCGCCCGGCGCGATGCCGGCGCGCTGCGCCGGACTCCCCGAGGCGACGGTGGTGACGCGCAGGCCGCCCGCCTGCTTCCAGCCGCGCAGCTCGTCGGCGCCGGTGACGTCGAGACCGACCCAGGCGCGTCGCACCCGGCCGAAGCGGCGCAGCTCGTCGGCGACGCGCAGCGCCCGCTCGATCGGGATCGCGAATCCGATGCCAATCGAGCTGCCGGTGTTCGAGAAGATCGAGCTGTTCACGCCCACCACTTCGCCCAGCGCATTGATCAGCGGCCCGCCCGAGTTGCCCGGGTTGATGGCCGCGTCGGTCTGGATCATCCCGACGTACACGCCGGTTTGCTCCTGGGACGGGAGCAGGTTGCGTCCGACGGCGCTCACCACACCCGCGGTGACGGACGGCTCCGTGTTGCCGAGCTGGTATCCGTAGGGGTTGCCGATGGCCACGACCCATTCGCCGATGAGCAGATTGTCGCTCGACCCGATCGGGGCCGGCGGCAACCCGGTGGTGTCGACTTTCAGCACGGCGATGTCGGTCTGCGGATCCTCGCCAAGCAGGCGCGCCGGGTAATCGCGGCCATCCCGCGTGGTCACCGCGATCTGCTGCGCGCCCTGGGTGACGTGCTGGTTGGTCACGATTACGCCGTCGGTCGTGATGATGAATCCCGAGCCGACGGCTTCGACTTGCCGCTCGGCGCCCCGCGGCGTGAAGAAGAACGCGAACGGGTCCTGCGGCACCTGGCGTTGCCGGCGCACCACGTTGACGCTCACGACCGATGGGGCGACGCGCGCGGCCGCCGTGACGATGGCCGTGCGCCGCGACGCGTCCACCTCCGGGGGACGGGCCGCGCGGGTCTGGCCCTGGGCGGTGAGCGGGATGCCCAGCGCGAGCAGCAGGGGCAGGGTCGTGGTCGGCTTCATGAGGTCCCCGATTGGAGAGATGCCCCGCGGCGCCAAACCGTTACGTCGAGGCTCGGCGCCCGGTCGGTAAGCAGGTCCGCCAGAGTTTCTCCCAACGCACTTGCGAACTTGAACCCGAATCCCGAGCAGGCACTCGCGATCAGGACCGCCGGGGCACCCGGGAACTGATCGATCACGAAATGCCCGTCCCGGGAGTTGGTATACAGACACACACTGGCGCGGCGATGCGTCCCGGCGATGGCCGGGACCTGCTCCCGGAGCAGGGACTGCACCGCCTCGACCTCCTCGGGGCTGACCTCGCGGCGCACTGCTTCGGGAGTCGTCACCGCGCCGGCATGATGGACCGCCACCTTGATCTCCGGACCCGCGGGGGGCAAGGCATAGAACACCGTCGCGCCGCTCTGACGGATGAATATCGGCAGGGCTTCGAGGGCGGCGCGATCCCGGGGCGTGAACCAGTGCTGTACTTGCCGCTCGACCGAGAAGTACGCCCCCCCTCCGGCGGCTCCCAGGAGCTCGGGCATCCAGGCGCCCGCGGCCAGGAGCAGGCGCCCGGCGGCATGGCGGCCCGATGCCGTCGTCACGGTGACGCCCGACCCGTTCGGTGCCCAGCGCAGCAGCGGCTCGTCGAAGCGCAACTCGATGCCCCGCGCCGCGGCGTGTGCCAGGCTCGCCGCGACGCACCGTTCCGGGTCGAGCCACCCGCCACCCGGCTCGAGCACGCCGATGGCGCCTTCGAGCCGGCGCAACGCCGGAAAGCGCTGCGCGAGCGCAGCCGCGGGAATCAGCTCGTGCGGGACGCCGTGGGCGCGGGCGCTCTCCAGGGTGCCACCGACCACCGCACTCTCGGGGCTGCCCACGAACAACACCCCCGTCGCGTGCAGCAGCCGGGCGCCCGTGACCGCCTCCATCTCCCGCCAGCGGGCCAACGCCCGACGCGCCAGCGGGACGTAGCGGGCGCCTTCGAACGCCGATTCGCGGATCACGCGCGACCCGCCGTGACTCGAGCCCAGCTCGTGCGGCGGGTGATGGCGATCGAGCCCGAGCACGCGGACGCCGCGCCCGGCCAGGTGATACGCCGTGGAACTGCCCGCGGCTCCCAGTCCGGCAATGATGATGTCGTAGGACACGAGGGGAAATTAGCTTCCTCCGCGGAGGACAGCGTCATCAAGGCCATTCACGCGTCACACGCGCAACGCGGCGCCATCGAAGCGGCTCCCGGTCCGGTGTTGGTGCTGGCCGGTCCGGGGGCCGGGAAGACGTACTGCCTGATCGAACGGGTGCGCTTCCTGATCGAGGCTCTGGGCGCGGATCCTACCCGAATCTGCGCGGTCACCTACACCAACAAGGCCGCCGAAGAGATCGTCACCCGACTCAATCGGGAAATCGGAAGCCAAGCCGAAGGCATGACGCGCGGTACGCTCCACGCGCTGTGCCTCGGTCTGTTGCGCGAGCATGGCGAGCTGGTGGGGCTGCGGCGCGGATTCGGAGTAGCGGACGAGGAGTATCAGCGGATCGTGCTCCGCCGTCACCGCGTGGCCTCCAAACGGGTCAGCCCGCTGTTGACGCTGTTTGGGCGCGGTCGGCTGCAGGGCTTTCGGCTCACGGCCGGGGACCAGGACCACCTGGATCGCTACGCCGCTACCCTGCGCGCGCGCAACATGGTGGACTTCGACGATCTCGTGGTCTTCACCCGGGATCTCCTGACTCGCCATCCGGCCATCGCGCGGACCGTGGCGGCCCGGTGGGACCACCTCCTGGTGGATGAGTTCCAGGACCTGAGCCCCGCGCAGTACGAGGTCATTCGTGTGCTCGGGAGCGGGCACCGCTCCGTATTCGCGGTGGGCGACGAGGAGCAGTCAATTTTTTCCTGGACCGGCGCCGATCCCGAGGTGTTGCGGCGCTTCCAGAAGGACTTTGGCGTACCGGAGCCGGTGGTCCTGGAGCGCAATCGCCGCTCCGCGCGGGCGATATTCGCGGCCGCCCGCCAACTGGTCGAGCACAACCCGCAGCTGTTCGACAAGCGGCTCGAGGCGGTGCGGGAATCGCCCTATCCGGTGATGATCCGCATGTTCCCGGATGAGCGGGCCGAGGCCGACTGGCTGCTCGCGGATCTCCGTGCCGACCGCGCGGAGTTCCCGGGTTCATGGGGCGAGTACGCGATTCTGTACCGCAAACACGAAGTCGGAGACCTGCTGGAACGCCGCCTCGTCGAGGCCGGGATTCCCTGCCGGCTGGCACGAGGCCGGGCATTGCTCGACGACGAAGTGATCGGTCAGGTCGTGGCGTCGCTGCGGATCATTCAGACACCCGAGGATCCGGTGGCGATCGACGCCTTAGCGCAGCGGTTGCTGCCGCGCGACCTGCTCGAGCGCATCCACGCCGCGGGCGACTCGACCTTGCTGAACGCCGTGCGGCGCTTTGCGCAGCGCGGTCATCGCGACGATCCCGACACGAAGAAAGCGTGGCGGTTCGTATTCCAGGTGGAAAACCTGTTCGGGATCGGCCGCCGCCACACGACGCTCGCGGGTGTCGTGGACGAGCTGCTGGAGCAGCGGTTCGGACCCTACCGGAGTCCGCTCGAGGACCGCAGTGACGAGATTACCGACCCGGCCGCGTATCCAGGAGCCGCCGAGCTGGCGGCCGACATCGAGCGGGTGGCGGCGCGTGACGGACGCCTGTGGGTGGCGCCCCACCACGGACTGGAGATCGCGCTGCGAGGGATGCTGGTGCGGACGGCGGTGGTGCGCGCGGTGGGGTACCTGTCAGCCAACACGGTTGTGCAGTCGGGCGATGTGGTGCTGCGTCCCGATGCTACAGCTCCGGCCGAGCTCGGCGTACGGCTGTTCAAGGCGCTGCAGCTCGTGCACGCGAAGGATTTTCCCGACCTGCCCCGGACCTTCGTGGCGTTCGACCTCGAGACATCCGATTTCGATCGCTCGGCGTGTGAGATCATCGAGATCGGCGCGGCGCGCGTCGTGGATGGGGAAATCGTGGACACGTTCCACTCGCTGGTGCGCTCAAGTCGCCGGGTCTCGGAAGCCGCGACCAAGGTGCACCAGTACACCGACGCAGACCTGATCGGGCAACCGTCGTTCGCCGCCGTGTGGCCACGGTTTCGCGACTTCGTCGGTGACCACTTGCTGGTAGCCCACAACGCCCAGGGCTTCGACATGCCGGTGCTGCGCCGGGAGGCAGGTCAGCTGGGCGCGGCGGTCGATGGGTTGCGCTGCTTCGACACGTTGCCGCTGGCCCGGGCGCTGTTCGCCGAGAGCGCCCGGCTGGGCGACCTGGCGCACCGATTTGGAGTCCCGCCCGGTCACGCCCACCACGCGACAGACGATGCCGTCACGCTGGCGCGTGTCCTCAAGCACATGAGCGCATACAAACTCGGCCGCTCGCGCAAGAGCGCGCTCGTCAACCTGCTCGACCTCGTAGGGCTGGCGTTGGCCCTGGGAGACGATCCCGAGCCTGCTCCGGAGCGCCAGCTGCTGCGAGAGCTGTCGCGTCCGTACGTGCTGGGCCGGTACAGCGATGTTCTGGAGTATTACGCCGCCGAGCGCGAGCGTACGGGCGCGCTGCAGGCGCCAACCGTGGACGAGCTGTTGGACGGGCAGGATTGGCGGAAGGCGCGGGAGCGCTATCGAGCCGGGCGGAAGCCGGCGGAGCGCTACCCGGCCGCCGTGGCCCGGCTATCGGGTCTCGTTGCGGCGAGTAGCGCCGGGTCGCTCGAGCAGAGCATTGCCCGCCTGCTCGAGCATGTCGCGCTCTCGACGTCGGAGGGTGTCGAAGCTGACCCCGAGCGCGTCAACCTCTTCACGCTCCATTCCACCAAGGGGCTCGAGTTCAGCCGCGTGTACGTGGTTGGCGTCGAAGACTATCAGCTGCCGGGGTACTACGCCGCGGTAGAAAACCGTCGCCACGAGATCGAAGAGGCGCGCCGTCTGCTCTACGTGGGGATGACGCGGGCCATGGACAGACTGGTACTGACCCGCGCGGCGTCCCGCTTCGGGAAGGCGGCGGGAGGAAGTTTGTTCCTGGAGGAGATGGGTCTAGCGACGCCCGTGGCGGTCGAGTAGCCGCAGCTCGTCGTGCCGGTAGCAGGTGACGATGTGGTCGTTCACCATGCCGACCGCCTGCATGAACGCGTAGCAGATGGTGGGACCCACGAACCGGAACCCGCGCTCGATCAGCGCCTCGCTCATCCGCTCGGACTCGGGCGTCTGGGCGGGAATCTGCTTCACGGACCGCCAGCGATTCTGCTTCGGCCTCCCATCCGTGAAACTCCAGAGAAATGGCCCGAACCGGACGCCCGCTTCGCGCAGCTCGAGGAACGCGCGCGCGTTGGCGATGGCCGCGTCGATCTTCTGCCGGTTGCGAACGATGCCGGCGTCGGCGAGCAAGCGCCGCCGCCGGGCCGCCGTGTACCGGGCCATCGTGTCGGGATCGAAGCGGTCGAAGGCCCGTAAAAACGCGGCCCGCTTGCGCAGGATGATCGCCCAGGACAGGCCGGCCTGAAATCCATCGAGGGTCAGCTTCGCGAACAGCGCCTTATCCCCGCTGAGCGGCACCCCCCATTCCGCATCGTGATAGGCCCGCATCGCCGCATTGTCGCCAGGCCAGGCGCACCGCGTCCTGTTGTCAGCACCTTTGCGAACCACGCTCGCCCCAGGTGATCAGTACCAGTGAATGTAGATTGGTCCGATGCCGCTCGGCGATGCTCTGCAACACCACCCGCTCTTCGCGCTCGCCACGCTGTTCGGGGCCGGGCTCGCCACCAGCCTGTCCCCGTGCGTGTGGCCGATGATCCCGATCACGATCGGCGTGATCACGGGTTCGACAGGACCCCACGGGGGGGGTGGAGGCCAGCGGCGACGCGCCGTGGGACTCACCCTGGCTTACGTGACGGGCGTCGCGTTGTTCTATGCCATTCTGGGGTTGGCGGCGGGACTCACGGGGTCGTTGTTCGGCTCCGTGTCCGCAAACCCCTGGGTCCTGTTCGCCATGGGAAACCTGCTCCTGGTTTTCGCACTCGCCCAGCTCGACGTCATTCCCGTCGTCGTGCCCGCGCGCCTGTCGACCTGGGCCGCCGGCCTCAAAGGGGGATCGTACCCGGCCGCCCTCCTCCTCGGGGCGACGTCGGGCATCGTTGCTGCCCCGTGCGGCGCGCCCGCGTTCGCGGCCGTCCTGACCTGGGTGGCCGCGACCCGGAGCGGGTTGATGGGACTCCTCTATCTATTTGTGTTCTCACTCGGGATGACGGCCGTCCTGGCGGCCGTCGGCCTGTTCTCAGGGACCCTCGCGGCACTTCCCAAGCCCGGGCGGGGGATGACCTGGGTCAAGCGCGCCGCCGGCGTGGTCCTGCTCGGCGCAGCGGAGTATTACTTCGTACAAGTAGGGAAAGGACTCTAAAAACAATGCGTGGTGCGTGGTGCGCGGGTGTTGTCCTGCTCGCGGCGAGCCTCGGTGTCGCTCGCCCGGCGCATGCTCAGGAAGACGAGGTGGGAATCGCGATCGGGACCCGCCCACCCGCCGTCACCGTGGCGGACCTCGAGGGCCGGCCGGTCGATCTCGCCACCATCATCGGAAAGCGAGCGGTACTGATCGAGTTCTGGGCCACCTGGTGTCCCCGCTGTGCGGCCCTCATGCCCAAGGTGGAGGCCGCGCGCCGGCGCTTCGGCGCCCAGGTGGACTTCGTCGCCATCGCCGTGGCCGTGGGCCAGACGCCCGCCGCCATCAAGCGCCACCTCGCGCGCCATCCGATCCCGCTGCGCATGCTGTGGGATGCCGACGGGAGCGCAGTGCGGGCGTTTCGGGCTCCGGCCACGAGTTTCGTCGTGGTGCTGGATGCGACGGGTCGCGTTGCCTACACGGGGTTCGGGGAGGAGCAGGATATTGAAGGAGCGGTGGGGCGGGTGGTAGGGGACGGTAGGGGACGGTAGGGGACTACGGCCACCCCCTACCGTTTCCTACCGTCTCCTACCGTCATTCTTTGAGTATCAACCCATTGATCGCCGCCCCCAGCTCGGTGTACGCCGTCGGATCGATCTCCCGGAACGGGATGGCCCGCCAGGCGATGGTCCCGTCCGGGCCCACGACAAACAGGTTGCGATTGTCCAGCTGGCTGCGGCTCGAGAACGCGCCGTAAGCCTTTCCGACCACGCTGCCCGAATCGCTCGCGAACAGAAACGGGAACTCCGCGTCGCGCGCCCAGGAAGCGAGCGCGGTGTCGGGATCCACGCTGATGGCGATGAGTACGACGTCGCGTCCATTCTTGAACAACTGCGCGTACTGATCACGGTACGCGTTCATTTGAATCGTTCAGCCTCGCGTTCGCGCCTTGAAGAAGAACGCGAGCACGACGGTCTTCCCTTTGAAGTCGCTCAAGCGGACCGGTTGCTGCAATAGTCCGAATCGCGTTGCGCCCGGAAGCGCGAAGTCCGGCGCGGCGGCGCCGATTTCCAGCGGCTTGAATTCAGGGGCGGGTGTCGCCGGTTGCTGGGCGGCGAGCGGCGCGGCAACCAGGAGGGCGGCGGACAGTGCCAGGAACCGCATGCGAGCCTCGAGAACGGTGTCTCGAGAATATACTTGAGGTATGCGGCTTCGCGTCGGGAGCTCCGGCTACAATTTCCCGAAATGGAAAGGGACCTTCTACCCGGCGAAACTCCCGGCCGCTGAGATGCTCGGCTACTACGCCGAACGGCTCGATACGGTCGAGATCAACTACACGTTCTACCGGATGCCCAACGCCAAGACGGTGGCGGGATGGGACGCGACCGTTCCCCCCGGTTTCACGTTCGTCCTCAAGGCGCCGCAGCGCATCACGCACATCGCCCGCCTGCGCGACGTGGACGATCCGCTGCGCTACTTCACCGAGACGGTCCGGCCGCTCGGCGCCAAGCTGGGACCGATCCTGGTGCAGCTGCCTCCCAACTTCAAGCAGGACGTCTCGCGACTGAAGGATTTTCTCACGCTGTTTCCGGCCGACCTGCGCTGCGCCTGGGAGTTTCGTCACGACTCGTGGTTCTCGGACGATACGTACGCGGCGATGCGGGTCGCCAATGCCGCGCTGTGCGTCGCCGATACCGAGAGCGGTCATACGCCGCTGGTCGCGACCGCCGACTTCGGCTACTTCCGACTGCGCGACGAAGGGTATTCCAAGAAACAGCTCGAGAAGTGGGTCGCCACTGTCGCCCAGCTGGGCCAGGCCTGG
>Ga0187892_10002861_pt1 | contig 33062 bp, 26 predicted proteins | sample MA1701073metaG_FD_139345 | JGI IMG/M metagenome (GOLD analysis project Ga0187892, IMG submission 139345) | Bio-ooze microbial communities from a basaltic lava cave in the Kipuka Kanohina Cave System on the Island of Hawaii, USA - MA170107-3 metaG ... | reverse complement strand
TCAGTACCACCTCGCGGTAGCGGGTGGGTTCTTTACGCAATCGAGGCCAGATTTCTGACGAAGCGACCCACCCGCTACCGCGAGGTGGTACTGACCTCATTGCGCAAGGGTCATCCTGTAGACTATTGATCAGAGCTTTCTGAAGAAGCATGTCGGACATTTAGTTGCGTCTTCGAGTTAAGCCTCTTTTCCCCTGAACTCCATCCCTCCTGGGAAAAACCACCCACCAATTCCCCCCCTTCTTACGCGTAAATAGATAGAGCAGGAATTTCAAGACAATCCGAAGCGATTTGGAGTAACGAACATGAAGAACCCGGCCTTTTTGTTTTCCCTAATTCTCCTTGCGTCTGCCACTTGTTTCGCCCAAACCAGCGGCTTCACCTACCAGGGAAAACTTGCCAGCAGCGGCGCCCCGGCAAACGGCGACTATCAATTCGAGTTCAAGCTCTTTAATGACGACCTCGCCGGAATCCAGATTGGCACGACGCAAACCGTCGTCGCTTCGGTGCAGAACGGAATCTTCACGACGCGGCTCGATTTCGGCGCGGCGAGTTTTCCCGCCGACGCAGACCGCTGGCTGGAGATCAGCGTGCGCCCGAATAGCAGCACAGACCCGTACACGGTCTTGAGTCCGCGGCAGCAGATCAACAGCGTGCCCTTCGCCATCCGCAGTTTGCGTGCAACTGATGCCGACAATGCAGACAACGCGACCAACGCCGATAACGCGGCAAGTTTGGGTGGAGTCGCTTCGGGCAACTTCGTGCAGACAAACGATGCGCGGCTCTCTGACGCTCGCCCGCCCGCTCCTGGCAGCGGCAATTACATTCAGAATTCGGTGAGCTCGCAGGCAGCCAACTTCTACATTAGCGGCAACGGGACCATCGGAGGGACGCTGACGGCTCGAAATCTAGTCGGAGACGGATCGGGGCTGACAAATATCCGCGCCGGTTTTCCGTGGCAGTTGGTCGCCGCCGGAGCGCAGCAAGCGCAATCGAACACCGGCTACATCGTGACCAACAACGGGCAAGCGACGATCACGCTTCCTAATAATGCCAATGTCGGCGACGTGGTTCGCGTGTCTTCGGCGAATTCGGGCGGCTGGAAGATCGCGCAGAACGACGGGCAATCAATTCTCCTCGGCAATCTGGGTCTGTTGGGCGCGAGTTGGACGGCGCACGAGAGCGATAGAGCCTGGCGCTCGGTGGCTTCCTCCGCTGACGGGACGAAATTGGTCGCAGTGGTTTATGGGGGAGAGATTTACACGTCGAGCGATGCGGGTTTCAGTTGGATGGCGCGCAACGCGGGCACAAGAAATTGGAGCGCGGTCGCTTCCTCAGCCGATGGAACCACGCTGGTTGCGACGGTTGATTCGGTTACCGGGCGTCGCGGGCCGATTTACACCTCTTCAGATTCAGGAGCAACCTGGACGGAGCGCAACGAACTCGCGCGCTGGTCGTCCGTCGCTTCTTCCGCCGACGGAACGAAACTCGTCGCCGTGGCTTCTCCGGGTCAGATTTACACCTCGAACGACTCAGGCGAGAGTTGGACTGCACAGGGAAGCAACCGGAATTGGGCTTCAGTCGCCTCGTCCGCTGACGGGACGAAATTGGTCGCGGTCGATAACCCCGGTTCACCACAAGGCGGTCAGATTTACACCTCTTCGGATTCGGGAGTTAGTTGGACGCCGCGAGGACCCGTCAAGCTGTGGACTTCAGTCGCGTCGTCCGGTGACGGCAGCAAACTGGTTGCGGTTGCAAGTGTTCGCCGGCCCGGCACTGGACAGATTTACAGCTCTTCGGATTCGGGACTTAGCTGGACGCCTCACGAAGCCGAGAGAAAATGGATTGCAGTCGCCTCATCGGATGATGGGACGAAACTGATCGCGGCGGTCAGTGACGGCCAGATATATCTCTCAAGCGATTCCAGCGTGAGCTGGGCGCCACATGAGCCGGCCAGGCAATGGGTCGCGGTCGCTTCGTCCGCCGATGGTAACCGTTTGGTGGCCGTCGTAAATGGCGGCCAGATTTACACCTCGACTGGCTCAGTGTCTGCGACCACGACAGTGGGGCCGGCGGGAAGCTTAGTCGGCGGCCAGTCAACTGCCATCGAGCTTCAGTTCATCGGCAACGGCGTGTGGATTCCGCTCAGCCATGAGGGAACGATTGTCGGTCACTAAAGGAAGCTTGCGTAATGAGGTCAATACCACCTGCGATAGCGGGTGGGTTCGCGCAGAACCAAGAGAGCGATGAAGCCATGAAGCAAGGATCGAACAAACGAAACGCGGTCGCCAGCTTACTCATGCTCATCGCTCTCTTCGCCGCCGTGCTCGGCGGCGCGCACGAGCCGCGTGTTTCGCGATCGAGCGACGACGGGAATGACCGCGAAACGCGCGCGCAGACGCGCCGAGCCGTTCACCGCACAGGGCGAGCGACGTTCGACAAGACTGGTTTCAATTTAACTGCCACGACCGCGGCGCTTTCCGTACCGACGACGCCGGGAGTTCGCCTCAATACCGCAGACATCTCCAACTTCACCCAAATGGGCAACAACCAGCAGGCCCAACCCAGCCCGACGGCGGTGGTCTTGAGCGACACAACTGTTAACGATGTCTGCGGTCTCTTAGCTAATGATGCCGGTGCCGCTCCGGGGACTAATCTCGACCTTTTCGTTGAGTTTCAGGTAAAGGCCTTCTCGCTCAACGGGGTCGATGCCGGCTTCCGCGTGATCATCAACGACGGCTCGACGAAGTCCGCGGTCGTAGGGTGCATCGACGTGGCCGGGCAGAAAAAGCTTGGCCTAGCCGGCATCGGCCCCGCCAGCGATCCGGCGACCTACCCCTTGACGACGCCCGTCGACTGGACCCAGCCGACGTCGCTGCGCTTGCGGCGCTTCGCCGACGGAAGCGTCGAGCTCGTGGAAGTGAACGGCGCCGCGCCTCCGACCCGGATGCTGCTGGTCAAGGATCTCGTGCCGGGCCGGACGCGCCCCGGCGCCAGCGCCGAGTTCGGTTGCCTCAGCGTCGAAGGCACCTGCTCCGCTGACGTGATGCAGTTCTACACAGAGCAGCCCGCATTAACGACGCTTGGGTCGCTCGAGTCTTACGTCTTCGCGGCGGGCGGCGGCAATAGTTCCGGTGGCGGTTTTAGTTTGGATCTAACGCTGGGTGAGACAAGCGCCGCCATCACGCAACGCGGCGGCGCGTTCACACTCGACGGCGGTTTCTGGAACGCGCCCGAAGCCCCCTCGCCAACTCCGACTCCGACGCCAACTCCGACTCCGACGCCAACTCCGACACCAACGCCGACACCGACGCCAACACCAACACCAACACCGACACCGACACCGACGCCAGAGCCCACGCCAACACCGACGCCGACTCCAGAGCCGACACCAATCCCCACGCCGGAACCGACGCCGACGCCAACGCCGTCGCCTTCTCCGACACCGAGTTTCACTGTCACTCGCTCGGATGACCGCAATGCGACTTGCCTGGTGGGCGATTGCTCTCTGCGCGAAGCCGTCAACGCGGCGAACGCTTCCACCGCCGACGATCTGATTACTTTTGCCTCTGAGCTAACGCTAATCACGCTCTTCGGCGAGATTCAGATACAGAACAACGGAAGCCTGAGCCTGAACGGGATGGGAGCGAACGTTCTGACGATTGACGCGGGCACAGGCAACAACCGAATCTTCCTCACCAACAATGCGACCGTGACCATCGCCGATCTGACACTGACGGGCGGAGATGTCACCTTCCCGAACGGCGACGGCGGAGCTATCTACGTCAATCAAGGCTCGCTCGCGCTCGAACGTGTTCACCTGGCCGGCAACACTGCTTTTGAAGGTGGCGGCGGCGTCTTTTTCTTCGGCGGCTCAGGCCATCAGATTCGCAACTCGACCTTCTCCGAGAACTTGGCCGGCACCGGCGGCGGCCTGAGGAGTCAGGGCGGCGCGTTGACGGTCGTCAACTCCACCTTCTCGGATAACACGGCACGCGTCTTCGGGGGCGGGCTTTCTCTCTCAACCGGAAGCGCGTCGCTCCTTAACGTCACCGTCAGCGGCAACGCGGGAAACGAGGGGGGCGGGGGAGGCATCCTTCTGGAGGGCGGCGGCGATCTGAGCGTCGCCAACTCCATCATCGCCGGCAACATCGCGGAAGGCGCACCGGAGATTTATTTCCAGAGCGGCACGCTCACCTCCGGCGGCCACAATCTCATCGGCGACTCGGACGGCGACGCCGACGACACGAGCAACTCAATCGAGTATCAGCCCACGGACCTTCTCGACACGCCGCCGCTGCTCGACCCGCTCGGAATGTACGGCGGCACAACCCCGACAAGGCGTTTGCAATCCAACAGTCCTGCGATTGATAAAGGCGCAGGTCGAGGCCAGTGCATGCGCCTGGACACGAACGATCTGACGGGTTGGGTCCAGTTAGGTAATCCATCAAGCCCCAGCATAACCGTCCTGAAATTCTCTGACCCCGACCCTTCGAGTGTCAGCGCCTTATATAAGTCCTCTCCGTGCGCCGCTCACGGCACCGAAGTCGATGTCGTGGCGACTTTCCAGGTAAGAGCGTCCACTCCCAATGGCGCTGATGGCGGCTTTAGCATCGTCATCAATGATGGCCAGTCAAAGTCGGCTATCGTTACCACCGCGGTGCTCAACAACCAGCGGGTCCTCGCAATCAGAGGCCCCGGTGCCGCGAATGATGTGGCGACTTATCCTGTAGCCATACCGGCGGATTGGTTAGTTGGACCGATTAGCTTGCGATTGCGTCGCACTGCGGATGGCGGAACAGAACTCATCGAGCTGAACGGCGAGTCGCCGAACCCCCGCGTCTTCTTAACCAATGATCAAGTTGCAGGGCGTGCACGCGCTGGCGCCACCTTCGAGATTGGGTTGACGAGTCTCGAGGGTTTGGCCGAGGCAGACGTGACCGAGTTCTACGCCGAAGTCCCCACATTTTCGACCGATCAGCGGGACTTGCCGCGCCCGGTTGACGACCCGGCAATTGCAAACGCAGTGGGCGGCGACGGCAGCGACATCGGTGCGTTCGAGGAACAGACTGTCACGCCAGAACCAACGCCAACACCGACACCGACCCCGACACCAACCCCGACACCAACACCGACGCCAACACCGCCAGTACTCGGGAAACTTACCTACATTGATGGCGGCGATGTGTGGGTTATGGATGGCGACGGGAGCAATCGCGTGCATGTGATCGATGCCGGTACGAATGACACTGCCCCGGTCTGGTCACCGGACGGAAGCAAGATCGCCTTTACCAGCGATCGCGCTCCGAGCACGGGCGGCGGGATTTGGTCCGTCAACGCCGACGGTACTGGTCTGACCTTGCTCACGTTTATCCCGGGAGATCGTAGTGCAGATCCGACCTGGTCTCCGGACGGAACTAAGATCGCATTCGTGAGTCGTCGAGATGCACTGATCGGCTCAATCTACGTGATGAATGCTGATGGTTCAAATGTCACCAGACTAACCAACCAATTTCCTTTCAGTGACGCCAGTCCAGCATGGTCACCCGACGGCACGCGCGTAGTCTTCGAAACCAATCAAGGCTTGGGCGGGAATATGGCTGTGATCAATGTTGACGGAACCAATCGCGTATTGCTTGGCCCAGGCCAATATCCAGCGTGGTCACCGGACAGCTCGAAAATTCTTTTTTCAAGCCAGGGTCAGGACAGTGCTTTTCAATTATTTGTGATGAATGCGGACGGAAGCGGTGTCCCGCAGCAGCTCACCTTCGGCACCTTCAACGATCATTATCCCGCCTGGAGGTCAGACGGATTGAAGATAGCTTTCGTTCGCAACCTCTTCGGACAGGTTAGAATATGGACGATGAACGCGGATGGAACTGAGCAGGTCAACATTACTGGAAGTATTCCCAACGCCGGGCAGAGCTTCCCGGATTGGCAACGCCTTACTACTCCGAATACGCCACAGAATCACTCAAGTCTCGCTCGATGGAGCATTCGCAGACGGGCCTTTCCCTGAACATTACGAGCCAGTCGAAAGTCCCGTCGCCAATCCGCTGCATCCGAAGCAGTCAAACAATCCTGTCGCCAAAATATTCACTTCAGATCTCGACAAACTTGGCACTCCCGATCAGGGATTCAATCTCGTCCGCAAGAAGACTTATCAAATTGGTATTCCGATCCATTGGGGCTATCGCGGCATCAAGGAAGACGAAGGCAGGACTTCGCTGATTCCCGCGAACCAGCTTTCGCCCGCAGCGATCGATCCGAATGCTTACACGCCGGAGTTTAAGGGGTTTTTAGTGAAGATTGAGAAGGGATGTCCGACACACTTTAGTTTGTCGTAGGCTGCGCCAAGCTCAACCTAAGGAGAACACCGCGAGTTGAATATTTTGTGAGTCACGACAAGCTGAAGCATGTCGGACATAGAAGCGCTTTGTAAGTACATTGACGTTACGACTGCATCGGTTGCAAGGCCTGCGAAGTCGCTTGTGTCGAATGGAACAGTCATCCGTTTCGCGAGACCACTCCACGAAAGCAACACCAACGATCACGAAATGGTTCGTGTTGTTTCGTGTATTTTTGTGGATCGTCCCTTGGTTTTGGTCTTCCTGACTGTGCTACTGTGATTCCCGTTGGCTTAGAACGTTGGTTGCCTGGCCACACGAACGCTGAATGTTTATGAACCTTCGGAGACCGAAAATTCTCGCCGTCAGCGGATTCTCTTCCAATGTTGGGAAGACGACGCTTGTCTGCGATTTGTTGCGTCGGCTTCCAGGCTGGGAAGCCATTAAGATTACTCGCGGTCATTATCGATCATGTGGCCGCGATCCGGTGGCTTGTTGCGTGAGCGATCTGCTTCGCGACGAGCCAGTGATTCGTTCCGGTCGCGAAGCGAATTACGAGGTTGGTAAGGACACCGGCCGCTTTTGGGATTCAGGCGCCTCCAATGTGCATTGGGTGATTGTCACTGACGATCAGGTCGAGTCTGGAATTCAGCAGGCACTTGAACGGGTCGAGGCGGAAGGCGTCGTTATCGAAGGCAACAGCTTCCTCGAATACGTCGCAGCCGACCTGAGCGTGATGTGTGCTCGTTCTGATGGTGGCACGATCAAAGGATCCGCGCGCCACTCGTTGCCAAAGACTGATCTGTTGTATTTATCTTCGCTTGATCCTGATAGCGCAGACGCTCGCAGTGAATTCGACGCATGGCGAGCTCAGTTGCCGTTTGCTCTTTCTCTTGAAGGCCTTCCCATTGTCACCAGAAAAGACATATCGCAAATTGTCGAATCGCTTAACACACCAATCGCAAGTCCCTCCGAACTACGCTCCAAAAAGTTCCCGGCGCGTTCCGCTTCGGCTGTGCCCCGGATCTGAGCCTGCTTTGAATCACCTACAAGCCTCCGGGCACAGACGTTGCGACAACTATTGATGTCACGAAAAATTGGCCCGAAGTAGTACGTCGGGAAGGGAACTGTGTGGGGATTGATGACTTTGACTCAAATGTCCGTTTATCTTGGTGATGAGTTGGCAGATCACAAGAGACCAGGTTCGTGTTAATTCGTGTGACTTCTTAGTAACTCGACGAAAAAGCCCTTATTTTTCGCACTTGAACGAGTTACATTTTGTTATCTGCACGTCGAAGACGAGCAGGGCTGCTTCGTGGATCGTTCCTCTTTACTGGGAAAAGACAACACGATCCACGAACTCACACGAATCAACACGAACTTGGACCGCGCCAGACTCAGGTAACTCTGACTTGAGGCAAGCCGGGATTGGTCCATATAGACCACGTTAAGAAGGGAACGGTGAGTGAATTAATGAGGAACACACTATTCAGCACAATCGCTTTGCTAACTGGAATCTTCTTGATTGCCGGTTGCAATCAAAACGCCAAAGAAGCATCAGAAAACAATGCCACCCCGGAAACACCCAGGGCCGAGATTCGCGTAACCAGTGTCAGAGGGCCGGCCGGTTCATTGTACGTAGATGACGGCGGTGACAAAGGGCTGACGGTGATTTTTATTCATTCGTTCGCCGGTGACTCAACACACTGGGCGGCGCAGCTTGAACACTTGCGAAAGTCGCGCCGCGCCATCGCTTTTGATCTTCGGGGCCATGGCCAATCCGAGCCGTCGGCAAAAAACGACTATTCGATCGACTCACTGGCGAGCGATGCTGAATACATCGTCGACACCTTGAATTTCGATCGAGTCGTTTTGGTCGGGCACAGCATCGGCGGTGCGGTGGCGCTCGCTTACGCGGGCAAGCATCCTGAACAAGTAGCGGGACTGGTGCTCGTCGTAGCACCGGGCAAAGTTCCCCCGGCGGAAGCGCAGAAGATTATCGGCGCGCTCGAATCAAACTATGACAAGACGATGGAGGGCTACTGGAATCAGTTGGTAACCAACGCCCAGCCCAAGGTTGTGGAAACACTGAAACAGGGTAGGCAAAAGATGCCGCAGGACAGGTCGCTGAATCTCATCAAGGCGACCTTTCAATACGACCCATCGCCTGCGCTCCGAAGTTATCAGGGGCCAAAACTGTTCGTAACTGCTCCGAGTGATAATCAACCTTATGCGTTGCACAATCTCGCGGCCGGTGGAGAGCATAAGGTAATCGAAGGCACGAGCCACTGGTTGCAAATGGACAAACCGGATGAGTTCAACCGGATCCTGGATGAGTTCCTCGCTTCGGTCGAGGCCGGAAGATCTCAGAAGGCGGCTCAGAACTAGACGCAGTGATGAAGGCTGCAACCAACAAAGATGCCACCCGGCTTGTCCGGTGGAGTTTCACGATGGCTCCTACCACAAGGAAGTGAGAACCTTGGACGATGCCACGGGCTTGTCCCGTAGAGTCTCACGTTGATTTGCAAACGAGGACCGTGAGAGATCCCAACATGCCGCCGATGAGCGCTTCGTTAGTTGAAGTTTAATTTTCAACGTGAACCTCCACGGGGCAAGCCCGTGGCATCTTGACGACACAAGAGGAAACTTCTATGAGAAAAGTCATACTCCAGGAATTCATCTCGCTCGATAGTTTGGCCGCTGGGCCCAACGACAGTGTAGATTTTGTTGCAGCCTCAACCCAGGGAGATAAGAGCTTCGGGCGGGAACAGATAAAGCTCATGAACTCAGTTGACACGATCTTGCTTGGAAGGAAGACGTATCAAATGTTTGCGGGCTACTGGCCCAACGTCACAAAAGGAAAAGAGAAAGCTTTTGCAGACAAGTTGAACAGCATCCCTAAGATCGTCTTCTCCAAAACGCTCGACAGAGCGCCCTGGGGCGACTGGGAGGATGCAGAAATCGTAAGCAACGAGGCCAGTAAGGAGATTGCGAAACTGAAACGGCGGTCAGGCAAGAACATGGTCATCTGGGGCAGCATCTCTGTGGCCCAATCGCTAATCAAGAAAGGATTGATCGACGAATATCGTCTGGTGATGTGTCCGGTAGTCCTTTGGCGGTGGACGACCGTTGTTTCTGGATAAGGGGGATCAGTTCGGACTGAAATTGATCGAAGCGAAAAAGTTTGATCTTGGGGCGGTGCAGCTTAAATACAAACCTGCTCCAAATAAGAAGGTCGGCAAGAAACGTGCGCAGTAACCCGATTCATGTCTGAGCGTCTCACAGGTCAAGAAGGACCCGGATTATTTTCCATTTCTCATTGGTAAATTGGAAACGACGCACGCTTCGTAAGCTTGTGTTGGGAAGGGGGCAAGCGGAGCGCGCCCCCGCTGAGTCAGGCTAGCACATACCTAGAATCAGTTATTCAACCCGCGTGACTCCTCGGAATTGGAAGGCTTGGGATCTTGAGCGGGGGCGCGCTTCGCTTGCCCCCTTCCCAACACAAGCTTACGAAGCGTGCCTGGCTTCCTGAGAAATGAGAAATGGAAAATGGAAAATGGAAAATAATCCAGCCATCCTGACCCCGATTTGCCGAATTGAGCGATCCAAAAAGCCTCCCGACTCAAATCATTCGACCCCGCTATGAGGGAACATCTCGTGATACTGATCGTATCGTGAAAAGCGGCAGGATCTAGACGCAATTACGATATCAGAAGGAGACGACCGTGAAGTCACGATTATTAACCCTCATTGCAGTGCTTTGTTTGGGCGTCTCAGCCCTGTCCGTTATCGGCTCTGCCAACATGACTGCTTCGACTTCCGACTGGCCTCAATGGCGTGGTCCGGCACGTGACGGTTTATCTCAGGAGAAGGGACTTCTTGGTCAGTGGCCGGCTGCGGGACCGAGACTTCTCTGGCAAGTGAACGACATCGGTGACGGCTATTCAGGGCCGTCGGTGATCGGAACGCGACTCTATTTGATGAGCAATCGCGGCATGGATAACGAGTTTGTCCAGGCCCTCTCGGCTCAGGATGGAAAAGTCGTCTGGACCACGCGGGTCGGCAACGTAGGCAATCCGGATCAGAACCCAAATTACCCGAAGGCCCGGTCCACTCCGACGGTTGACGGAAATTTCATCTACGCACTCGGCTCGGACGGTGACCTCGCCTGCCTCGAAGCCAAAAGCGGCAAGATTCAATGGCAGAAGAGTCTGCGGAAAGATTTCGGCGGCCAGCCGCACGAATGGGCCTATGCAGAGTCTCCGTTAGTTGATGGTGATGTCGTGGTCGTCACCCCCGGCGGCGCCCAGGCCACGATCGTGGCGCTGAACAAAAAGACAGGCGCGGTCATCTGGAAATCGGCGGTTCCAGGTGGCGACCCGGCTGGTTATGCATCGGCGATTGTGGTGCAAGGGGGCGGTCGCAAACAATACGTGCAGTTTTTGAGCAAAGGAGTCGTCGGAGTTGATGCGAGGACGGGTGAGTTCCTCTGGCGCTACAAGGAAGTTGTCAAAGGCCCGGCACAGGTTTTCACGCCGGTCGCGCGCGACGGATATGTGTACGTTGGGGCACTTTCCCTTGGAGGCGGACTCGTCCGTTTGAAGCCGGACGGCAACGGAGTCGCCGCGGAACAGGTCTACTTAGAGCGCGGTCTTCCGAACGGTTTCGGCGGGGCAGTGTTGGTCGGTGACTACCTTTATGGTAGTGACCCGGCGGAGCAGAAGGTACTCGCCGTTGAGTTCACGACGGGGAAGGTGATGTGGAAGGCCGAGAGTCTCGGCAGGTCTTCGGTAGCCTATGCCGATGGGCTCTTGTATGTTCACGCCTGGAAGGGAGATGTCGGGTTGGTGGAAGCAACCCCTGAAGGGTATCGAGAAAAAGGCCGATTCACGCCGCCGGATCAGCCGAAGCCTAAACAGGGGGCTCCGTATTCGGACACCTCTTATGCGCATCCGGTGATCGCCAATGGAAGACTCTACATTCGGGATTCCGGGACCTTGTGGGCCTACGACATCAAGGCAGCGCGTTAGTGTGTCCGACACACTTTAGGAAGCTCTGATTAACTAAGAACTAGCCGCGGATTTACGCGGATGAACGCGGATCTGAGAAAAAATTAGGCCACGGATTTAGACGGATGACACGGTTTCTGAAATACAGAACGGTTAATAGAATCCCTTCTATGAACGTGTTTGTCTTTATCCCGTCTGATCCGTGACTATCAGTGACAATCTGTGGCTTTATTGCTTCTGCTCTGATCCGCGTTCATCCGCGTAAATCCGCGGCTAGTTCCTACTTAATCAGAGTTTCCTTTAGTTTGTCGTTGGCGGCGCCAAACTCAACTTAGGGAGTACCTCGCGAGCTTAATGTGTCGCGAGTCACGACAAGCTGAAGCATGTCGGACAAAGGCCGTCCCGTCTAACGCTCTCCGCCAGAGCCATCCTGCTCACACATGCTGATCGACGAGGATTTGGTTGCCATCAGGGTCGACAGCGATGAGGCTAGCCGAATACAACCTCTTCTTCTTAGTGTGACTTCGTGTGATTTGGTGGATCGTTCCCGGTCTTTCCGTTTGTGACACTACCTGAAATCAGCGCCCCACTACCGAGCTGCGGCGCTCGAGCAGAATGGTATCGCGCCAGACACCGTTCATTTTCCCGATCCGCTCGCGCCTGCCGACTTCTCGGAACCCAAACATTTTGTGCAACCTCAGGCTCCCAACGTTCTCTGGGAAAACCCCGGCTTGAAGTGTCCAGACGCCGTTACTTTCACTGACGGAGACGAGCATTTCGAGCAGGGCACGGCCCAGACCACGGCCTCGAAAGTCTTCAGCAATGTAAACACTAGTCTCGGCAACTCCCGAATAGACGCATCTACTCGACACCGGGGATAGCGCTGCCCAACCCTTAATCGTATCGTCGACGCGAGCTACGAGTCTGCCATAGGGCAAGTGTGCGCTGTTCCAAATCTCCCAACTGGGAGCGTCGGTCTCGAAGGTCGCTTCGCCGGTCGCGATGCCTTCGACATAGATCTTGCTCACGTGCTCCCAGTCGTCTTTACTCATCTTGTCAATCACGTAGTCTGTCATTAATAGTTGGTGACCGAAGAGGCTTTGCACAAAAAGTCGAAGGATGCCACGGGCTTGTCCTGTGGTAATTCACGCTTGCAGCTAATGAGAAGGCAAACCAGTGGCAGATGCCACGGGCTTGCCCCGTGGAGTCTCACGTTTGTTGCTACGGCCCGGTTAATCCTGCACGTCATCAAGACTTCTGCGAGGGCCCAAAGGTTTCGTCATGTCTATAAAATGGCACGGCTCCCTTGTCGGAACGTCCGATGGAAAGCTGGAAGTGCCGGTCGCAACGTATCCTCGTTTTAGATAGAATTCGGGCAATTCGCGTCGAAGATTAACGATTTTTATATCCATGAAGCGACAGTCCTGGCCCTCACAATAACTTTCAGCTGCCGCCATCAACTGCGATCCCACGCCAGAATGCTGTCGAGAAGGATCAACCGACAAGAGGCCCAGGTAAGCCCGCTCGCCATGAGGTTCTACATAAACACAACCAACCAGCAACCCTTCTTCCTCGGCCAAAAGAAACTTGCCCTTGCTTAGCGATTCGATCACTTCCTCAAGTTCAATACGATCCCCCTCAACGAAGAACCCTTCGGCTGCTTTGAATGCCCCGTTGATTAGCGAAGTGATCTCTCTGGCATCCGGTGTCGAAGCGATCCGCACATCAAGGTGATTAGTCGAACCAGGTTGTGACATGAATTTGTACGTTTTGATGACCGGCACGCCCGAGCAACTTGAATTGCGAACCAAGTCAGCGCGTGGCGAAATCATTGCGCCAACCATTTACGCGGCCAGCCCGCAGTTTTATCGGCAAGAAATCCGGCAACGCCTACGTGGTGACTACTGAAACTGACGCTCTGGAGTCGGTTCGGAAAGCCAAACAGCATGGTTTAGCGGACGATCCACCAATTCACACGAAACGACACGAAAGATGGGACCTCTTTCGTGTCGTTTCGTGTTAGTTCGTGGATCGTAACTCCTCTTACGCCGGATCTTAAGGACCCGCCATCCAGGGCCGCCACTACTCGAGCTGTCGAGTGGTTCTGTCGGTGACGCTTGATCCTGAAAGTAACTCACCAGATGCACGCTTGATGCCCGCGAACATCGAAGTAGCAGGAGGCTGAAGTTCGGCGTTAGTTTGTTCGGTCAATTCGTATTGTTTCAAACGCCGGCGTATTTGCCGCGCCTGCCAGATATCACGAAAGCCCTTTCCGAAAAAGAAGAACGCCGGTATGAGCAATAGCAACCACAACAGACTGCTGAAGGCAGTGTTCGTAGCACTTAGAATAACGGCCACCATGAAAAACCCGTCACCAATGAAAACGCTCGCGACTCCATTGCCGGTCAATTCATCCGGGTCCTTTTTAGGGACAGAGACGCTCGAACACGCCTCTTGGATTACGTCGTTGTCGTGGCGTTCGACCGGAACGTTTGTCAGGTTTGCCCCGAATGACCGCTTTGCCCCGCACTTGCGGCAAAACGTTTCGGCTTCGTCAGTTCGATTTCCGCAGTGTGCACAAAACATCTGTCTGACCTCACAACCTAAAACTGTGTACGGCCCGAGCTCACTCGAGGTTCCGCTAGCTTGAAGCGCGACGCGCGCGAAATGTAACAGTAACTAAGTCGTACCTTCAGAGCAACCCTGCCGACGGGAATCATTGGCAACACTCAGCTTGGCGTCAACCTTCGCCACACTCAAGCTCGAAGAAACGCGACAACCCAATGTCCGACGCTGGGTTTACGAAGCGTGGCCACGTTTACGCTGAAAGCGTTCGCTAATTCCAGCCCAGGGTTGCGCTTTGGCAACCCTGGGATCTCGCATGCAATTTATGGAAGACGCTACCCTGAAAGGGTTGCGTCGGGCGTCGAACAAATCGCAACACCCGTCGCAACTCTCTCAGAGTGGCGACGAATCTTGTTGGGCGATCTTGATCCCAGGGTTGCCAAAGCGCAACCCTGGGCTGGAATTAGCGAACGCTTTCAGCGTATAAGTTCGAGTGCCGCATCACACAAAAGAGGTATCAATGAACCTGACAGACATCAGACATCTCTTCGATTACACCGAGTGGGCCAACGACCTGGCAATGGATGCTGCCGCGAAGTTACCCGACGACAATCTACGCCGCGACGTGGGTATTAGTCACAAATCCATTTTTGGCACGCTTTTGCATATGGCGGGCGCGGAATGGATTTGGCTGGAAAGATGGCATGGCCGATCACCAGCCAGAGACCAAGCATGGTTGTTGTGGACAACCGATTCGTGTGCGGACCTTGCGATGCTGAAAGAACGTTGGAGCGATTTGATTGATCGGCGAGCGCAGTTTATCTCCCAGCTTGATCAAGAACGACTCGATGCCGAACTAGCATTCACGCTTATGAGTGGCGATCCCAGCTCAATGCGTCTCGTCGATCAAATGCAGCACGTCGCCAATCATGCCACGCTGCATCGCGGGCAAGTCGTCGGGATGATTCGCCAGCTCGGCGTCGACCCGCCGTCGACGGATTTGTTGTTCTACGTGCGGCGGGATATATCGCCGAAATAATCAGGAGCCCGTGGCAAGAATTAGCCAACGCTTTCAGCGTTAAAGTTCCAGCCCCGAGGCGCGAAGTCCATGAAAATGAAAACTATCCGATTGATGTTAGCGTTGGTGGTAGCGATCACCTCCGCGACGACAAGCTCAGAACGTACGCTTGCCAGCTGGCAGGCGAGCGAGCTAAACGGCACATCCTGGCAACTCGTTAAGCTTCAGGCGGCCGACGAAACGACGCACGTGCCGGATGACAAATCGAAATATACGATCACCTTCGGACGCGACGGTCGGGTGACTGCCCGAGTAGATTGCAACCGGAGCAGCAGCACCTGGAGATCGCCCAGAAGCGGCGAGCTGCAGTTTGGATCCTGGTCCAGGACGCATGCGAAGTGCCCTCCTGGTTCGCTTCACGACCGAATCGTTACCGAAGGCGCCGCCGTGCGCACCTACGTCATTAAGGACGGGCACCTCTTCTTATCGGGGATGAGAGCTGGCGGTTGGTACGAGCTGGAGCCGCGCACGATTCAAAAGCCTCGCTCTTCGAAACGAGGCGGCGACTAACGTGCAAGCTTTACCGAGGTGACGATTCACCCGCCAGAACAAGACTCAGTGGTGAGTGACAATTCGTTTTATTTCGTGGATCGTAATAGTTACTGGTAGAAGAAAACGATCCACGAATTCACACGAAGCTACACGAACACGACCCTACCCTTGCTTTTTCCGATCCGCGTTCATCCGCGTAAATCCGCGGCTAATTTCTTTTCGCCCCAAACCTTACACACCCCAAGCTACACATGCTGATCAACAAAAATCGTATTTCCATCAGGATCTGCAATCATAAAGCTCGCTGGGCCAGTAGAGCTCTCGTCCGCTTCGGTGATCATCTCCATGCCACTCGCTTTAAGCTGGCGCTGCAACTCTCGCACGTCCGTGAATTCACTCAGTGTCTGAGCATTGCTATCCCAGCCCGGATTGAAGGTGAGAATGTTCTTCTCGAACATGCCTTGAAACAGCCCAATATTGTGGGCGCCATTCTTCATAATCATCCAACCCTGCGATTGATCCCCTGTGAACACCTTAAAACCCAGCTGTTCATAAAAACGTTTCGACGCCTCGATGTCCTTTACAGCTAAGCTGACAGAGAAATTCCCTAGTTCCATCTTTTCCTCCTGTGTTTTGTGTCCCTGGCGTATAACTATCAAACTATCACACGCCTGGCGGGAGGATAGATCTCCGGCTAAGTTAAGTCGTCATACTTTCGAGTGATTTCGCATGATCTAATGGTTTGGAAGTGAAAATAGTGTATGAGCTAGCACGAACAGTCGCCCTAGTTCGTGACAATTCGTGTTATTTCGTGGATCGTATTGATCATTGATAAGAGAAACGATCCACGAATTCACACGAAACTACACGAACAGACACCTTACCCCTGCTTTTCCGATCCGCGTTCATTCGCGTAAATCCGCGGCCAATTTCTTTTCGTGCACCACCTCCAACAACCATGAAATTCAAAGGTCAAAGCCTGAATGATGTTTTGAGTACCCCTTGCCTCAACCTAATCATCAGCGGCTCAGTCGCGAGAGATCTGAACAGGTAACTGAGTCGAGATTTCATCAGCACCCTGTTCAAATAGCTCCCCGGCCCGATGCATGACGACAGATTCGTGGTATATACAGACAACCCAACCTTAGCAACCCATACGAGAAAATAGATGAGTACACTTTGGTCTAAACTGGAAACTAGTCGCACACTGAGAAACCTTAACCTCCTTCTGCGCCTTTCCGGCCTGGCGTGGGCGCTGTTGTTGGTATCACTCCCAGTTCACGCCCAGCAGAAAAACCAGCGCCTCCAAGAGACCGCGTGGCCGCAGTTTCGTGGGCCGGAGTCGAATCCGGTGGGGACGCATGCGCGCCTGGCGGAGCGTTGGTCGAAGACTGAGAACGTGGAGTGGTCGCTGGAGATTCCGGGGCGCGGGTGGTCGTCGCCGATCGTGACTGGGGGGAGGGTGTATGTGACGACCGTAACGACGGAGGGTAAGTCGAAGCCGCCGCAGATCGGCACGGAGTACTCGAATGAGTACGTCGCGGAGTTAATGAAACAAGGATTGCCGATGGCGGAGGTGCTCAAGCGCGTGACGGAACGCGACGCCGAGCTACCGCACGAGGTGATGCTGCATTACTTCGTCTATTGCCTGAACCTGAAAAGCGGCAAGGTGGAATGGAAGAAGGAGTTCTTCAGCGGGCGTCCGCCCGGCGGGCGTCACCGCAAGAACAGTTTTGTTTCAGAGAGTCCGCTGACTGACGGACGGTACGTCTACGTATATGTGGCGAACTTGGGGCTATGGGCGTTTGACCTGAAAGGCAGGGTCGCCTGGACCACGCGACTTGAACCGAATCCGATTTACCTCGACTTCGGAACGGGAAGTTCGCCGGCGCTGGCTGGGAACCTGCTGGTGATCGTAAACGACAATCAGAAACAGCAATACATCGCCGCGTTCGACAGGCGCACTGGCAAGCAGGTCTGGATGACGAATCGCGACCTCGGCGGCCACGCAGAGCCAAATCAGCGATCAGGATGGGCCACGCCATTTGTTTGGCGGCACGCGCTGCGCACAGAGATAGTGGCGGTGGGACCAAAAGAGGCCGTTAGCTACGACCTGACAGGTAAAGAACTATGGCGCTTGTCGGGAATGGCAGTGACGCCTATTCCAACGCCATTCGCTTACGAGGGATTACTCTATATTGACGGAGGTCGAGGACGTCCGTTGTTCGCGATTCGCCCCGGCGCCACAGGCGATATTTCTTTGAAGCCAGATCAGACGTCGAACGAGTATGTCGTTTGGTCGCAAGCGCGCGGTGGAACCTATCTGCCGTCGGCTCTGGCTTATGAAGGAGCTATCTACACGCTGACTGAAACGGGAATCCTGAACCGCTTTGACGCCAGGACTGGAAAGCAGAGTTACAAGACACGGATTGACCCGAAGGCCACGGCTTTCACGACCTCGCCGTGGGCGTACAACGGAAAGTTGTTTTGCCTGAGCGAGGAAGGGCAGACGTTCGTGATCGCAACGGGCGAGGAGTTCAAGTTATTGCACGTGAATGAACTCGACGATTTTGCGCAAGCGTCGCCGGCGTTGGTGGGGGACCGGTTGTTGATAAGGACGGAAAAGACGCTCTATTCGATCCGGCGGAGGACGTAGCTAGTCTTGAGCGCCAAAGGCGCGGAATGTAATAGCCAGGGGCAAGCGCGCAGCGCAGCGAAGCGCGTCGCCCCTGGATCAGATTTCGAAATCATGCGCGAGCCCTGAAAGGGCGGAATACAATTCGAACCGCAATATCTCTACAACTCACGATCCTCTTAAATAACCGGCTCGTTATTTCGCCCTTTCAGGGCTATTGGGATTGGGCTGCACGAGCCAGGGGCGACGCGCTCCGCTGCGCTGCGCGCTTGCCCTTGGCTATTACATTTCGCGCCTTTGGCGCTGAACGCGCTGCGCGTAGTTAGGAATCGATTTAACCTCCCACATTGAGTGTCCCCGATCTTGACGACAAGCTGAAGCATGTCGGACATTAGTCTCATGGCTAGCAACATCAAGCCGGGCGCGGTAATCTTCACCGGCAATCAAAAACGGTTGGCAGAATTCTATGAGGCGATGACCGGGTTAGCCGTGCGCTTCACAGACGACCAGATTTCCGTCCTGGGATCGGATGCCTTTGAGCTTGTGATTCATTCTCTCCCCGGAGAACCTGAGGTGAGCGAGCCTCCCGTTGCTCGTGAAGACTGTTACATCAAGCCATTCTTCCAGGTGGCAAGCCTGTCGGAGGCGCGGGAAAGGGCAGCCGCTCTGGGTGGCCATTTACGCCCGCGGAATGAAGAGTGGGAGGCGCGCGGTTTCCGGGCGTGTGAGGCGACTGATCCCGATGGCAATGTCATTCAGTTTCGGGAAGATGGGCCCTGACCTTTTTGGAGACGGGAAGCGGTGTTCGACATGTTCAGCTTCTCGAAATTATTGGCAACACTCAAGGTCCGACGTCCAGGTAGTATCATGCTTGAGTGTTGGGAATCTCGACGACAAGCTGAAGCATGTCGGACATTTAGGATCGTGGAGCTAATATGAGCAAATACCGTCAGCGCGGCTACATGGATTACGATCGCGAGCCGCAGCGATCAAAGCCGCAATCGAAGTCGCAATCAGGGCCCAAACCACAGCCTCACAACCATGAGGGCCCGCGTTCGCCTCGCATGATGGCATTTGGTGAGTCGTCGAAGTGCACCTCATGCGGAGCAAAAGTTCCACCGAATATCAACGCAGACAGCTCGTGCCCAAACTGCCGGGCTGACCTGCACACCTGTCGGCAATGCACGTATTTCGATCCGGGCGCGCGCTTCGAATGTAATAAACCGATCACCGCACGGATAGTGAACAAAAACGCGCGCAACGCGTGCGAACTGTTCGCGGCTCGTATTGTAGTGGAGCGCGAAACTTCGTCAGGCCCTCCGACAGACGCTCGTTCAGCGTTCGCAAAACTATTTAAGAAGTGACAGCGCTTCTATTCCTGGTCTAACAGCTTGGTGGTGTTTTCAGTGACGCTCGGCGGCTGTGCCAACTCGGCTGTTCTCACCCGCTGCCTTCCAACGCCGTGCATCCCAATCGTAGACGCCGGGGGTAATGCGTTGACTCCCGGCATCGCACCGAAGGCGGATGTCTGGGCGCCCGGACTGGTGATGGGTGGGATATCTTCAACGAAGAGGCGGGCGTAAAGCATTATGGTCAGTCCCACAAAAAAGATGATTAACGGGAGAACCAATGGAGACCCCTCGTCGATAGCAAGACTCATCACCAGGAAAACGGGAAACAACACGCCGCTTAAGAACATCAACTTCGCACCCAGACGGATCCGCTTTCGCCGGGGCGAGCGTGGGGAAACCTGTGTTTCTTGTGCACTTCTCGCAGGCACCCCACTGACACCGAGCCACTCCGCCAACCCACTCATCGGCAGGCCGCAGCGTGAACAGAACTTCATCTCATCGGAGATTTGTTGCTGACCGCATCTAGGACAATACATAGACCCCTCGTTTGATATGACTATAACTGAACCTAGGAGAGTACGGCGAGCGCTTTCGATATGTTCCTACCCGATTGGGTCGTGCATGGAGTCGATTCCGGAACCGTCGGCGTGAACCTAGTGGGCAATGGTAAGAACCAGGCGTAAAATATTCCGCAAGGAGAGTAAAAAGAGATGGCCGATCAAAAGCGAACCGAACTTGCGGCTGCGAAGACTCAGGAACTACCTGCCATGCGCTCCGCCCCTCTGCCTGATGTCGCGCGGCCTGAGACGACTCCGACTGCCCACGAGGATGACGAAGAATTTCGCCGGGAGCAGGACCGCTTTAAAAAGATGATTGAAAGTGACGCGCCGCTTAACCAAATCCTCGCCAGCCTGGTGTTGCTAATCGAGGCGCAGTCGCCGGAGATGCTCTGCTCGATACTGCTGCTTAGCCACGACGGCAACCATGTCAAACACGCAGTGGCGCCGAGTCTTCCGGAGAACTACATTAAGGCGATTGATGGCGCTCCGATTGGGCCGAAGCATGGCTCATGCGGAACGGCCATGTACCGGGGTGAGCCGGTAATCGTCAGTGATATTTCTTCGGACCCGCTGTGGGATGAATATCGCAACTTTGCCTGGGCGATCGATGTGGCCGCTTGCTGGTCGACTCCGATAATGTCGAGCAGAGGCAAAGTGCTTGGTTCGTTTGCGATGTATTACCGCGTGCCGCGAGGGCCGACCGGCAAAGAAAGACACCTCACAGACGTGGCCACCAAGCTGGCCGCCGAGGCGATTGAGTATCGCGCGAAGCGCGAGCGTGCTGCGTCCGGCGAAACGACGGCGTGAGCGCAGGCCGAACAGTAAACTCAAAGCGACGCCCCTTCAGGACCGAAGACACCATCTTAAGAACTGCATCCGCTCATTCAGCCTTTACGCTGAAAGCGTTCGCTAATTCCAGCCCAGGGTTGCGGCGCTTCGCCGCTACCCTGGGAAACAAGCATCCAGTTTATTGATGACGCAACCCCTTTCAGGGTTGAGTTCATTAATTGTGCGTATTCCCAGGGTAGCGGCGAAGCGCCGCAACCCTGGGCTGGAATTTGCGAACTCCTTCGGAGTAATAAGTGTTCCTCTACGCTGACAAGTTCATAAATGTGCCGGTTCCTGTGCTAATGGCTTTTTCGTAAACGGCGGCGGCCGAGACAACGTCCTGCAGTGCCATCCCGGTTGAGTCGAAGATAATGATCTCCTCGGCCGAGGCGCGACCCGGCTTAGTACCGGCTACCACCTCCCCAAGCTCCCCATAAACGCGATCTCTGGTAACAACCTTCCGGTCAAGAGCATGATGCAGCTCACCGATCGTCGCGCACTGTTCAAGAATGTCGACCAACACCTTTTCACTAAGCAGGGCAGGTTCCAATTCTTGCTTGTCTTCACTATCGGCTCCCACTGCCGCCAGAAATGTGCCGGGCCTCACACTCTCGCGCCTCACGAAGAATTCTTTGGATGGCGTGCATGTGACACAAATGTCGGCCTCGTTTAGTCCTTCTGCTACTGTCGATACTGCTTTCACCTCAAACCGAAGTTCGTCAGTGAACGCCTTTGCAAACTGTTCTGCGTGAGCGTGGTCGATGTCATAAGCGAATGCGCGTTTAAGTGAGAACAAGCTGGAGATGGCCCGCAAAGAAACAGCTCCTTGATTGCCACAACCGCAGATCAGGATCGATTGTGAATCGGTTCGTGCCAGGTATTTTGCGGCAATGGCTGTAGCCGCTCCCGTTCTCAGGACTGTGATCTCAATAGAGTCCATGAGAGCAAGTGGGTAGCCATTTTCAGAGTCGCAAAGAACGACCACTCCCTGAATAAGCGGCATCCCGAACCGCTTCGTGTTTTGCGGGAAGTTCGCATTAATCTTGGCGGCAAAGTAGGGTCGGGTCAGATTCAGCAGGCCGGCCTTGATATGGAAGCCGCCACTCGAGGCATGAACTCCGAGGATTCCGGGTGGCTGTGTCTTGCCCTCACCATGCAGTCGGAAAACCGTTTCGACTGCGTTGATGCAGTCTTGAATCGTAAACAGCCGCGAAACATCCCGGCGAGTAAGCAGCAGTGTTCCCAGTGGGTTCATTTTCATTTAGAGCCAGGCTTTGCCTGCGGCGTATACGACTCCACCTGATATCGCCCCAAGTGCTACAAGTGACACATCCCGTTTCAGCCACACAATTAGCCCGAATGCCACGACTGCGATCGCGACGGTGGGCCAGCTAACCAACGCTTCCGGAACGAGGTCCAGGGAAACGACGGCGATCACACCGACGACTGCAGCGCTTACGCCCGCCAGGAAGGCCTGAATGGTCCGATTGTCGCGGACTCTTTCTATGTAGTTCACACCACCGAGAACGAAGATAAAAGAAGGCAGAAAGACACAGAAGGTGGCGATCATTGCCCCGGCAACTCCACCTGCTAGATAACCGGCAAATGTCGAGAAGAGCATGAATGGGCCCGGAGTGGCTACGCTCATCGCCACGCCATCAAGCAATTGACCGTCAGACAACCAGTGGTGTTCGGCGACCGCTCCCTGTTGCACGAAAACCAGGGAACCATAGGCGCCGCCAAAGCTGAATAATCCGGTCTTGAGAAACAACCAGCCGATTTGAAATAACCGCGAGTCGGCAAATGGAAGTAGTAGACCGAAGACCATGACCGGAAGCAGCGGCGCCTTTTTCAGGCGCGGCCAACCTTCTTCAAACAGCAGATTTAATAAACCGGCAATCAGAAGAATCAACAAAAGGTTGATTCCTCCGAAGCGCATTCCGACAAACGCTCCTATTAATAAGAGCGCCAGTAAGAAGTTTCGAATGGCCGCGCGACCGAGTTTGATGATGCCTGCGCCGATGATTCCCAGCACCGCGGGCTTCAGGACATACAAGACATCGCTGACCTGCGGAAGCCGGCCGTAGTTTACATACAGCCAGCTCAAGATGATCATTATCGCGGCGCCGGGCAGGATGAACGTCAAACCCGCCAAAACGCCACCCAGGAGTTTTCGTTTCAGATAGCCAACATAGATCGCCAGCTGCAATGCTTCCGGACCAGGAAGCATGTGGCAAAACGCCATGATCTTGACGAAACGATCCTTGGTCAGCCACTGGCGTTTTTCAACCATGTGGTTGTACATCATGGTGATCTGCGCAACTGGTCCGCCGATATTGACGAAACCGAGAAAAAGGAAATAGAGAAACACTTCGCGCCAGGAAGGCATGCTGTGCTCGTCGGTGACCGCGACAGAATCGCCCGCGTCAATTTCTTCCAATAGTCTCGGAGTCATCTCGCGCCTAGTTCCTATTTTTCGACTTGGAGAGCTTGGCTTTGGCGCGACGCTTTTTGGCTGATCGTGCCCTCTTCTGCAATTCGCCAGCCCGTTCGCCAAGCAACGAAAAGAGGCCGTCAAAAATAACGCTCGCCTCTTGCAGGAGTTTGCGATCGTCGCGGAGTGTTTGACTGAGGCCACTTAGAACTGAGTTAAGGCCAGCCGCCTCCAGCCGCTGAAACTTGTCATCCTTTAGATCAATGTCATGCACTATCTCGGCCATTTCGCGCAGCCCCTTGATGTGTCCGAGGCCGAATTGCTTAAGCATTGTTTCGAAGGTGCAATCTTCACCGTGATGGGAAAAATCTGCGCCATACATGTCGAAAGGGATTGCACCGTCAGGAGTCTCACCTTCCGCAACAAAGTAGAATCGCGGTCGCTTGTCGATAAACTGTTTGATAAGCCACGCCGAGGCTAATCGATCGATATGGAGATTGCGCCTGGTTACCCATCTCTTCCCCTGGAATCTGGCCGGATCGAGAGTAGTGCGCTTTGTACTGGACCCCGGCGCGCTCTTCGTGCGGCTTTGTCCGGAACTGACTGCATCCTGGCATCGTTCGAACGCCCTAAACGCCGCGGCCCGCCCGTTGGCATTGAAGAAATCGTTCGCGGCAACGCGATCAAGTTCGGTGTGTATCTTGGCGAGCTCTGCCTCATGGGCTGCGAGCCTGCCCGCAGAGAGGTGCTTTCCGCGAGTCTGTTCGCGAATCGCGCCAGTCAATCCATCCAGGTTGGCAGTGACCGCAGCGAATTCCTGATCGCGCGCCTGGCGAAAGGCCTCGACGATTTCCGCATCGGTCGCGCCTTCAACCGAATCGGCCCGGAACAGGGAAACCTCGCCCCCCGCTGATTCAATTTCCTGCTTTAGCCACTGAAAATCTTCATAGGTCTTTTCATTAGCAGGCAGGACATAGACAGAGTTCTTGATTGCTATCGCACCCAGCTTCTGCAGCTTTCGCCAGATTCGTACGCGTAGATTGGTAGGTCGCGGCGGTAACAGGTGAATCAGCAGCAGCCAGCCCGGTTGGGTTTTTGTTTCTCTGGACATTTTGCCTGGTGGTGTAATAGACTCCGCCATTGTAACGAGTGTTACATTCAAACGCAATCAAGAAATGTTAGGAGGCGAGTTTCAGATGGCCTCTGATTCCACCATAAAGCTCTTGCGAGATCTCATCGCGAATAGCTTTGCCTCAAAAGTCCATTCGACTCGAGTACTTCGGTTTTGTTGTCGGAGGAAAGCTCAAGATATTAAGGAACGACTGCAACTACAGAACCGCTTGCGGTAGCCAGCGGATGCTAAGCTCAAGTGAGTTTTAACCTCAGTCAAGTAAGCAGTTGCGTTGCGCAAAAAACCATTAACGAGATGTTGATTGAGCTTAGCATCCGCTGGCTACCGCAAGCGGTTCTGTAAGTTGAGTTACTCCTGTCTGCGTTACAAAGGTTGTAGCAAAGGACTTTTGGGGCAAAGCCGATCGCGATGGATTGTGTGAATCCTTCGCTCGTGCCTAGCGGAGCCGGTGAAAGAGAGGTCGCGGACATGCTAATGCGTTTATTCGTCTGGTATCACCCATCATTGAGCGTCCTTCCAGTGCTCATGCTCATTTGTCTGTTCGCAGCTTCGGTCACCCCTCCTGGCCAGGAGAAACCTGCCGCGTTTTCAAAAGAAACGGAGCGAGAGTTAAAGAGAATCCAACAGGCAGGACTTGAGAGTCGGTATGGCTATCGACTGCTGGCCCAATTGACGGACAACATTGGTCCGCGTCTGAGCGGTTCGCCTCAGGCTGAACGCGCAGTTGATTTCATCGCGGCCGAAATGCGACGACTTGGTTTGGAAGTGCAACTTGAGAAGTTATTGGTGCCTCATTGGGTGCGAGGAGAAGAAGTTGCTGAGCTTATCCAATATCCCGGCCAGCCTGCTAACGCGACTCACAAACTCGTTTTGACTACCCTCGGAGGAAGTGTCGCGACGTCTTCAGAAGGCATCAAGGCCGACTTGATTGTTGTTAGCGGCCTGCAGCACCTGCAAGAGCTCGGGGAAGAGAAGGTGAAAGGCAAAGTTGTGCTCTTCAACACGCCTTTTGATAAGCAAATGGCGTCGCAAGGCTCGGGCCTTGAGGCCTATGGCCAGGCCGCTATCTACCGTCGGACCGGACCCAGCGCGGCGGCTTGCTTAGGAGCGGTAGCGGTGCTGATTCGTTCGGTTGGAGGAGCCGACTATCGTCTGCCGCATACCGGCACCACATTTTATGCCGCGAATTCGCCAAAGATTCCTGCGGCGGCAATCGCGGCAGAGGACGCTGATCTAATCAACCGACTATCTTCTCAGGGCAGCCTGCGATTACATCTCAAACTTACGCCCAGAACCCTACCAGATGCCGTGAGCTATAACGTCATTGGCGATCTAAAGGGAAGCGAACATCCGGAGCAGATTGTCATTGTCTCTGGTCATCTGGATTCGTGGGACCTTGGCACCGGAGCTCTTGATGATGGAGCGGGAGTTGTCATGGCAATGGAGACAGTGCACCTACTTCGGGAACTGAAGTTGAAGCCGAAGCGCACCATTCGTGTGATTGCGTGGATGAACGAAGAAAATGGTCAAGTGGGTTCAAAAACCTACTTTTCCAATCACTCTCAGGATCTACAAAATCATTTCGGTGCCATCGAGAGTGATCACGGTGCCGGACATCCTCTCGGCTTTGATGTCACTGCTGAGCCGGCGGTCCTACCGCTACTGTCGCCTGTCGCATCGATCCTCCAGGGCTCCGGCGCCGGACTCATGAGACTTACAGAGTGTCGCGTTACTGACATCGTGCCGTTGGCGAATGCAGGTGTGCCATCGTTTGGTCTCTGGCAGGATTCGCGTTTCTATTTCAACTATCACCACACGGCGGCCGATACCTTCGACAAAGTCGATCCTCACGAACTTGCCGAGAACGCCACCGCCATGGCGGTGCTTGCCTATGCACTGGCGAATATGCAAGGAGAGTTACCTCGGAAAACTGCAACCATTCCGAAGTAGCCATGAGTGGGGAGAAGGGTCAAGCCCATGGCATCTAAAAGCTGTTTTGGTTTCCTCTCCAGCTGCAAGCGTGAAACTCCACGGGACAAGCCCGTGCGTAGTGTCATATTTTCGAGCCTTACAGATCACGATCCACGAAATCACACGAACCAACACGAAGGATTTAGTGACATTTCGTGTGATTTCGTGGATCGTTTTCCCGAGTCTGATGGCCACGAAACTAGACCGAAAACATGACAGTACCAGCCCGTGGCACCCTGTCGACTTTTTGTGCAAAGCCGTTATGACCCAGGCATTCCCACTCACTTCACTCCAATGCGCCGCTGCAGATCTGCAAAGCGCGGATCAGATCGAAGGTTGTCCATGAGCGGATCATAGTGAAGTGTGAGCATGTCCACTGTACGGTCTTGATAACTCTTCTCCAGCTGGATGAACGCCTGGTCCTTCTCACCCAGCGCCGCATAGACGAGCGCGATACTGTAATCCGGAACATAACGCTCGGCGGCCATTGACTTCAGTTGCGCAATTGTGGAGAGCGCCTCCGCCCTTTTGCCGGTGACCGCATAGAGGCGTCCCGTCAGCGCCACGACATGCGGATCGTGCTCATTCAGTTGGTGAGCCTTCTGATACTCCGACAGCGCATTTGAATAATCGCCCTTCATTGCATATGCCGAACCCAAATAATGATGCGCCACAAAAAAGTTCTGCTCGATCTCTATCGTTTTGCGCAATTGCTGGATGGCTTCATCGTATCGCCGCGCGTTGAAATACGCCTTGCCCAGATTGGCATTGATGATTAACGAAAACGGATCGAGCTCCTTCGCCCGGTGCATCTCTGTCAGCGCTCTGTCGAAGCGACCCATGATTGTCAGGTTTTCACGGGCGTACCAGTGGTGTGCAGTCGGGTAATTCGGATTCAGCTCAATGGCTCGCTCAAATTCTTTGTTCGACTCCGTCAGGTTCCAATCGAAGTTCATTAACACCGCAGCCATAGCCGTGTGCGCCTCAGCCAGCGTTTCGTCGAGTTCCAGCGCTCGCTTGGCTGCCGCTTTTGCTCTTGGATAAGCTTCCTGAGGCCGATATACAGAAAAGTACGGAATCACAATATAGGCATCGGCCAGACCAACATAGGCCAGCGCATAAGTTGGATCCTTTTCAATCGCCTGATTGAAATAGTCGACGCTCTTCTTCAAAGATTCGCCAGTACGCTTGTTCCAGTAGAAACGCCCTTTGAGGTAAAGCTCGTAGGCTTCGGCGCTCGAAGTGTGTGGATTTCCGACTCGGCTTTGCTCCAGACCCGAAAGCTTGAGACGCAGGTTGCGCGAGATTTCCTGGGCGATCTCCCGTTGCACAGCCATCAAATCGCTGCCGCTTCGATTGTAACGAGCGCCCCACACCTGGGCCTTGTCGCGGGCATCCATCAACTCGACGCTGATTTGTAGGTCATCGCCCTGCCGCAAAACTCTTCCAGTCAGGATGCTCTTTACGCCCAGCGCGCGGGCCACTTCCTCGGCGTCGGCATTTTTGCCTTTGTACCTGAAAGCTGAACTGCGAGCGATCACTTTTAACCCGGGCAACTGGGACAGGTTATTGATCAGGCTCTCGCTCAGGCCGTCGGATATGTATTCCATTTCCGAATCGCCAGTGTCGTTGACGAAGGGCAAGACCGCGAGCGAATCGATGCCCGACTCATCAGCGGCGGCAGAATAGCGCCAGTAGGCAAGAGCGCCTACGGTCACTAAAACAATCAGGACAGCGACAGCGGCGGCAACGCCAGATTTTTGAAGTTTGATCCTATCGAAGATGCCGGTAGTTGGGTGGACCGCGGTTACAACGTTCGTCTCGGCCTCTCCGCTCTGTGTGAATTGCCATGATCGCTGCGCCCGAGGCACCGATGTTCCCAGTCTGGAAGAAAACTCAAACTCTTGTTTGCAGTTTTTAAGATCAATCAACAGGTCTTGGATGTGCTGGTAGCGATCTTCGCGGTTCTTGCGGAGAGCTTTGTTGATTATCTGCTCCAATTCGCGAGGCACCGGCTCAGCTTCACGTACCAGCGGCGGCACGTCAGTTTTGAGGATTGAGGCGATGACGTCACTTATCGTTTCGCCGCTGAATGGTGTTTTCCCCGACACCATTCGATAGAGGACCACGCCCAGACTCCAGATGTCGGTGCGCTCGTCCACCTCCAGACCGCGCGCCTGTTCGGGAGACATGTATTCAGCGGTTCCCATTACCACGCCGGGCATGGTCTTGTGTAATGCTTTGGTGATTCCCTCGCTGTCGACTTCATTTGCTTCCTGCTGGACCAGTTTGGCCAGGCCAAAGTCCAGGACCTTCACCAGATGGTCCTCGCGCAGCATGATGTTGTCCCGCTTGATATCGCGATGCACTATTCTCGCTTCGTGCGCTGCCGCGAGCGCCGAAGCGGTCTGAATGCCGATGTCCAGCACTTCCGCCAGCTCCATCGGGCCGCGCTTCATGCGCTGGCTCAACGACTCACCCTCTATAAACTCGGTGGCAATGAAATGGACGCCATCTGCCTCCCCAATTTCATAAACCGTCAATATGTTTGGGTGATTGAGTGCCGATGCAGCCCGTGCCTCTCGCTCAAATCGCCGCAAGTGCGTTGGGTTGTCTGTCAGTTCGTGGTTCAGAACTTTGACGGCGACCTGGCGGCCAAGGTTCAAATCCTCAGCCAGATAAACTTCGCCCATGCCGCCCACGCCTAGCTTCTTCATGACGCGGTAATGCGATATGTGGCGATCCGAGCGGGGTTCGAATTTGCGAGGGCTGATGCTAACGGCTTCGCCGGCAGTTGGCCCGCCGCTAACCGACTCGCTCTGGGACACACTGGTGGGACGGTTCGCGCGGTTGATCAGGTAGGTAGACAATTCCGGACTGAAATAGTGGCGACCGTCGGCAACCGCGCGGATAGCGTTGACGATCTCGTTGATCGCCCCGTCCTTAAGAACGTAGCCCGCGACTCCCAGGTCGAGCGCCGAATGGAAAAGAGCTTCATTGTTGTGCGAGGTCAGTATGATCACTTTGACCTCGAGGTTGGCCTGCTGCGCTGCACGGGTGACGGCGAAACCATCACACTCCGGCATGTCGAGATCAAGCACGGCCACGTCGGGTCGAAGGTCAGTCAGGCGGGCGACGGCCTCGTCACCGTTTTCAGCCTGGGCGACGACGTGCAATCGGGAATCACGCGAAATGATCTTCGCCAATCCTTCGCGGAAGATCGGATGATCATCAGCGATCAGAATGCGAATCTCACGACTCTTCCTCTCACTCACTTCTAGTCGTTCCTTTCGCGTTTGCGGGAGCGTCGGGCAAGAGCGCTTCGACGGTCGTCCCCTGTTCGGGCACTGAGCGAATGGTCAACGCGCCGCCCAGCAGCCGCACTCGCTCGGCCATGCCGTTAAGCCCGAGTCCGGCGCGACGGGCGTCGGGAGTCTCAGACGCTTTGGCCGTCTGCGGGTCGAAACCCTGACCGTTGTCAGCGACGGTAAGGCGGACACCGGCGCTTTCGCGCTTGAGCACAATGCGGGTTTCGGTGGCGCGTGAATGCTTCACCACGTTATTGAGGGCTTCCTGCGCGACGCGATAAAGACTCATCTGGGTTTCACTCGCCAACGCTCCGTCAAGCGTGTCGAGCTCGGTCGCGATCACCATGCCTGAAGCCCTGGCGACGCGGCTGGCCATATCTCGAATTGAATTTTCAAAGCCCAGCCGTTCCAGGTGATAGGGACCGAGGTTGTAAGCGATCTCGCGGACTTCGTTAATCGCGCGTGATGCGATGGTGTTGATTTCGTCGAGTTCTTCTCTGGCCGGCGAGTCCTTTTCCAGCTGGCCAGCGCCCATCACGGCCCAATTGCGAATAATGACCAGGCTCTGACCCAAACTGTCGTGCAGCTCACTGGCGATTCGTTTGCGCTCAGCCTCCTGCGAGGCGATCAACTGGCGGGCAAACGCCGCTTGCGCAGTCTGAACTCTCTGGAGTTGCGCCACACGGTATTTCCACATCGCCACCACCGTACCCGCGAAAGTAAGTACCACCAGCGCCAGGAACCACCAGGTTCGCCAAAACGGCGGGACGACGGTAATCGCCAGACTGGCGCCGTTCCGGTTCCACACACCGTCGGCGTTCGCGGCAATTAACCTGAAGGTGTAAGTCCCCGGCGCGAGGTGCGAGAAGTAAGCTGTGCGCCGCGTGCCCGCGTCAATCCAGTCTTGATCAGCGCCTTCGAGTTTGTATCTGAAACGAAGGTTTTCGGAATTGATAAAGCTCAACGCCGCATACTGAATCTCGAAATTGTCCTGCCCCGGCAAGATCCGAATTGGTGATTGTTGGTGGATTGCGGAATCCCAGGCATCGAATGGTGCCGGTTCATTATTAATGCGCATCCCTTCGATCACGACGGACGGCGGCTGGGTGTTGGCCTTGATGCTGGCCGGATCAATCATCGCCAGGCCGCCCATCGTCGGAAACCAAAGCTTGCCATCGCGGGTTTTGACACCGGCCGGCCAGCGTCCACCGTTGCATTCGGTGCTCGGCATGCCGTCGTTCTTGTTATACGCCAGACAGTTGATGGTCTCGAGCTTGCCGTCTGCGAACTCGTTCAACTCCTGTTTACGCACGCGGTAGATGCCGCGATTGCAGCTCATCCACAACCAGCCCGAATCGTCTTCCAGCATTTGAAAGACGCCGTTGTCGAACAGTCCGTCTTTCGTGCTATAGCGCGTGAAGCGCCCGTCTTTGAACCTGCCCAGCCCACTGTCGTAGGTGCCGATCCAGAGCGTGCCGTCGCTGTCCTGTTTCAGCGCCCGCACGGTCGCGCCGGGCAATCCGTCTTTCTCAGTCCACGCGGTGAACTTGCCGTCTTTGTAGTGTGTCAGCCCGCCGTGGCTGCCGAGCCAGAGACCGCCCTGACCGTCTTCGATAATGACTTTCGTGTCGTTGCCTGCGAGGCCGTCCTTTGTCGTGTACCGCGTGAGCACTCCATTCAAATAACGCACGACGCCGGATTCCGTCCCGAGCCAGTAAGCGCCTTCGCGGTCTTCGCACATCGTCCAGGCGTCACCGAGCCTTTGCTGAAGCAGCGCGCTCCTCCAAGGCCCGCCGACGAAGCGCCCCTCCGCCAAACGCCACATGCCGTTGACCCACAACTGTCCGGCGCGGTCCTCGTAGAGCGAGGACACGAACAGGTTGAACGAACCGGGGCCTTCGTTTTTCGAGGCGGAGTATTGCGTGAACTGGCCGTCCTTGAACCGGAACACACCCTCCCCATACGCGCCGATCCAGAGCGAGCCGTCGCGCCCTTCGAGCAGCGGGTAGATTTCGCTGAAGTTCAGCCCCTGCGCTTTTCCGTACGGTGTGACCGCTTGCCGGCGAGCGCGGACCAGCCCGCTGCTGTGGGTGGCGAACCAGAAATTCCCTTCGTCATCGGCGTAGCCGCTGAAAACATCAAGCCCTTCCGGCGGTTGTTGACTCAGCAGGTGGCTTTGCCCTGATTTCAGATCGGTCAGCCAGAGGCGGCCCGCCTTGTCATGAGAGACCACTTGCGAAGGCTGCCCTTTCCCCCGGATCAATGCCGGCCGCGTGCCGGGCAAACCATTCTGCTCGCTATAAACCTGAATCCCGCCGTCCTTCAGCAACCGAATCAGACGTTGAGGCGTAGAGAACCAGTAGTCCCCTTCGACAACTCTATTGAATGTGGGTGTGTTGGATTCCTCGGCCAGCGCCGGCGGCGCTGAGAAGTTGGAACTCAGCTCCTCCGCGGGCCGGAACCCGTCCCCCGACCAGCGGTAGGCACGCAGCTCCCTAACTGTCACCTTTCGCTGCTCGTCAATTCTGAATTTTTCATGCAAGACGACCAGGTTGCCCTGTCCGTCATCCGTCAGCATGAGGTAAGGTTCTGCCGGCAACCCCTGGGCCTGGTTGTAGGTCGTAAAGCGCCCTTGATGGCGACGCACCAACTCGCCCGTTTCCATCGTTGCCCACAGATCGCCCTGACGGTCTTCAAACAAATTGATGAACCGGTTACTGGGCAAGCCCGGCGAATTGCTCTTGTTGAAGACGGTGAAGCGCACGCCGTCAAAGCGCACCAGCCCGTCGAAGGTCGTAAACCACAGGTAGCCGTCGCGCGTCTGCACGATGCCGCGCACGGAGTTTTGCGGCAAGCCGTTGTCCGCAGTCCAATGATCGAAACGGTATTGCGCAGCCGTCGTACCAGCCCCACCGAGGCAAAGCATGGCGATGACAGTTACCGCCCTGCCGATCGAGACGAACACAGCACCGCTTTGTTTGGGTTTGCTCACGTCGGGCGTTGTGGGAAATCGTTTCATTAGTCGCGTAGCAGGCTGTTAGCTTGCGTATCTACTTCTTGCCGGGAGTGGAAACTAACGATCGGCGTTACTAAGAGGATGGGACAAAGACGGCTACTTGGAGAAAGCGAAAGTGATGACCTCATAGGGGAGAAGGCCAATCGGACGGACTGGGCAAATTGCGCGGGAATTCTAGCCGAGTTCGAAACAGAGTGCTAGCCAATCTTCATGACCCGAAATCCGCGATTGATTAGTGCGGGAGCAACTGCGGGTCACCAAGTCGGCGACTAAGGAGTCAGCCTAAGATGGTTGAGATCGGATTTACATCTACGTCCTCTCCTGCAACACCTTCTC
>Ga0187892_10002860_pt1 | contig 33076 bp, 29 predicted proteins | sample MA1701073metaG_FD_139345 | JGI IMG/M metagenome (GOLD analysis project Ga0187892, IMG submission 139345) | Bio-ooze microbial communities from a basaltic lava cave in the Kipuka Kanohina Cave System on the Island of Hawaii, USA - MA170107-3 metaG ... | reverse complement strand
GCTGAAAAAGGCCACGGCGCCCTTCGACGAGCTCAGGGCGAACGGAAAATGCCAATGTTTCCACCAGCCAAAATCCGTTCGTGCTGAGCTAGTCGAAGCACGAGTGGCTTTTTCAGCAACCTGCTAGGGCTGCTGCTGTTGCATGCGCCGCGCAATCGCCGGCGGTGAAGCGGTCGCCATCGAGGTGGGGCTTGCCCCCCGAGCGACCTGGACAGGGCCGACACCGAGAAAAGGAGCACGAGCACCGCTTCGCTGAGCACGAAACCACAATTGGCAGGCAAAGCCGCGTGGCATTCTGGGGGGTTCGGGGTTAGAGGTTGGGGGGCATTTCACTTTTCGCCGACTGAAAGGGGGACTTGATGCTCGAGATGCGTTATGGCGGGCGCGACGGCCACATGGTGAGCCTCGACGAGGCGACCGATCGCGTTGCCGTCCGGACGAAATCAAAGGAAAGGTTCAGGCGTGATCGCCTGCGACCCGTGTCACAACGGGCATTGGCGGGGTTCGAGGAGGAAGTACGCTTCGATGATGCCGGCGTGTGCATCTTCCGTGCGCGGCGCAAGATCGGTCAAAGCCTGCGCGACGAAACGCGCGCGGTACTCAAGCGCGATCCGGCCCTGCGCTTCGCCGGCCGGGTGCTTCGATATGCCGATACCGACCGGGCGGTGTCGTACACCGAGAATCTGTATGTGAAACTTCGCGCCGATGTTCCATCGAAAGTCGCGCATCGATTGTTTGCGGATGTCGGCTTTCACGCCAAGCGCCGCCTCGGCTCGGCCCGCAACGCCTGGCTGCTCGAGCCGCGGACCGAGGGAATCGGGCGAGCCGTCTTCTTCATCGCCAACGCACTGCTCGCCGATCGACGCGTCGAGCTCTGCCACCCCGAGACCGCGGCGCTCGCAGTCCGCCGCGTCGCAACGCCCGAGCAGTGGCACCTTCAGCCGACGGACTTCAAAGGGAAGCTCATCGAAAAGGGCCATGCGAACGTGGTGGCCGCGTGGGAGCACACCCGCGGCGAGGGCACGACCATCGCCGTGATCGACGACGGTGTCGATGTCGATCACCCGGAGTTCCGCGGCCGCGTCGTCTGGCAGTTCAACGCCATCGGCGACGCGCGCAACGCGCGACATCGACGCGCCGACGAGATGCACGGCACCTGCTGCGCCGGCGTCGCGGCGGCTGGCGGCCGGCTGGCATCCGGCGTCGCGCCACGCACCAAGCTGCTGCCGATCCGCTGCGACGCCGGCATGGGCACGGCGAGCGAAGCGCAGTGCTTCACGTGGGCGGTCGACCACGGAGCGGATGTCATTTCGTGTAGCTGGGGGCCCGACGAGGGCGAGGAAATGCCGCTGCCGGACATCACCCGCGAGGCGATCGACGACGCACTCAATCGCGGGCGCAACGGCCGCGGCACGCCGATCGTCTGGGCCGCGGGCAACGGCGGCGAAAACATCGAGCTGGACGGTTACGCTTCATACGACGGCGTCATCGCCGTCGGCGCGTGCGACTACCGCGGCAAGCGATGCACCTACAGCGACTTCGGCCCGTCGGTCTTCTGCGTATTTCCGAGCGGACGCGACAACGACGGCAAGGACCACGGCATCTTCACCATCGACCGGCGCGGACGCGCCGGCTACAACGACCGCGACGCGAAGCTCGGCGACGCGCGAGGCAACTACACCAACGATTTCAGCGGAACGTCGAGCGCGACACCGGGTGTGGCCGGTGTGATCGCGCTCATGCTCTCGGTTGCCCCTGAGCTACGCGTCGATGACGTCAAGTGCCTGCTCAAGCGCGCCTGCGACAAGATCGATCGGGCGCACGGCAGGTACGTTCGTGGACACAGCACGCGCTACGGCCACGGTCGCGTCAATGCGGCCCGTGCCGTAAGACTGGCGTTGAATTGGCGCAAACAGTAGTCACGACCTCCTCGGCATCGACCACCGTGGCTATCGCAGGGGCATCGAGAGAAACGTAAACCTCTCTCGGGAACGGCAAGGGGCAGTGATGAGTGAGAAGCAATATCGTTTGTTCATCGACGGTGCATGGTGCGACGCGCGGGGTGGAAGCACGTTCGATGTGATCAACCCGGCGAGCGAAACCGTCATCGCCAAGGCCGCGAACGCTACGCGCGCCGACCTCGATCGCGCCGTCACCGCGGCGCGGCGCGCCTTCGATGAAGGCCCGTGGCGCAAGACCACTCCACGGGACCGCGCGCGAATCCTCCGCCGGCTCGTCGAAGGCCTCAACGCACGCAAGGAAGAGATACGCCAGGTGCTCATCGCCATGGCCGGCGCCGAGTACATGACGCATCCGATCCAACTCGACCTCCCGCTCGAGCTTCTTGGCAACTACGCCGAGCTGGCGACGACCTTCGAGGTCGAGCAGATGCTGCCGGTGGTCGTCAGCCACACGCCCTTGGGTGCGCAGGTCAACAATTCGCTGGCGTATCACCAGCCGGTGGGCGTGTGCGGTCTAATTCCGACGTGGAATTTCCCGCTCTTCGTCACGGCGCAGAAGATCGGACCGGCGCTGGCGACCGGTTGCACGATGGTGCTCAAGCCATCGCCGTATGGGCCGTTGATCGACCTACTGATCGCCGAGGTTCTGGAAACCTGTGACGTACCGGCCGGGGTGTTCAATGTCGTCACCGGCGAAAGCCCCGAGCTCGGCGCGGCGCTGGTGGACAGCCCGCTGATCGACAAGATCAGCTACACGGGCAGCGCCGCCACCGGCAAGCGCATCATGGCGGCCGCCGCGCCGACATTGAAGAGGGTTCATCTCGAGCTCGGCGGAAAGTCGGCGGCCATCTTTCTCGACGATGCGGATCTCGACGCGTATGCGATGTACGCGGCGACTCCGGCGTACTTCCATGCCGGACAGGGCTGCGCCATGTGCACGCGCGTACTGGTGCCGAGGAACCGGCAGGAAGCACTGGTGGAACGGCTCGCCAACTTCGTCACGGGTATCGTCCAACCCGGTGATCCCGCCGACCCTTCGGTCATGCTCGGCCCCGTGATTCGCGAAGAACGTCGCAGCCAGATCGAGCAGTTCATCGCGTCGGGCAACGAGCAAGGCGCCAAGCTGGTCACCGGCGGCGGCCGCCCGCCGCAACTGCCCAAGGGCTACTTCCTCGAACCGACGATCTTCAGCAACGTGCGCAACGACATGCGCATCGCGCGTGAAGAGATCTTCGGACCGGTGTTGTCGGTGTTGCCCTACGACACCGTCGACGAGGCCATCCGCATCGCCAACGACTCGCCCTACGGGCTGGGCGGCGCCGTCTATTCCGCCGACGTCGCCCGCGCCCTGGAGATCGCCAAGCAGATCCGCACCGGTACGCTCAACATCAATGGCGCGGTCAGTCTCCTGCATACGCCCTTCGGCGGCTTCAAGACGAGCGGCATCGGCCGCGAAGGCGGCCGATGGGCAATGTCGGAGTACTCCGAGGTACAGGCGATTACCTGGAAATGAACGACGCTTTCTTCACTGCTACCGCCGTGAGGCGATCGACTCCGCCGGTGCCTACTTCGAACTCGCCGTAGCCGTCCGCGCTGCGTCGACGATCTGGGCTTCCGTCATCTGGCGCTTGGGAGTGGAAACCGACCACTGATGGCCGAACGGATCCTCGATCACCCCGAAGCGGTCGCCCCAGAATTGGTCCTCGACCGGCATGACGACCCTTGCACCGGCGTCGACAGCCCGCTTCACAACGGCATCGACGTCGTCGACGATCAGGTGGATCGAGACCGATGTGCCTTTGAGGCTCTTGGGGCTGAGGTTGCCCATCCCGGGAAACTCGTCGACCAGCATAACCGACGAACCGTTGATCGATACGCAGGCGTGCATCAGCTTGCCCTCCGAACCGGGAATGCGAATCATCTCGGTCGCCCCGAACGCCCTTTTGTAGAAGTCGATCGCTTGCGCCGCACCGGCGCAGACCAGATGGGGGGTGACGGCGTGTACGCCGCGCTCCGCGGCTTGCGCGGCTGCTTTGTTTTCCGGACTCATCTTCAGTCTCCTTTCATGTCATGTGGCGGCCATGACGCCGCCGGCTCAATTCGACCATTCAAGTCCTAGTCGAACGAGACCCTTTGGGATCGACAATAGCCCGAAGACGACGTCTTTTCAGTTCGGAAATGGCGCAGCCCTGTGAGGGCGGCCGTCATCAGCCAGGAGTGAAGCCCCTGGTTCTAGTTCACTCCATCAACAGCGCGACGATTTCTTCCCGATTGTCGCCGCGTTTGTCGATCAGGCCCTTGTATGCCGCGACTTCCGGCGTCATCGACACGACGTTCGCGCGCAAGCGGGTGCGCTCTTCGGCAGTCAGGTCGGCGACGTCGTAGATATAGACGCGGATCAGAAAAACGCTCAGGCGCTTGTCGATCGGGGCGACGACCTGGCGTTCGATACGCAAATAGACGTTTTGCACTTGGTCGCGCCACGACAACTGCGGCGCGGTTCCGTGATCGGGTACGGCGTGGCACTTGCGGCGATCGAGGCTCTTGTCGGGGGTGATCGTCCACGCGAAGCGAACCGTAGGTTCTCGCTTGAACAAGAAGGCCGCACGCCCGGGCCGGTTCCGATACGTGAAGGCCCCATCCTCGGGAACGCGCCCATGAATCTCCACGAAGGTCTTCTGCAGGGCGCATGTCGGGCACCAGCCGCTCGGGAACGCAACATTGAGATAGTCGGCCGTTGCGGTGTCCGGCAGGGCCGCCGCTTCCTTGCGCATGACGACGACGTCTTCCTGAATGAGGGACACCAGGTGGTCCAAGGTTGGAAGCTCGGCTCCGTTGGCCGGGATCAAACGCGAGTCGAGCCGGTCTCGCAGCCACGCGGCGACGGTGCGTTCATCGGGCTCCGCATCGGCTACACGACACGGCGGCCATCGCTGGGTGAGCCTCTTCTTGGTCGATTGATACTCGGCGAGCTGCTCGTCGATCTCGATATACCGACCGTCAGCGAGCGCCGGCTGGGGGCCGGGCATGCGGAATGTTGTATCGAGCGGGACGTAGCGAAGCGGTGGTCCCAACTTCATGGCGCACCACAGAGCACTACCAAGTCGATCCTTCACTCCGCCGATGCTTCGATATCCGGGACCTCGCCCGGCCTGGTGCGCAGGAGCTCGGTGATGATGTTGACCATGCGGTGACACGCGGTTTGCGCTTCGCCGAGGAGTCGAGCGGATTCCGGGTCGAGGTTGGGTTCATCGCTCTTGACGAGATCGATAAAGCCGATCGCGCCGGAAAGCGGATTCTTGAGATCGTGCGCAACCGTTCTCGCATAGGCGGCTAGCTCGCGGGTGAGCCGAGATCTCTCACTGATATCGTGCAACACGATGAGCCGACCGATGACCGTCCCGCCGTAGTCACGCATCGCCCGCGACCTGACTTCAATAGTTGCGCCGGCGTGTCCGATCTCGACCCGACCGCCCCCTTCCGTGCGCCGCGCGTCGGGAATCTGCTTCCAAAATGGCAGAAGCGAGTCCACGGGTTTTCCCAGCACCGGGTCAGCCCCCAGCATTCGGGCAACTGCAGGGTTGGCGTCGATGATCCGCTCGGTCGTGTCGATGACGAGGACGCCGTCGCGATGCCGCCGAAAGATCAGGAGATGCGCCGCCGGCATGACTTGTAGGAGCCGATAGCGGAACGTGATTCGAGCTAAAACAACGAACGAAGCGACCAGAGCAACGGGCGTGAAATCGATGCCCTCGGTCAACTGTGCAACGACGGCCAGGTTGACGACGAGCGGAATCAGCATGGCGACGATCAAGTTCGCAACGCGGCGCGCGTCGATGGCTTGCGATTCCATCGCGTGTATGAAGAGCACCACGATACCGCCAAGAAGTAACCCGTAACAAAGCGGCGTGTGCAGCCAATAGAATGCCGTGCCCGGCTCGAGCCTGGGGACGCGCAGTGACCCGAGCTCGATCAATTGCGACCCGCGCCAAATGAGCAGGTGATAGGGATTGGTGAGCATGAGCAGCAGGTCCGCAGCAATTGCGGCCGAGAGCGGGATGCGCAGAGCGTTCCACCAGCTAGAATGGTGGGAATAGGCGCAAGTGAAACGGAAGAAACAGAGCGTCGCCCCCAGCGCCGCCGGCCAGGCTAACCGCCGTGCGAACTCTTGAAGGAAGGAGCTCGGTACCAGAAACGATGCGGCGTCGAGCAGCATCCAAACGGTACAAGCTTCGAGAGCACGGCCCAACCATACAGCGCCCGGATGCCGCCGCTGCTTGCGGTACTGTCGCGCCAACCAGAAAGTTCCCAAGGCGGTCAGCAAGAGAACATACGGAATGGCGAAGGCGAACCTCAACAAGAACATGCGCGCGCCACTCCTCGCGCCTTTCCGCTGACGATGCAAGCCGCACTGGCCCAGCCCGTCCACCCACGTTTGTACAGAAGCGCGCAGCCCGCTAATGGGAACGACGTGGACCCAAAAGACATCGCCGGCTTCATCCCGTGGATCCTTCTCATCTCCACGATTGGGGCACTGATCGCTGTGCGCTATGCCTGGCAGCGACGCAAACAACCCGGCGCCGCCTGGCTGGCTCTGGCCGAGCTCACGGCGGGCGCGTGGACCGCCTTCGACTTCTTCAACTATGCCGCCGTTGCGCCGGACACCGAAGTGTTCCTGAAGAAGACGACGTGGGCATTGATACTCCTAGCCGGGTTCGCCTTTCTCCGCTTCGCCTTCATCTATACGCGTCTGGAGCAATGGTGGGAGAAGTACCAGACCGCTGTTCGTGTGCTGATCCTCATCAATCTGCTGGTGATGATCACGAACAATTACCACTACCTCTTATGGGCTGAAGAGGTGCAGTGGGTTGACCTCGGTTTCGCCCGCGTTCCGTGGCTCGAGCCGGGGTTGGCGTTCTACTGGCTCTTTCGTCCGACGGCGTACGGGCTCCCGCTTGCCGGAGCCTTCATCCTCGTCGTCGGTACGGCGGGGGCTCAAACCTATTACCTGCGTCAGATTGCTCTCCTGGTCGTTGCCGCCTTGGTGCCGGTCACGGTGAACTATCTGCTCAATTCACCGACAACGCCCAACATCGATCCCACTCCGATCGCAGTCGTCATCGTCATCGCCGCGCTCGCCTGGTCGACGTTGCGTTTCGGTTTGCTCGACGTCAGACCCGTCGCTTGTAGCCTCCTGCTCGAGCAACTTGACGACGGCGTAGTCGTGCTCGACGGCGAGAACCGCCTTGTCGATCTCAACCCCACCGCGGAGAGCTTGCTCGGCTGCAACGGCTGGGAACCGGGCATAGGGGCTCGGCAGATCATACCGTTCTGGGCTCGTTTGGAGGATCGGATCGCGGCAACAGAAACGCAGTCGATCGAAATCGACCTCGGCGGCGAGAGCAAGTCGATCATCGAGGTGACGTCCACACCCCTGCACGATGACGAAGGCATTTCACTCGGTCGCGTACTGGTGCTGCACGATGCGACCACCCAAGTCCGGCTGGTGCGAGATCTAGACGCTTACACGGAGACAGTTGCACGCGATCTCAAGACTCCACTCGCAGCCGTCATTCAGTGCATCGATACCGTGGAAGCAGCCAAGCACGAGATGACCCGCGAATCGACCCACTACCTGCGTTCCGCCGGGAGCGCATGCGACCGGATGACTGAAACGATCGACGCCCTGCTTTCCTTCGCCCAACTGCGCGCTTGGGATGACATCAAGCTCGAGCCCCTCGACATGAAGAGGATCGTCGACTCGGCTCTTCAGCGCCTGTCCGCCACCATCGCCAAGAGCGGCGCCGACGTAGTCCTTCCCGACCAGTGGCAGGCGGCAGTCGGCCACCCGGTTTGGGTCGAAGAGGTCTGGGCCAATTACATCTCGAACGCGATCGAGTACGGCGGCACACCGCCACGTGTGGAGGTCGGAGCATGGCCGGACGGCCGCGGGATGCTGCGCTGTTGGGTGCGCGACAACGGGCCCGGTTTGGACGAAAATCAGCGGGCTCAACTGTTCACCGAATTCACCCGCCTCGAGCCGGGGCGAACAGAGGGGCATGGACTCGGCCTCTCGATCGTACGCCGGATCGTCGAAAAACTCGGCGGCAACGTCGGATGCGACAGCTTGCCCGGAAAGGGCAGCACATTCTGGTTCACCTTGTCTGAGCGCGGAGGGGAGCCTTACGTTTCGCGGCGCGCATAGTTGTTCGGGGTTGCGAAAACGGGTACGGCCAGAGAAGTGAATCCGCAACTTTCACCCCGGCTGAGTCGCGATAGGGTGCCCTCGTGGTGACTCAATCGAACAGCCATGCTCGTGTTCGCACCGGCAACAATCGCTGGATCTTGCCGATTCGCCAAGGCTTCGATGCCGTTCGGTGAAGTGGAACATCGCCCGGTTGCGGCGGCAGTCGACGAGCGAGCAGCGCACAACGTCTCGTTCTCCGAGGCCCTGCGAGTCTGGATCCGGGTGGCCGCGCTGAGCTTCGGGGGTCCTGCCGGCCAGATTGCAGTCATGCACCGCATCCTGGTCGAAGAGAAACGCTGGGTAAGCGAGAATCGGTTCCTGCACGCGCTCAACTACTGCATGCTCCTACCCGGCCCCGAGGCGCAGCAGCTGGCGACGTATATCGGCTGGCTGCTCCACGGAACTCCCGGCGGTCTGGTCGCCGGCTGCCTCTTCGTTCTCCCTGGCTTTGTTGCAATCCTCGCGCTGTCGATCCTCTACGCCGCCCTTCAACAGACGACAGTGGTGACGGCCCTGTTCTTTGGTCTCAAAGCCGCCGTCCTGGCCGTGGTCCTCGAAGCGGTGATTCGGATCGGAAGGCGCGCCCTGCGCAACCGATTCATGATCGCGATCGCCGCACTGGGCTTCGTTGCTCTGTTCTTCTTCGCGCTGCCGTTCCCGCTCGTCATCCTCGCCGCCGGCGCCTTCGGATTGATCGGCGGCAGGTTGTGGCCCGAAACGTTCTGCGTCATTCAGCCGCATACGACTGGCGATGAGCGGACTGCAATCTCTGACGCGATCGCCACACCGCGCGCCGTGCCGCTACGTCGCTCGCTGCGGGTTCTCGTCGTATGGCTCGCCTTATGGATCACGCCGCTGCTGTTACTCGTCATCTGGCTCGGAGCACCACATGTGCTCGTCACCGAGGGAGTGTTCTTCAGCAAGGCCGCCATGGTGACCTTCGGTGGCGCCTACTCTGTGCTCGCCTATATCGGCCAGCAGGCAGTCGAGACGTATCACTGGCTGAAGCCCGGAGAGATGCTGGACGGACTCGGCATGGCGGAGACCACACCCGGACCTTTGATCCAGGTCGTCCAGTTTGTGGGCTTCATGGGAGCCTACCGCAACCCGGACCCGTTTACTCCGCTGGCCGCGGGAATCCTCGGGTCGCTGATCACGACCTGGGTCACGTACACACCGTGCTTTCTGTGGATCTTTCTCGGCGCGCCCTACGTCGAGCGATTGCGCAGCAATGAGGTGGTGACATCAGCCCTGTCCACCATCACCGCGGCGGTGGTGGGTGTCGTGCTCAACCTGGCCGTGTGGTTTGCACTGCACGTCGCGTTCGCCAGGGTGGACGAGATCTGGTGGCTTGGGATGCGCTTCTTCGTACCCGACCTCGCCACCGCGAGCGTCGCATCGATCGTTCTCGCGAGCGCGGCCTCCTTTGCCCTCTTCCGTCTCCATTGGAGCATGCTTTGGACGCTATCCGTCAGCGCCGTCAGTGGACTGGTGTACCACCTCGTCACTCACGCGTGAGATTGCCCTTGAGGCTTACGTCTCACGCTGCCAATGGTGTAAGAGAGACATCATGAGCACGACCTCCTTTGACGCGGATTCATTGCGGGCGCGCTATCGCACCGAGCGCGACAAACGGCTGCGTACTGACGGCAACGATCAGTATGTCGAGATGACCGGGCGCTTCGCCCGTTATCTCGAAGACCCTTACACGACACCGATCGAGCGCGAGCCGCTCGCGGATGAGATCGAGGTGGCCGTCATCGGCGGCGGCTTTGGCGGCCTGCTGGTGGGCGCGAGGCTGCGCGAGGCCGGTATCGACGGCATCCGCCTGATCGAAAAAGGCGGCGACTTCGGCGGCACCTGGTACTGGAACCGCTACCCGGGCGCCGCTTGCGACGTCGAGGCGTACGTCTACTTGCCGCTGTTGGAAGAAGTCGGTTACGTGCCGATCGAGAAGTACTCGCGCGCACCGGAAATCCTCGAGCACAGCCGCGCGATCGCACGCAAGTTCGGATTGTACGAACGAGCTTGCCTGCAAACGGCGGTGACCGATTTGCGTTGGGACGAGGCGGAGCGCCGCTGGATTGTGTCGACCGATCGCGGCGACCGCATGCGCGCCCGGTTCGTCATCATGGCCAACGGCCCGCTCCATCGGCCGAAGTTGCCGGGCATTCCCGGTGTCGAATCCTTCGCCGGCTACTCCTTTCACACCAGCCGCTGGGACTATGCCTACACCGGCGGAACGAGTGAGGGGAATCTCGACGGGTTGCACGACAAGGTCGTCGGCATCATCGGCACCGGCGCGACGGCGGTGCAATGCGTGCCTCATCTCGGCGCCGGCGCGAAGCACCTGTACGTGTTCCAACGCACGCCATCGTCGATCGACGTACGCGCCAACCGCCCCACCGATCCCGGCTGGTCCACCGCTCTCGAAGAGGGTTGGCAGCGGCGGCGCATGGACAACTTCAACAACCTGGTGTCGGGAATCTTCGAAGCCGAGGATCTCGTGAACGACGGCTGGACCGACATCATCGGCAAGCTACTCGTGCGCCTGCGAGAAGCGGCGGCCGACACCGGTCCGGTGAGTATCGCCGAGAGCCTCGAGCTCGCCGATTTCGAGAAGATGGAGCAGATCCGTTCCCGCGTCGACGAAGTGGTGCGAGACCCTGCAACCGCGTCGGCGCTGAAGCCGTACTATCGGCAGTTCTGCAAACGCCCGTGCTTCCACGATGAATACCTGCAGACGTTCAACCGCCCGAATGTGACGCTGGTAGACACCGACGGCCAGGGCGTCGAGCGCATCACGCCGCACGGTGTCGTCGCAGCGGGCCGGGAGTACAAGATCGATTGCCTCATCTACGCGACCGGTTTCGAGGTGGGCACCGAGTATTCGCGCCGCGCCGGCTACGAGATCCGCGGGCGCGATGGCCTGACGCTGACCGAGAAGTGGCGCGACGGCGCATCGACCTTGCACGGCCTGTTCAGTCACGGATTTCCCAACTGCTTCATCGTAAGCCTGGTGCAGTCGGGTTTTTCAGTGAACTTTCCGCACATGCTCGACGAGCAAGCGAAGCACCTCGCCTACGTGTTGACTGAGGCACGGACGCGCGGCGCCACATGCGTCGAAACCAGCAAGAAGGCGGAGGACGATTGGGTCCAGGCGATCGTCGATCTGTCGCAGATGAACGTCGCCTTCCTCGAGTCGTGCACGCCGGGTTACTACAACAACGAAGGAAAACCGGCGGAGCGCAGCGCCCGTGACGGCTGGTACGGCGGCGGCTCGCCCGCCTTCATCCGCATTCTCGAAGACTGGCGGGCGCGCGGCGACCTCGCCGGGCTGGAGCTGTCGTAGCCGCGCCACAAGCTTGAATCACCCCGTGCTTCGCCTCGCTCCGCACGAACGGATTTGCGCTCCGACCGGTATGCTCTTCTTCCGTTCACCCGGAGCCCGAAGGCCGGCGTGAGTTTCGCCGAGCTTCACTCGAAGCTTCCATGCCTCCCGGCGCCCTTGGCGAAACGCTGCGCCCCGGCGCGCGTCTCGCCCGAGTCGACGACCTCCAAACCGTACCTCGTCTCCTGCTGCAGCGCGTCGCGCAGTGAATGCTCCCATTGCTGATACGATGACAGCCGGTCGTTGCGCATGCAGAGCTGCGGGAACTTCGTCAGCTCCGCGGCCAACGCGATCGACGTTTCGAGAGCTTTGCCGGAATCGACGAGGCGATTGACCAGACCGAACGCCAGCGCCTCATCGCCCGAGACACCGCGACCGGTGAGAATCATGTCGAGCGCCCGGCTGTGGCCGATCAAACGCGGCAAACGCACCGTACCGCCGTCGACCAGCGGCACACCCCAACGACGGCAGTAGACGCCGAACACGGCGTCGCGCGCCGCCACCCGCAAGTCGCACCACAACGCCAGCTCGAGGCCGCCGGCGACGGCGTAACCTTCGACCGCAGCGATCACCGGCTTCGACAACAGCATACGCGTCGGACCCATCGGACCGTCGCCGCTCTCGTGGACCGGATTGCCCCTGCCCTTCGACACCGCCTTGAGGTCGGCGCCGGCGCAAAACGTACCTTGCGCCCCGGTGAGCACCGCGACACTCGCGTGGTGATCTTCCTCGAAGGCGCGGAACGCTTCGGCCAACAACGACGCCGTCGGCGCGTCCACGGCGTTGCGGACAGCTGGCCGGTCGATAGTGACGACCGCCACTTTTTCATCGACTTCGTATCGCACTGTGGACATGAACTCCTCCTCGATTCTTAGTACCACAGACTTGGCGCACATGACTCGAGCTCGTGCGAAGCTGAGGCAGAGCGACCCAACACGTCCGCCGGGCTCTCCGCCGAAGGCTTCGGCCCGCAGGCGGGAGGCCTGCGGAGTGCGGGCAGGGAGCGGTCGACATTGGAGACGCTGGGCGCAGCCCCCCTCAGCGAAACGCCGGCATGATCTCCGCGGCGAAGCGTCGCATGATGTCGTGATTGATGCCTGGCCGGGTCGTGATGATGACGCGCGTCGCCCCGGCGTCGCGGTACGCTTGGATCTGCTGTTTGATGCTCTCGGGCGAGCCGGTCAGCACGTTGCTGGCGACGCTGCCCGCGAGAACGCGGGCGCCGAGGCGGGTTGCCGTTTCAGCCAGAGGGATGTTGCTGATGGTTATGATCGGCAGGAAGATCGACACATCCTGCACGCAGGGATCGCGGCCGATGCGCGCGCATTCGGCGCGTATGATCCCGATGCTTTCCTTCAGCTCTTCCGGTGAGACGATCACCGGCGCGTTCCATTCGTCGGCGTAGCGCGCGACGATCGGCAGGATCCACTGTTTGCCCTTGCCGCCGACGATAATCGGTGGATGCGGCTTCTGCAGCGGCTTCGGTTGGAACTCGGCCGCGTGCAGTTGGTAGTACTTGCCGTCGAACGAAGGCTTGCCCTCGCTCCAAAGCAGCGTGATCACCTTCAGCGCTTCGTCGAGTCGTTTGGCGCGCTCGTGCGGCGTGTAGAACGGAATGCCGTAGGCCTTGTGCTCGTACTCTTCCCAGCCCGCACCGATGCCGAAGTTCAGGCGGCCGTTACTGACATAGTCGACGGTCGTCGCCATTTTCGCGAGAACGGCCGGGTGACGGTAGGTATTGCCGGTCACCAGCAGACCCAAACGGATGCGCTTGGTTTGCGTCGCCAGCGCGGTGAGCAGCGTCCACGACTCGAAATGCGGCGACTCCTTGTCGCCGCGTGCGGGAATGAAGTGGTCGTTGAGCCAGGCGCTGTCGTAGCCGGCCTCTTCGATGAGCTGAAACGTTCGGACCAGCTCTTCGTAGGTCGCGCCCTCCGGTGCGACCTGGACACCGAACCCCAACGGTTTCGCCCAGGCAGAACTGGCCAGACACAGCAACAGAGCAACGATCAAGCGCGTCATCGGGGCTCCTTTGGGAGGCGACAATACCGCGCCGATCGGGAGGGGCAAGGGCACGGGCAGGGGCACGGGCTGATTTGGTGATCCATAAGGATCCGATTCGACCGGTGCCCTTGCCCCTCCGAATCCCCCCATAGTATCTCCGCCATCACTCGAGCACCGCGGAGGTAGACATGCGTTGCGACCTGAAGTTGACCGGCGGACAGGTGATCGACGGCAGCGGTAAAGTTGCCGTGCGTGCTGACGTTGCCGTCAGTGAAGGAAAGATCGCCGACGTCGGCGATCTGACCAATGTCGAAGCAGCGGCGGTCATCGACTGCCGCGGCAAAACGGTGGTCCCTGGGTTCATCGATATCCATTCGCATTCGGATTTCTTGGTTCCAGGAATGGACCACGCCGCAATCGTCGAGCCGTTCATCCGTCAGGGAATGACAACCCTGGTCGGCGGCAACTGCGGTTTCAGCCCCGCTCCGGTCACCAACGTCAACCGCGAAGCGACGCTGGACGCCAGCCGGCTAATCATCGACGGCGAGATCGACCTGCGCTGGAACACGATGAGCGAGTTTCTGGACGCGCTCGAGCGCGGCGGACTCAGTCTCAACGTCGCGCAGCTTGTCGGTCACGGCTCGGTACGCAGCGCGGTCAGCGGCGCACTCAACCCCGCGGCGCCGAGCGCCGGCGAATTGAATCAGATGGAGAAGCTGACGCGCGCAGCGCTCGACGCCGGCTGCGCCGGCGTCAGTACCGGCCTCGGCTACCCTCCGGGTATCTTCGCGCAAGAGGAAGAACTGACACACTTCGCTCGCTGGGCGGCGCAGGCCGGCAAGATCTTTACGTCGCATCTGAAGGCATACAGTTGGGTCAGCGGCGTCTATCAGAGCGACGCCTCCGCCGAACCGCACAACCACACCGCGATCAAGGAGATCTTGCGCATTGCCCGAGCCGCGGGCGCGCGCCTGCAGATCAGCCACCTGATCTTCGTCGGACGCGTGACGTGGCCCAACCATCTCGAGGCGATCCGCTTGATCGACGAAGCGCGCGACGCCGGACTCGACGTCGCCTTCGACGCCTTCCCCTACACCGCGGGCAACACCACGGCGAGCGTTCTCTTCCCGCCCGAGATCCTGCCGCGGCTCGAAGAGGTGCTGAGCAGCGAAACGGAACGTGCGGCGCTCGAGACCTTCGCCGATATGACCTTCGCGATGGTCGGCCTCAACCTCGGCGACATCCAGATCATGAGCGCCAACGCCCTTGCCCTGAACAAGTACAACGGCCTGCGGATCACCGAAGCCGCTCAGCAGGAGGGCATGAGCGCCTTCGAGTTCTACGGCCGCCTGGTGATCGATAGCCATCGCATGGCGCGAGTTCTCATTCACACTTACAGCGGCGACAACGGCGACGAGGAGCCGCTGCGAGCGGTATTGCGCCACCCACAATGCACGATTGAAACAGACACCTTCCTTACCCGCGAAGGCCACCAGAACCCGGCCAGCTACGGCACCTTTCCCCGTGTTTTGAGCACGTATGTGAAGGAAGGCCTCTTCACCCTCGAAGAGGCGGTCCATCGCATGACCGGCGCGGCTGCCGAGCGGCTCAGCTGGAAGGACCGGGGCTGGGTGAAGAAGGGCTGTGCCGCCGATCTTGTGGTCCTCGATCCCGAGCGGCTTCAGGACACGGCGACGTTCCACCGCCCAAGCCGTTTTCCACAAGGTATCGACCACGTCTTCATCAACGGACGCCACGTATTGGAAGGGGAACGTTACGATCTCAATGCTCGGGCCGGACGAGTTCTTCGCCAATGAACAACGTTTCATGTTTCAGGTCCCAGGGGCCCACTTGAAACTTGAAGCCTGGAACTTGGAACTTCTTCGCTAGGAGGTCAGCATGGAGCTCCGCGTTTCCGTCCTCGGTTCGGGTTCCTTCGGTACGACCGTTGCCCATCTCTCTGCGCACAACGCGCCCACTCTTCTTTGGGCACGTAGCGCCGAGACGGCGGACGAGGTGAACCGAGACCACACCAATGAACGCTATCTGAAGGGCTATCGGATTTCGCCGAAGGTTCGTGGTACCGCCTCGCTCGAAGAAGCAGTGCGGCAGGCCGACGTCGTCGTCATGGGCGTTCCGTCGATCGGGATGCGGCCGACCCTCGAGCAGGTCGCCCGCTTCATCCGGCCGTGGGTACCCGTGGTCAGTCTCGCCAAGGGCCTCGAGCCCGACACGCATCTGCGTATGAGCCAGGTGATCCGCGAGGTGCTGCCTGAGCATCGAGCGGGTGTGCTCACCGGGCCCAACCTCGCCAAGGAGATCATGGCGGGTTACGCCGCCGCCAGCGTCGTCGCCTTCGAAGACAACGACGTAGCGCACCAGCTCCAGGGCGTTTTCCACTCCGGCTTGTTCCGGGTCTACACCAACACCGACGTCGTCGGTTGCGAGCTCGGCGGTGCGTTGAAGAACGTCATCGCCATTGCCACGGGGATGGGTGATGGGCTCGGCGTCGGCGACAACACGCGCTCAGCCGTCATCACCCGCGGCCTGGCCGAGCTCTCGCGCCTGGGGGTGGCGATGGGCGGACAGCCGCCGACATTCGCCGGACTCACCGGCATGGGCGACCTGATCGCTACGTGCACCAGCAAGCAGAGCCGTAACCGTCACGTCGGCGAGCAGCTCGGCCGCGGCCGCAAGATCGACGAGATCATCGCCGAGATGAACCAGGTCGCCGAAGGCGTGAAGACCACCCGCGTGGTGATGGAGCTCGGCGAGAAGCACGGCGTCGATCTGCCGATCTCGCGCGAAGTCTACGGTGTGATCTACGACGGCCGCACCGCGCGCGACGCCTACCGAGGCCTGACGCGCCGCCCTGGTGCGGAGCACGAGCCGGACTGAGGGGCGACCTGAAGCTTGGGTTCTGGGTTCAAGAAAATGGACAGTCTCCTTAGACGAAGTCGACAGAATTCCCTTCTGTTCGAATGCCGACCTGTGCTACGAGCCCGTCTTCAACGGGAGAGCTGATGGGCGTTGCGCGCATTCGATTGTTGCTGATCTTCGTCTTGGTCTTCGCCGCCGCCTGTCGCGACGGTTCCGGGGGAGGACCTAAGACCGACGTATCGCAGATTCCGGAAATAGGGCCGTGGAACGCGGGCGTCGCGTTGCCTGCCGAGCCGCAGTCGCAGGGTGATCCGGCGCGGGGCCGCGATATCCTGCTCGGCGGCGACTTCATGACCTGCGGCATTCCGTTCCGCCTGTGGAGCAATCCTCTTTTCAAGGAAATCATCGCATCGGGCTTCGGCGGTTCGAAGGACGCGCCGCTGATCGCCGATCGGCCAGGCAAGAACGCCGAGCTGCCGTACTTCCTGAACGTCTTCATTTCCGAGAACGGCTCCGAAGTGGTCAACGCCAATTGCTTGCTCTGTCACGGCAGCCAGTTCAACGGCGAGGTCGTCATCGGGCTCGGCAATCCGGCGATCGATTTCACCGAGGGCACCGGAGGGGGCAATACAGGCTTTCCGCTGACTGATGCGCTACTCGACTTGCTCGGCCTCGACGTTGCCGAAAAGGCGCAGCTGCGCAAAACCTTCCAACGCGCCGCCCCGTGCTCGGTCCACTGACGTCGATGCGGACAGTCGGCATGAACCCAGCGGAGATGTTCGCCGTCATCCTCATGGTCCACCACGATCGCGACACGCTGGCGTGGAGTGACGCGGAAGTCACGCCACTGACCATCTACGATCACGACGGCAACATCATGGACAACAACGACGTGCGCATCACCTCCGATCCACCGCCGTGGTGGCGGGCGCACAAGAAGAACGTGCTGTTCTACAACGGCATGGCGCGCGGGCAGCACCGCGGCTCGATGGCTTACGCTACATCGGTCTGTGTCGACGACATCGAGCGCGCACGTGAGGTCGATGACCTGTTCAAGGACATCCACGCGTACATCCGCACCATTCGGCCGCCGGAGTATCCGTTCGCCATCGACGCCGCGCTCGCTGCGCAAGGGCATCAACTGTTCGTGCAGAACTGCGCTGGTTGCCACGGCACCTACTCGGAGATCGAAGAAGAAGAGACCTACCCCAATTTGCTCATTCCTTTGTCGACGATCGGCACCGACCCGGTGGTGGCGGAAGCCGGAGTCGTACACGCGCCGCAACTGGTCGACTGGTACAACGGCTCCTACTACGGTTCGGTGACCCGCATGGAGCCGAACGATCCCTTCCCCGGCTACATGCCGCCGCCGCTCGATGGCATCTGGGCGACGGCGCCGTACCTCCACAACGGCTCAGTGCCGAACGTGGAGCTGATGCTCAACAGCCGCGCTCGGCCGACCTACTGGAAGCGGGTCGACTACGACACCACGAACTTCGACGACCAGGCTCTCGGCTGGCCGTACGTCGAAGTGTCGTACCCGCAGGCCCTGGCGCTGCCAGCGGAGCGCAAGTTCATCTACGACACCACCTATTTCAGTCAGTCGAACTTCGGCCACGTCTTCGGCGACCATCTGACACCTGACGAACGCCGCGCCGTAATCGAGTACTTGAAGACACTCTAGGCTGCGCCTGGCGTCTCCAATGTCGACCGCTCCCCGCTGGGTCGCTCGATTCAGCTTCGAACGACACTGGACTTGCATGTGAAGGTGCCTGCTACCAAGTACTAACGGACTGCGCCCGGCGTCTCCAATGCCGACCGCTCCCCGCTGGGTCGCTCGATTCAGCTTCGACCGAAGAATCATTCCGGGGGTATCGCTTGAGGCTGCATCGTGGGCTACTGATCCCTCACAAGGAGGAACCCATGACCCACATCGATGCCGTTCGCCTGATGGCCAAGACACTCAGGAATCTCGAAGCGTGGATGGACAAAGCCGAAGCGCACGCCAAGGACAAATCCTTCGAGGTCGACGTCCTCACCCAATCGCGCCTGGCACCGGATCAATTCAACTTCGTCCAACAGGTTCAGTCGGCGTGCGACCAGGCGAAGTACGCGGCTGCATACCTCGGCAGCAAACAGCCGCCGTCGCATCCGGACACCGAGAAAACGTTTGCCGAGCTGCGCGAACGCATCCGTAAGTGTCTCGACTTTGTCGAAAGCGTCCAACCGAAAGACTTCGAGGGCGCAGCCGAGCGCAAGGTGGCGCCGCCTTGGTTGGGCGGGCGATGGCTGCGCGGCGACGACTATCTCGCGCATGTGGCACTGCCGAACTTTTTCTTCCACGCGACGATGGCGTACGCCCTCCTGCGCCACAACGGCGTCACCCTCGGCAAGATGGACTACATCGGTTCACTGCCGGTGCAGGAAGGTTGAGGCGCTCGGGGATGATCGGGGGCAACAGTCAGCGCTCAATCCTATCCTCTGCCGTTGCCGTCATGCTCGTCGTCGCCGCCGCTGGATGCGGCGACGACGACAGCTGCTGTGGAACGGACCTGTCGTCAGAAGCCGCATACGCCGGTGCAGGTCCCTACCCGGTGGGGGTTACAACGCTCGACTTGACCGATCGCAAGGTCGACGTCTGGTATCCCGGCGTTCCGGGCAGCGAGGCCGGCCTGACACACGCCACCTATCGGCAAACCGATCCGCTCAGCGATCCGATCATCAAGGGGTTTGCCGAGGGCATCGCACGGCGCAACGGCGTCAATCTGGTCTACGAAACGCGTACCTTTCGCGACCTGCCGCCGAACGGCGAAGGGCCGTTTCCGCTGGTCATCATGAGCCACGGCTTCGGCGGTTGGCGCAGTGTGAACTCGTCGATCGCCGCCGGTATCGCCGCATGGGGCTACGTCGTCGCCGCGCCCGACTACCTGGAACGCGGGCTCAACGCAGTTGCGACCAACAACGCCATGCCGAGCCCGGAGAAGGATTACCAGGTCACCGTTGACACCATCGCCCTATTGCATGGGGCGAACGACGAGCCCGGGAATGTCCTCAACATGCTCGTCGGCTTCGATCACATCGGAATCGTCGGACATTCTGCCGGCGGCCGCACGGCGCTCGACACCCTTGCAGCCGGCGCCGCCGATGTGGCTGTCGGCTACGCCGCCGCCGGCGGCATGACGAATGGGGGAATGCCCGTCATGCTGATCGCGGCGCGCAACGACATCGGCATCACGACAGCGATTACCGAAGAGCTTTTCGCGGCGCTTTCATCGCCGAAGCGTTTGGTCATCATCGAGCAGACCGGTCACAACAGTTTCAGTGATGTCTGTACGCCGATCCGCGAAGGCGCCTCGCTGGCGCAGTTGGCGCGCGAGGCCGGCTTGCAGATCGACGAGCGCTTGCTGGAGCTCGCCGAGAACGGCTGCACGGAGGAAAACATCGACCCGGAAGAAGCGTGGTCGATCACACAGCACTTCACGGTTGCGCAGCTGCGTGAAACCTTCGGCACGGACGATCCCGCCGTGGGCCTGGGGCCGGGGGTAGCAGACAAGTTCGCCGTGCCTGTGGAGTATCGGCAAGAGTGACCACGTCGGACATGTCTTCTCGGATCGCGTCCGTATCTCGTCGCTCGTGACTCGTAGCTCGCCGGACAGGATCGGATCCGGACGAGCCACGAGCAACGAGATCCGAGCCACGGCGAGGTGCGAACATGCGTGAGTTGGTCCGCGGCGCGCCTCGCGAGGGTGCTTGAAGCCAATTACTTGTCGCACATGAGTCAAGTTTCGTTCGAAGGTGTGGCCGAGCGACCCATCGAGGAGCGGTCGAAATGGGAGACGCTGAGGCGAAGCCTCGTTAGTCTTTTCGTTTCTTCTCGCCGTAGTCGCCCCACGGCTGGTCGCGCTCGCGGATGACCTGGCGGAAACCCTTCTCGCCAAATGCTTCGACCCAACGGTAGGCCTCCTCGGTATGGCGCGTGATGCCGTCGAACAGTGTGCCCAATAGCTGCGTCGTGCGCAGGCCCATGTTCTCGTACGCCTGATTGATCAGAAGCTTGTTGAGCGCAAGCTGATTGGCCGGGATGTGGCGGAAGCGGCTGGCGTACTCTTCGACACGGGCAGGCAGCTCGTCGGCGGGGTAGACACGCGACACCAAACCGATGCGCAGCGCCGTCGCCGCATCGATCGCCTCGCCGGTCAGCAGGAACTGCTTGGCATGCTCGAGTCCGAGCCGGTAGACCCACATCATCGTCGTCGGCGTACCGAAGATGCGCGACGGCGCGTAGCCGATGTACGCATCCGCCGCCATGAAGAGCAGATCGCAACAGAGGACGAGATCGGTGGCGCCGCCGACAGCGTAGCCGTGGATCTGTCCGATTACCGGTTTCGGGCAATGCCAGATCTTCATGAACCGCTGCACGTTGCGGTTCATGAATTGATAGTCGCGCACCGGATCCCAGGCACCCGCTCGCGGCGGCGGCGAAGGCGCGTCGTAGCCGCTGCCCCAACCACCGTCCTCACCGGCAACCAAATCATACCCCGCGGTGAAGACACGCCCCTCGCCACGCAGAACGATGGCGCGCACGTCGCGCGAGGCGGTGGCGGCGTCGATGCCGTCGGCCACGCCTTGCACGACCTCTTCGGTCAGAGTGTTGAGTTTCTCGGGGCGATTGAGGGTGATGATCGCAATCGAGTCGCGCTCTTCGTAGCGCACCCCGTCGGACATGTCAGCCTCGTCCGACTCAGGCTGCAGGCCGTTGCTTCAAGGCCTTGCCGATCTTCTTGCGGTTGCGGTTGATGTCGCGCAGGTAGCCGATGCCTTCCTCGGCGATATCGGCGCCGACGACCTCATCGTCCTCGCGAGCGAGCTCGTCCATGTCGACCCACATCGCGTAGATGCCCTTGGTCCGATCGGTGATGATACCGGCCTTGAGCAGCGTCTTGATGAGCACGCGGAAGATGTTGGTGCTCTGCGTCATCATCCGGCGCCGATCGGCGTCGCCGAAGCTCTCCATCACGGCACTGCGCACCCACTGCCAATCCAAGCCGAATTCGCGGTAGATCTGCTGCTTCTGCTCGGAGTTGATCAGATTGAAGAGTAGATGCTGGAAGACCTCGGCGGCCCAGCCTTCGACCTTCTCATGCTCCTCCGCGGTGAGCTTCGGCACCGTGCGGTCGGCCCAGATCTTGCCGAACTTGTGATGGAACGCTTCGTCGGTCATCACCAGCTGCACGAGCTTGCGCAAGACGGGATCGCTGGTGCGCGAGTGGATCGTGGCAAAGGCGCCCATCGCCAGGCCCTCGATCAGCATCTGCATGCCGATGAGCTTTTTGTACACCTCGGGAGCGACGACGATCTCGCTGAGCATCCTTGCGAGAGTCGGGCCCGCAAGCAGCGGCGTGCCCCAGCGGCGCTCGATGTACTTGGCGAAGCCGGTGACATGGCGCGCTTCTTCGCGCGTCTGATTGGCGGCGTACTCTTGTGCGCCGGGGTCGCGCAGGATGTGGCACAGGCTGGCCGACAACGACAGCGCGCCCTGCTCGCCGTGCAGGATGTTGGAAAGCATGAAGCGCGCGTTCTCGTTGGCGAGCCGGACTTGCTGGCGCTCGTTCAGCTTGTCGGCAACGGCGCTATTGAGCTCCGGCACCATCTCGCGCGGCATCAATGTCTGCTCTTGGAGGGGAAAGTCGGCAGCGAAGTCGATGTAGGTCGGATCGGTTGGATCCCAGAAGTGATCGACGGTCGCCGAAATGATCGAGTCGAAGGCGTCGGTGCGTTCGGAATAGCGCGTCGGTTCGATCATGCCGATGAAATCGTCGCGTTCCAACGTGTTGTAGATCGGGTCGTGCGTGATGTGGTCAGCCATCGGTATCTCCGTTTCGCTTCACGTCTTCCTGGGGTGCGTTCCGGACAACTGTATTCTCGTCAGCGTTTCGATGACGGTTTCGCGCGATGCGCGGGTGGGATCTTCGAGCCACCAGCGGACGACGCGGGCGAGCATGCCGACGAGCGCCTGCGACATGACGGCCGGGTCGATCTCCGCGGGCATTTCACCCGACTCCACCTTCTGCGAGCGGCCGCGGGCGATGTCGGCGGCGAAAGCGTCGAGCAGCTCCGATTCGATCTGAGCGGCTTCGGTATCGTTGCCGAAGATGATGCGCATGACGTCGCGGTTCTCCTCGGCGAAGCGAACCAGGCCCTCGACGCGCGGGCGAACTCCGTCGCGCAAGCTGACTTCCGTCGAGTTGACGCGCGTCAGTACGGCACGCAGCCCGGCCATCGTCTCGAGTGCGATCTCGCGGAAGATCTCGGACTTGTCCTTGAAGTGCAGATAGAAGGTGCCGGCGGCGACGCCGGCATGGCGGGCGATCGCGTGGGTGGTCACGCCGTGCAGTCCGCGGGTCGCGAACAGCTCCTTGGCACTGCTGATCAGGCTGGAACGGGTCAACGCGCGGCTACGATCGGCTGCACGCAGACGGGGTTGAGTTTCTGGCTCGCGCAGAGCAACGCTGACAACCATGTCAGTTGATGACATTAACGTCACCGCAGGTCTCAGTCAACCAGGGCTTATCGATTTTCCTCGCACGAACTTGACCTCTCTGGCTCCGCCACCGAGAGTTCCCGGCCATGTGGTTTTTCCTGTCCCTCGCGGCCGGATCCATCCAGGCCGCCCGCAATGGACTCAGCCGCAGTCTGGCAATCAAAGTCTCGCCCACCATGATCACATGGGCACGGTTCACTTTCAGCTTGCCCTTCATCACCACGCTGATCGCGTTCCTGCTGCTGCGCCAGGGCAATCCGCTGTTGTCGCCGCTCTTCTACGCCTATTGCCTGGCGACGGCGCTTTTTCAGTTGCTTGGCAACATCGCCCTGGTCGCCGCTTTCGAGCGCGCGAACTACGCTCAGTCGATCATCCTGCACAAGCTCGAGGTCGTCTTCACCGCCATCATCGGCCTGACTCTGTTCGACGAGGTCCCGTCGGCAGTCGGTTGGCTCGGCGTCCTCATCAGTTGTGGCGGCGTGTTGTTGATGAACTTCGGACGCGAGAGCGGGCCGGCGGGCTGGCGGCGGGCGTTGCACTTCGATGCGGGCGCGGTCCTTTCACTCACCTGCGCCGCGTTTCTGGTCTTCACGAGTTTCATGCTCAAGGGGGCGACACAGGAGTTTGCTCTGCTCAACCCGCGCGTCGGCGCCGGCCGCTTCGAAGCAGCGGCTCAGACCCTCTTCCACACCACCTGGATGGAGGTGGCCATCCTCACGCTTGCCCTGCTGTGGACCAGACCGCGCGAGTTCAGTCGCGTTCCGCAGCATTGGCAACGGATGCTGCTCATCGGCCTCGCCGGCTCGTCCGCCAGCATCTGCTGGTTCTGGGCGTATTCGCTGACATTGGTGGCGTACGTCAAAGCGGTCGGTCAAATCGAAGCCATCTTCGCCGTCGCTATGGCGGTGCGCATCTGGAGCGAAACGGAGGTGTGGCGGCAGCTGCCGGGGATCGCGCTCATCCTGGCCGGGATCGGGTTGCTCCTGCTCGGATGACGACTAGCCACCAAGCGCGAGCCAACCTACATTGAGCCCGTATGCCGCTCGTCCTGACCACCGACTGGTTCCTCGCCAATTTCAAGTCCCGTTTCGAGAACATCGCCGCGGGCAGCTGGCTGCAAACGATCACCCTACCGAGTGATGGCAGCCGGTTGGCCGCAGCCCAGCTCGATCAAGTCGAGGTGGCATTCTTTCATGGCGATTTTCGTTCCGACGCGAGCTACACGCGGCGGTTCTTCGGAACGACACTGAACGCGCCGAGCCTACGCTGGATGCACCTGCCCAACTCGGGTGTCGACGATCCGGTATTCGCGCGCCTGCTCTCCAGGGGCGTGCGCCTGACGACCTCGCCGGGCGCCGCCGCCGAACCGATCGCCCACAGTGCGGTCGCCGGACTTCTGGCACTCGCACGCGGTTTCCCGTACTGGATCGACGCGCAACGACGTCACGCCTGGGAAGACCATCCCCCTGCGCGGATGCCGCGCGATCTTCGCGGCCAGAAGCTCATCCTCCTCGGCGTCGGCGCCATCGGCCGGCAGATCGGACGGCTGGCGCAGGCGTTCGGCCTGCATGTCATCGGGATCCGCCGTAGCCCGCGTGCAGACTTCGATCCGGTGGACGAGATGCATCCACCATCGAAGTTACTCGATCTCCTGCCGCAAGCCGATTGGCTCGTAGTCACCTGCCCGCTCACCGATGCAACGCGGGGCCTGATCGACTGCGCCGCGCTCGCGCGTCTGCCGCGCACGGCGCACGTGATCAACGTCGCGCGCGGTCAGATCATCGAGCAGCTGGCCATGATCGCCGCGCTGCAACGCGGCGACCTCGCCGGCGCCTACCTCGACGTCTTCGAGTCAGAACCCCTGCCGGCCGATTCACCGCTGTGGGATCTGCCCAACGTTCTCATCTCGCCACACGATTCGGGCGCTTCGACGGGGAACGCGTTCCGGGCCAGTGAGCTGTTTTTGGAGAATCTGACGCGGTGGTTGCGCGGTGAAAAGCTGGCCAACGAGCTGAGTCGGCTGGCTTGAGCGCTTGTTCAGGCAGTCCTGCGGAACGAGTCGGGCCGAATATCCAAGGTACAAGACACAAACAATCCTCAAGCACCAACATGAACACGGCTAGGTGGGATCACCGCCCAGTCGATAGGTGCGTAGCTCCGGCATCTTCAACGCTACCACGGCGAGCACGCCGAGACACAATACGCCACCACCGACGACAGCGAATGTCGCGCTCGTGAGAGCCGCGACGAAGCCCGACTCCACCGCTCCGAGCTGATTGGAAGCGCCGATGAACAACAGATTCACCGAGCTGACTCGGCCCCGCAGCTCGTCGGGCGTCGACAACTGAATGATCATCTGGCGGCAGACGACGCTCACCTGATCCGCCATCCCGGCAATGACGAAGGCCGCAAACGACAGCGGAAACCAACGTGACAAGCCGAAGACGATGGTCGCGACACCGAAGACGGCGACGGCGATCAGCAAGGATCGGCCCGGACGCGTCGTCGGGCCGCGCGCCAGCAGCACCAGCGCCATGGACAAACTGCCGATCTCCAGGGCCGAGCTCAGGAGTCCGTATCCACGCGGGCCGACATGCAGGATCTCGTTGGCGTAGATCGGCAACAGCGCCGTCGCGCCGGCGAAGATCACGGCGAACATGTCCAGCGCCATCGCCCCGACGATCGGCTGGCGGCGGCGCACGAAAGCAACTCCCTCTCGAATCGCGCGCCAGCTCACCTCGCCGCGGATCTCGCTTCGACGCGGGCGGATGAACGCGAAGGTGACGATCGAGCCAAAGATCAATCCCATGCGAATCAAGTATGCCGAGGCGATGCCGAATTCGGCGATGGCAAAACCCATGAGCACCGGACCGATGATCCACGCGAGATTCTGTACGGTCGAGTGAATGGCCACGGCGCTCGGGAACAGGGCGCGCGGCACCACGGTCGGCAAAACGGCGGCGCGACTCGGACCCTCGAGGGATGAAGCGATCGCTGTCGCGACAATCAGGCCGTACAGCAACGGCAAACTGATGAGCTGGTTGCGTGTGGTGAGATAGAGCGCCGCCGCCGCCAGGAGGGCGACGCTCTGCGTCGACATGATGATCGTGCGGCGCTCATAGGTGTCGGCGACCGCTCCGGCCGGCAAGCTGAGCAACAACGTCGGGATGAACTGCACCAGACCGATGAGACCCAGGTGAAACGCCGAACGGGTGAGATCGAAAATGTGCCAGGCGATCGTGGCCCGCATCAGGGTCAGTGCCGCACCCGTAAAGAATCGGCTGGCGAGGTACAGGAGGAAGTTGGGTTCACGCAGAACGGCGAGGGTTTCATGCGCAGGGTTCGGCCCGCTTTCGATTTCGCCGGTCATACGCTCGGTTCGAAGCCGCCAGCCTGGGCCAGCCGGCGAGTCAGGTCAAATCCCAATGCACACCATTGCCAACGGCACAGTGCTGGCGTACTTTCGGAATCGATGCGCTTCCAGCATACCGCCAAGGTTTCCCACCCCCCGACTGTCGTCATGGAGCTCCTGGCTGAGCACATGCAGGAGATCGTTCCGTTCTTGGTAAACGTCGATCGCATCGAAGTTCAGGAACGCACCGACCTGCGTGACGGCCGCGCACGCGTAGTCAGTCACTGGTACGCCACCGCCCAATCGATCCCCGCGCCAATCCGGCCGTTCTTGTCGAAAGAGTTGATGGGCTGGATCGACGATGCGGTGTGGACACCGGCGGCGCACAAGGTCGACTGGAAGATGTCGACCAGTTTTTCGGAGTTCTTCGATGCCGGCGGCACCAACTACTACGAGCCGGCCGACGGCGGTGCGGCGACCGACATCACCATCAGCGGAAATCTCACGGTCTACCCGGAGCGTCTGCCCGGGATGCCCACCTTCCTCGCCGAGCGTCTCAAGCCACAGGTCGAAAGGTTCGTCATCGAGCTGATCGCTCCGAACCTCACCGACGTGGCAATGGGGTTGCAGGAGTACCTCGACCGCAAGGCAGCGACGCGTTGAGATTCCAGCGCAGCAGCAAAGTCACTCATCCGGCGACAGTCGTCCTCGACATCATGATGAACCGCCTGGACGAGGTGGTTCCATTCATGCCGAATATCGAGAGCATCGAGGTCAAGGAGCGCGAGGAGCTCGCCGACGGACGCCTGCGCATCGTTCGCCACTGGCAGGGTACGGCTGACGCTCTACCCGCGGCGCTGCGCCCCTTCGTACCGCGCGAAGCGCTCGGCTGGATTGATACCGCGGTGTGGACGCCGTCGGAGCATAAGGTCGCCTGGACATTCAGGACGAATCTTTCGAGGTTCTACGACTGTTCGGGCACGAACTACTTCGAACCGCACCCGGGTGAGCTCGAAACCGCGACGCGCATCCGCATCACCGGCAACCTCGACGTTCACGCCGACAAGCTGCCGGCGGTGCCGTCGTTCCTGGCTTCGCGCCTGAAACCGCAGGTCGAGAAGTTCGTTCTCGACCTTCTCGCACCCAACCTCACGGAAACCGCGGCCGGATTGCAGGCGTACTTGGATCGGAGGAAAAAGAGTTGAAGCGGTAAACTGAACGCAGCCACCGCCCTTCAACGGGCTCGGGGCGAACGGGGAAAGGCCCTTTCTGAAATCTCCGTTCGCCCTGATCTACTATCGCCAAACTTCTGCGCGCGGCGCGCGAATTTTCTTACCCATCGTCTCACCTCCGTTCGTCCTGAGCCCGTCGAAGGACGTCCGGGGCAGGGCTTCGCTTGGGTTGCGGGCATCGCCCCGCGCTAGGCCCGTCGAAGGGCGAAGTGGCCTTTGATCGCTATTCCTGTTTGCCACCCAGCGACAGCGTCGTCTGCGGCGCGATCGGTTCTTCACCGAGCGCCACGCACGCATCATTGGCAGCGGCGCGGTAGATCCCCTGCCCCATCAGCGACTGTTCTTCCTCGAGACGGCGCTTGTAGACGTCGCGTTTGAGCTGTTGCGCGGCGCGCTCGTGAGGAGCGGCGCGCGTCGCCCACTCGGCGACATGCGCCGCCAACTTGGTGTTGCCCTGTGCCAGCAACTCGCGGCCGCGAGCGACGAGCTTCTCCGTACCACCGGCAAGCGATGCGACTTCAGCTGCCTGCTCTCTCCATGTCGACGGCAGAAGATCCGCGGCGTTGCCGTTCCACCAGCCACCCCACAAGCGCAACAGATTGCGGACGATGAACTTCGGATGGTCGTAGAAGGCGCCGAGGTACGGGCGGCTGGCCAACTCGGCGTCGGGCTCGACGGCATGGAAGATTTCCTCCGGCATCTGACCGGCGTTCATGCGCTCGAGCACCTGGTCGACGATGATGCGCAGATAGCGCGCCGTCTCGGTGAGCACGAGGCGCACACCGTCGCGCCCGTGCACCGCCAAACCATGCCCGGGAAATAACCACTCGGGCTCGAGCGCCGCCATCTTCTCGAGCGTCTCGGCCCATTCGACCGGGTAGCGCTGCACCTTCTGCGGATTGCCGCAGTTGGGCGCCATCCAGATGATCAGATCACCACAGAACAGGTAGCGATGCTCCGGTACCCACAACCATAGATGGTCGTCCGTCTCACCCTTGGCGGCGTGATACTGCACCTCGAGGTCGCCGTGACGTTGCACTAGCGAATCGCGCACCAGCACGGTCGGCCAGTCGAAGTGGGTCGGGAACGTCGGCTTGGGCAGGCTGAACTGACGCTGGTTGATGCGCGCGTTCCATCCCCATGTAAGCTGATAGCGGCGAAAGCGCTGCGGACAATTCTCCTGCGCGATGATCTGTGGACGGTCGCCGGTTTCGAGAAACTGGCGCAACCCGAAAGCGTGGTCGGCGTGCCCGTGCGTATAGGCTGCTGCGCGCAGTGGCGCGTCGCTCCAAGCGCGGACGGCTTGATGCACCGATTGCGAATTGTTCGATAACCCCGGGTCCACGACGATCAACCCTTCCGGTGTCTTCAACGCATAGGTGTTGACGAACGAGGGATGCATGAAGACATGCGGCGTCACCTCGAACGGGTTGCCGAAGACACGAGTGCGCGCGTGCTTCGGATCCGAGGTCACCATCGGAGAGTTCGCGGACATGCGAAGTCCTTTCGGCGGGGCGGATTACTTTGCAGTTGCGGCGATCTGGTTTTCCGGCTCTTTCAACCAGCGGTCCAGGAAAGCGACGGCGTCGTTTACGGCTGAATCGTCGAATAGAAACGTCGAGAGGTGCCCGCCGCCGCCCTCGTGATACTCGACCGGCACACCGGCGCGCAGCAGCGATGACACCATGATCTGCGACTGCGATACGTCGACCATCCAATCGTGACGGCCGTGGTAGAAGAACATCGGTGGATCGTCCGGCGTGACGAAGGTGATCGGCGATGCCGTAACGTAGGTTGTCGGTAGCGCAGTTTTCGAGCCGCCGAGGAAGGAAAAGAACGCCGGGTTGTAAATGAAGCGGCGAAGATCGGTCGGCGCCGCACCGGCCACCGCTGCTTCGATGCGGCTCGGCGGATCGCCCACATTGTCGCTGCCTTCGAGGCCGTCATCGCCATCGGTAGTCGCCAACAACGACACCAGGTGGCCGCCGGCAGAGTATCCGAACCCGCCGATGTGCTCGGGATCGATATGCAGCCGCGTGGCATTGCGCCGCATCCATCGGACCGCTTCTTTGCAATCGTAGACTTGCGCCGGGAAGCGGTACCGCGGCGCCAGACGATACTCTATCGAAACGGCGACGTAGCCGTGCTCCGCCAGCTGTCTGGCAATGCGCGCCATGTGCCACTTCTTCCCACGTTGCCAGGCGCCTCCATGCACGACGAGAACTCCCGGGTGCGTAACGCCGTCGGTTGGACGATAAATGTCGGCGTGCAACTCCGTGTCGTCGCGCTCGGCATAGGTCAGATCGCGAATGACTTCGATCGAGGCCGACGGACGTGGCTCGCGAGCGCTGCATCCAAACGACGACACTGCGGCGACGATCAGCGCAGCGCTGATCGTCGGCCGCAACCGCCCGCTTCGGGAAATCGTCGGAACCTTCATCTTCGCAGAGATGTCACTTCGGATGCCGATCCGTATACCCAGAGATCAGGACCGCGTGAGTGCGCGCGGGCGACGCGAGCATCAGCGGGGACCGTGGGCGACAGAAAAAGCACCGTGACCTGCTGCTCGCTCTTACTGACCGCAACCTTGACCTGATCCGCACCCAATACCCAATAGCAGTCGAGCGGCAGCTTGTGCTCGATGATCAGATCCAAGGCACGAATGAACCCGCGACGCACCACCGGTTCGGCCGGCGGCAAGTCCTTCCACCAGCCGTGCTCTGGATCGAACCAACGCTGGCGCAGGCAGCTGGCCTCGTCGGACGCTGCATCGATACACTTGTGCTGCACACCGATGTCTACGAGAGAGCGCTGCGTCTCCGTCTTCAACGCCTTCAGGAGCGGCTCGACCAGGTGCAGGTTCTTCGAGAGCTCGTCGATGCGCTTCAACAACGGCGGCTTGACGATCGTGCGCTGCCACCCCTCCTCGTCGTACGGCAGCTCCGGCTGGGTGTACCACCACGCCCACAGAATGAGGACACCCTGTAAAGGTAATCGTACCCAGTTCCAGATGCCATACCCTTCCGTCGCCGCGCCGAGCGGCACATTGTACAGCGCGATGTGGACGTTTGCCGGAAAGACGCAGATCAGCAGCGCGATGATGCCCCAAGCCGCGTTGCGGCGCGTCTGCGGCATCAAGACGCCGGCGCCGAGGACGAATTCCGCAACACCCGAAATGTAGATCAGTGCCATCGGCCACGGCAGATACGGCGGCATCATCGGTTCGTAGAACTCCGGACGGATGAAATGCATCGCGCCGGCGATGATGTAGAAGCCGGACATCAGGTAGAGGAGATAGCGCTTCGTCGAGCTCATGCTCGTAGCTCCACCACCACCTCAAGCTTCCTTCGGCAGCAAGACGACCTTACCGGTGACGCGGCGTTTGGCGATGTCGTCGAGGGCCTTGGCAACATCTTTCATCGGATACTTCGCATAGATCTGAGGCTTCAGCTTGCCGGCTACATACCACTCCATGAGCTCCTTCACGTTCGCCGCATGCCGCCGCGGCTCACGGGCGACGAACGATCCCCAAAAAACGCCGCGGATATCACATCCCTTGAGCAGCGTCAGGTTGAGCGGAATCCTTGGAATCTCGCCGGCGGCGAAACCGATGACGAGGAAACGTCCTTCCCACGCCGTCGCTCGCAGCGCCGCTTCGGAGAAGTCGCCGCCGACAGGATCGTAGACCACGTCCGCCCCCTGTCCGCCGGTGAGCTCCTTGATGCGCTGCTTCAAATCGTCCTTGGCGTAGTTGATGACCTGGTCGGCGCCATGTCGCTTGCACACTTCGAGCTTTTCATCGGCCGAAGCGGCGGCGATAACGTGCGCGCCGAGCACCTTGCCGATCTCGACAGCCGACAAGCCGACCCCGCCGGCGGCACCGAGGACGAGCAGTGACTCACCCGCCTTGAGCTGGGCACGATCCTTGAGGGCGTAGTGCGACGTGCCATAGGTCATGAGAAAGGCGGAGGCAGTCGCGAAATCCATCTCCTTGGGAATCGGCATCACCGCCTGGGCGGCACAAGCGACCTCCTGGGCAAACCCGCCGAAGCCCGATGATGCGAGCACCCGGTCGCCGACCTTGACGTTGGTGACCCCGCTACCGGCTTCTTTCACCACTCCCGCCACCTCGCCGCCGGGTGAGAACGGTAACGGCGGCTTGAACTGGTACTTGTTCTCGATGATCAGCAAGTCGGGGAAGTTGACCCCACTGGCGTGCACGTCGATGACAACCTGCCCGGAGCTCGCGGTCAACGAGGGGACATCGTCGACGACCAGACTCTCAGGGGGACCGTATTGTTTGCAGAGGACAGCTTTCATGCGGACTCCGTCGGCTTGATTTTGGGTCATTGTCGAGGGTGGACCATATCGAATGTCCCGTTGGCATTCCAAGATGAAACCGCAGGGGGGCAAACTCATCCCCCAGCCCCCCGTAGAATTCACGCTGGCGCAGCCGGCGGCGGAGTGAGGGTGTCGAAAAATGCGGAAGACGCCGGGCGCAGTCCTAGCGGTACGCACCGCCGGTCTCGCGCTTCCACTCTTCGATGACCTTGTCGGTCTCGTGACGATTGTACATGTCCTCCTGGAAGGAAAACGTGCCGTTGCCGGCGTACTCCATCGCCGTGATGCCGGCGAACTCGTAGTAGGTTCCGTCGGCACGTTTGCCGGGCAAGCGGTTCAACCACTTGTGGACGACACGGTTGCCGTCGATCACCACCCACTCCACCGGAAACGTCCACCCCTTACAGTACTCCATCACCGGCACGATCCAGTCGAGAATCGCCTTCCTGCCGCGAAACACACCGTAGTGATGCTCGATGTAGACGGCGTCTTCGGTGAAGGTCCTGCCAAAGCCGTCCCAGTCGTCGGTGTCCTGCAGGTGCATGCGGTGCTTCCAGGCTTTCTCGATCTCGTCACGGCTGTACGCTGGCATCGCTTCCTCCATGATCGCGCCGAATGGAATGCCGGCTCCTACCACAATTTCGGCGGCTCAATCGACTCGGTCTCAGGCTGGCGTACGACCTCTTCCTATTATCGCACCGAAGCCGCTATAGACCGTGTCCATGATTCTCGATCGGTTTCGGTTGGATGGTAAGGTCGCCATCGTCACGGGGGCGGGACGGGGTATCGGCAACGGTTGCGCCATGGCGCTGGCGGAGGCGGGAGCACATGTGGTGTGCGCGGCGCGCACGAAGAGCCAGATCGATGAAGCCGCGGACAAAGTTCGCGGCTTCGGGCGCAAGGCGCTGGCGATCGTCGCCGACGCCAACGATCGCGAGCAGCTGCGCGATGTCGTCGAACAAGGATTCAAGCAGCTCGGCCGGATCGACGTGCTGATCAACAACGCCGGTGGCTGGCCGCCGCAGCCGGCGCTCGACACCAACGAAGAATCGTTCGAAGGAGCCTTTCATTTCAATGTCACTTCGGCGCTGACCATGACCCGCCTATGCGTCCCACACATGCTCGAG